>Ga0265780_10002910_pt1 | contig 22886 bp, 19 predicted proteins | sample P1T30metagenome_FD_192432 | JGI IMG/M metagenome (GOLD analysis project Ga0265780, IMG submission 192432) | Plant litter microbial communities from East Loma Ridge, Irvine, California - P1 T30 | ecosystem: Environmental > Terrestrial > Plant litter > Unclassified | place: USA: California... | reverse complement strand
TGGTGAGAGACGTGGTCGTGTTGTGCGCAGTGTGCACAGGAGGTGCGGAGGGAGGGCGAGAGGGAGAGAGGCGGCTTCGGGGCGTGGCTGAAGACGGCAACAAAGGATGAGCGCGCGCAACGAGGAGCGCCGAGCACAGCAACGACGCGCCGATGTGTCAGCGAACGGGCGGGTGTGGTGTAGAGGAAGGCGACGGCGTGGTGTTCCTGGAGGCAGTGAGTGCACACCACACCACCTGGAAGGAGCGAGCGAGGAGGAACGGCGGCCAGAGGGCGTTAGCCCAAACGAGTTAGCATCAGTGTCGTCCGAGCGCAATAATGTGTCGATGGACAAGGACTGGGGAGATGCTGTTATTAGTAACACAGACGTGCAGTGTGCGGCGGATCAAATTTACTGCTGCCATCGCAGACGAGACGAGGTGAAAGCGCTGCATCGCGTTCAAAAATGCGCATGCCAGAGGTCCCATTGTGAGCGAGGGCCGGCATCTCGAGATCTCGAGGAGACGAAAAACATGCAACGGACTCGCTGTGCGATGAGACGCCGTATCTGGCGTGCCCAATGAGCGCGTCGCAGGGCATGTGGGTGCTTCAGCCTAGGTCCGTAGCGGCATGGTGTGTGAGATGAGGTCGGCTTGCGACGCCAGCGCGGATCCGGTTCACTGTTCGTTCGTGCACTTTCGTCATGGCCCAAGCTTGCGATAGGAAAACAAAACGGCGCTGTGGAATGCCATACGTCCTTGAACGTGTCATGTCTTCGTGCGCGTCGCATCGATATGCTCTTCACGAAAAGGAGGACTCATACCAAGGACGGGGCCGAACAGGCTGCAGCGAGATGAGATAAGGAGCTGGTAGGCTGCAGCTACCCCCGCTTGGACGGCGCGCCTCCTCGAGAAAGAAACGTCATCGCCGTAGAATTGGCTAGAAACTCTGTGTCGGTCGGTACCAATGCTGCTGGCCAGCGATATCGTTCGCAACCAAGAATGCACACTGTGGACTCCGACACTGGCCCTCCTACCTCCACGTTTATCAGGATAAACGTCGTCGTGTGCAGAGCGCCACACAGGCCATACGGACCCCAGGTTCTCGTCCTGGCAAGCGTTCGCGGCTCCTAGGCCATGCATGTGCGCGTCAGCTCCAGCTCACCAGGTCCATCAAAATGCTTCGCGACCAGGCGCCGCTATCTTGAACGCAACTGCCAAACCAGTACATCTTCATCTCCTTTGCCGTGGATCGTAGAGCTGGTTTTTATCCTGCGAATGAGCTAGGCGCCTTCGTCCCCGCATTATGCGAATGCTAGTAGGCACACGTTTGGGACATATCAACATTTGCCTGGCTCATCCTACTCTCCTCTCGATTACTGCGATTTCAAAAGATGGCCAATTTCGATATGAAATATGCACCATCGCTCATACCACTTTCGACCAAAACGCTACCACTTCTAAACGAGCAGCGACGATCAATTCTAGCACACCGGTCATCTGCTCCATAGCATCACGATGCTCAGCATTAGAGACGTTCCGTCGGAATACCGACAGCTATCAGGGTGTCGGAGAGCAACAGCAGTGTAACTTGGATCAAGATCGACTCCTCTACATCACAATGCGCGGCAGTCATCAGATGTGGAGATTGAAGAGCTACTGACACATCTAGGCGCCTCAAGCTAGCGATCAACGACGACACGAGGACAGGGCTAACGTCAGAAACACTCCGTCCAGACCGCACCGAGCAGGCCACATACCTTCCGCCCCCACAACACGACCGTTCTGCTGGGATCCTGCATACATGCAGCTGGGCTATACTTTGTACAGTGAGGAACCTTGTCATTGGACACATGGACACCATGTGCTCCGAACGACTTGGTCACTCCTGACAAGAAGGAAGCGGTGGCGGGGCAGATACATGGCAGTGATTCTAAACCTGGCACTAGAAGCGACACAACGTTTGATGGCTGCCCATTGGCATCTTGAGGCAATACTGGCCTTCGTTTCGAAGGACATGGCTGTCTCGCATAAAAAAGAATGCCGTTACCTGGAGGCTACAGCCTTCGTAGATCAGACCACAGCCTCTTCTAGAACCATATCTGCCTTCATCCGCAGTACCGACTCGAAAAATTCAAGACAGGCGGTCGTGTTCCTTTGCTGAAGTATCACCATTTCGCTGACCTTCTCTACCAGCACACGCTCAATGCCCACCTTCCTCCAATACTCCCACATGCACCACATACCCACTCCCCTCTCTCAACCCTTCACCCAGCCACTCATCCGGAACCTGCCAACACCTAAACCTCTCGCAGAAACTGCTCAGCCACGCCTCAAACACATCCGCGCTCCTCAACTGCTGCGCAACCACCACAAGCGTCTGCGGCCCACATAGCGCCGCGCAGGTACTGTTGAGCGGCTCGATGAGGGCCTCGTTGTAGATGCAGTCGCATGCGATGATGAGGTCTGGGGTGGAGTGGTTTGAAGTGGAGGTTGTTTCCCAGTCGAGTTCCGCTGCCGTAATGGTTGAAGATATCGGGGCTTGGCTTTTGTTTGTGGAGTGGGGTTTGCTGATTGATTTGTTGCTGGTGCGCTTTTGTTTTGGGAGGACGGTGAGAAGATTCTCAATGATGTTTTGGCGGAGGAGTTTGAGGACGTAGGATTGATCTGTTGCAGTGTAGGATGCTACAAGGGGCCCGAGGGAGAGCGCGACTGTAGTAGGAGGTCAGTGGATGGTTTGCGGGAGGATGGAGTACGTGATGGTGTGTGTACGGAGTTCCTCTCAAGTCCAGTACCCTCTAGACATTTATTTGCAACGTAATAGAGATCTAGACTAGTCGATGCTACGACAAGGTGGGCTGCACTGCAACACGAGATGGGTCATGAATGATGCAAGCATTCTACTCGACATGGGGATTGATAGTGAAAGACGACTCACCTATACCAGAGACTCCTGCTCCGAGTTCAAGAACATTTGATGCGGAATTCAGGAGGCCGTTGGTGAACAAGAAATTCGACGGGCTGGATATCCATTCCGCGAACAGCGGAGTGACTTTCCAAACGACTGTTTCCAAAGAGTTAGTGGCGCAAGTTCACGAGGCGGAGAAGTGTGTTCGGTTCAGTGATGACACGTATTGTATTGCTGATGTGTGGAGGTGAGCTGAATAAAGCGGCCATCTATCTGGTCGTCATCAACGCCTTACGTACTCAGACCAGATGGAATACATAGTACCGAGGCAGGTACATGAGTGATGAGTGGAATCTCAATACCTACTCGAATCACAATCGCCAGCCAGGCCGAGGGAAGTTGAGGTGAGACAGGGTCTGAAATCATGTACACGCAAGACGAGAGAAGAAGGAAAGAAACCGCACCTACCTGCACCAGTAGTTCCCTCCTTTCTATTCGACGTCAACAAGCCAGGCGACTGCTGAATGATCAAGTCGTGGCCCGCAACGGTGATCTCGAGCGTCGATGCCTGCGAGTCCACAAAGCCTAGTGACTGAGAAGGGATGTCTTGCGAGAAGAGGATAAAGGTCTCTGCCTGAGTATGAGCATGCGGTCCCTTCAGTCCACAGCTGGCCCTGTTCATTCCAGGCAATCTGCCGTATGATGCTTTGATGTGTGGTGGAGCGAATCGCAAAGACAAAGCAGTGCGTTGAACCGAGGACCATCTCTTGATGCTGATACGCCAGCTCTTTACAACCTTAGAAGGTACTTTCACACACCTTCGTCGACCTCAGCAACGGGCGGGACCCCCAGGATACCGGTCAGGACCATGGTGGCTGTATGTATGTGACTTGCAGGCGCAGTAGAGGTCGCTGGGCGCTCGCTTCTTTGTCTGAGTGCGGCGCTGCACGGCTCGTGATGCAGGGCACGCGAAGCACCCAAGTCTCAGTGAGGAGGGTTGAGTGCTTGGCTGTTGTGGAGGAGTCTTGGGTGCCTGGAGCTGGGGCTGGGCTTCAGGGCTGTGCCGCCGTATTTGAGGGTGCCTGTCTAACTACAAAAATGATCCAGGTGAGGTTGAGATGAGATGCACTGCCGACTAGACGTGTCTGCGCTGTCGATCGCCACCAAGCTCATCCTTGCACAAATCATCCCTCTGCGTGGCCAGAAATTCACAACTGGTTGAAAGTCAAAAGTGGAGAGAGGGCTAGCCTCCAAGATAACCCCATTCGGTGCGTCATTGCGGAGAGCTTGGACGGCTACTTGGCAATTTGTTGGCGGGCGACAGTGTGAAGCTACTTACCTACAAACGACATCCGCCCGCCTGTGCTTCACCAGAATCAAACCCGTCATATCCGCTGCATCTTGCTGGCGCCATCACACTCCAAAGCAACACTTCTCTTAATACTACTCTCCGCGATACCCATCGCACTATATACACACACCTGCACACGACACCACAGCTCCATCATGGTGCAGGACTACAAGAAATGGGCGCCCCAGGCCCAGGCTCTGAGGAAGGGTCCATACACAGTCGAAGCAGCCGGCGCACAAAAGGTCGAGGGCGAGACGATACCACGCCGAAATGTCGTGGCAAAGGACGAGCTCAAGATGACGCCCGCGCCCGATGTGACGACCATGTACGAGGTCCTGCGCTACTCGTCGCGAAAGTACGGCAACGCAAAGGCCGTCGGTGCGCGGCGCATCGTGAACAAGATCACCGAGACGAAGAAGGTGAAGAAGATGGTCGACGGCAAGGAGACGGAGGTGGACAAGAACTGGGAGTTCTACGAGCTCAGTGGCTACACATATAAGAGCTTTGTCGAGTTCGAGAAGATGGCGCTGTCGGTCGGATCCGCGTGCCAGAAGCTTGGGCTCAAGCCAGAGGACAGGATGCATCTGTTTGCTGCGACGAGCATGCAGTGGCTGGCCTCCGCTCACGGTATGCTTCATGATGACATAGAGCTCCAACACCTGCTGATATGTAATCTATAGGCGCCCTCTCACAGTCCATGGCCATCGTCACCGCATACGATACGCTCGGCGAGCAGGGCCTCAAGCACTCCATGGCCCAGACCAACGCAAAGATCATGTTCACAGACCCGGAGCTGCTGCCCAAGCTCATCAACCCGCTGAAGGAGGTCAAGGACCTCGAGATCGTCATCTACGGCACCAAGAACGAGCCGAACCCACAGGACATCGAGAAGCTCACGAGTGCACACCCGCACCTGAAGGTCATGAGCTTCGACGAGGTCCTCAAGCTGGGCGACGCGAACCCGGCTGAGCCCATTCCTCCCAAGCCCGAAGATCTGGCGTGTATCATGTACACATCTGGCTCGACTGGTACGCCAAAGGGCGTGCTCATCAAGCACCGCAACATCGTTGCTGCTAGTAAGCTACATTCACTCAACCGTCCAAAGTTGTACTAACAACAGTAGTCGCTGGTGTCGATGCCATCGTTGGCAAGTACCTTGGACCCGGCGATGTCCTCCTCGCGTACCTCCCCGCCGCGCATATCCTCGAGTTCGTCTTCGAAAACGCCGTGCTCTACTGGGGCGGTACCCTGGGCTACGGCACCATCCGCACCCTGTCCGATACTTCTGTGCGTAACTGCGCCGGCGACATCCGCGAGCTGAAGCCCACCGTCCTCGTTGGCGTGCCGCAGATCTGGGAAACCGTCAAGAAGGGCATCATCAACAAGGTCAACTCCGGCGGCGCCCTCAAGAGCAACATGTTCTGGGGCGCTTTCTCGGCCAAGAACTTCCTACTCGGATCCGGATTGCCCGGTAGTGGTGTACTTGACTCCATTGTGTTCAACAAGGTCAAGGAGGCGACTGGTGGGAGACTGCGTATCTGTTTGAACGGTGGCGGCCCCATCGCGAAGGAAACGCAGCGCTTCATCTCCGTGGCCATCACGCCCATGATCTCCGGCTACGGCCTGACCGAAACCTGCGCCATGGGCGCCGTGTGCGACCCCATGGCATGGACCGACACCGCGCTTGGCGAGATGCCCGCCTGCGTCGAAATGAAGCTCGTCGATTTCGCCGACGCCGGCTACTTCGCCAAGTCCACCCCTCCCCAAGGCGAGATCTGGATCCGCGGCGGCGGCGTGGTATCAGGCTACCTCAACATGCCCGAGGAAACCGCCGAGTCCTTCACCGACGACGGGTGGTTCAAGACGGGCGACATCGGCGAATTCGATAGCAACGGGCACATCCGCATCATCGACCGCAAGAAGAACCTCGTCAAGACGCTGGCCGGCGAGTACATTGCGCTCGAGAAGCTGGAGTCCGTGTATCGCAGCGCGCCCATCGTCGCGAATATCTGCGTGTATGCCGCGGAGGACAGGCAGAAGCCCATTGCGATTATCGTCCCGACGGAGCCGGCGCTCAAGAAGATCGCGAGCGAGAACGGGGTCAAGGGCGATTCTCTTGAGGAGCTGGTCCACGATAAGAAGATTAATAGTGCGGTGCTCAAGCAGTTGCAGTCTGCGGGGCAGAAGGGTGGGCTTGCGGGCTTTGAAATTATCGAGGGTGTGGTGCTGGCGGATGAGGAGTGGACGCCTCAGAATGTAAGTCAAAGCATACACCTCAGTAACGTGACTACATACTAACGATTCACCTAGGGCCTCACCACCGCAGCCCAGAAGCTCAACCGCAAGGACATCCTGAAGCACTACCAGAAGGAAGTCGACACCGCGTACGGCCGCTCATAAGCGTTGCGAAGACGTTGAAAAGGGCAAAATTGCGTAATCACGAACAGAAGGCAGTGCAGGGGGAAATGTCAGCGGTCCAATTGTTATTGAAGATACCTACTCATCACGAGGAACGAAATATGCGTCTTTGTACTTGTAGCAGCGGCTTGTCGATTTAGTAGTATATAGTCGAAATAGTATTTCTCTACTGGTGTGCTATGCAATGCTGTGCGACATTCTGAATATATGTGTACTGCGTGAGAGTGGGAATGCAAGCCATGTATATTCCGCATGCGAACTGGTCCCGAACGAGCTTGCTCCATCATGCTTCTGGCGCATATATGTGAAGCCCTGGATCGATTGTGTAACGGAATACGGCAGCACACTCCTCGGAAGTATCTCGATGTCGCTCGTAGGTGCTGAAAACTGGAGTGGTCTGTTCGTGTAACAGTGGACTTGAAGCCCCTACACTGACGCCTATTCCTGATGGTGTACGACTCGATTCCAACCGGATTAGTGTTTCTCATACCCAGGCCACACCTGGCCCTTCCAGTCCGGCTCCAGGTACTGCATCGTAGCACACCAAGGTTTGTCGGTAGGCGCATACGGACGCAGCGGCAAATCGTACGGCATGCGAAAGCCAACGACAGTCTTCCCCGTCGCTGCATCAGCATCAGAACAATCTTCAGACCCTGGCATGTCCTTCGCGAAGACCGGCACCATGACAGCATCTGATTTGGCAAACAGCGCAGGCCACACCACGATACCAGCTTCCCAGCTCTGGATCCAGATCTCGTCTTTCTTGTTGACGACGTCGCCCCAGGCCTGCTTGCTCAGATTTGCAGACGTGACCATTGCCCAGTCGATTGTTTGGTGGTCTTGATCGCTGAATCGGATATAGGTCTTGATGTGTGGTGCTGCGGGACCGCGAAGTGCCTCTCCTTGCCTCTCGGTCTTTGTTGCTTTCGAAGCTGGTGCTTCAGAAGGCTTCCAATGACAGAAGAGAGGATGCAGATACTCTTGCTGCTGAATTTGCTGCTTGGACTGGAGCTTGATGTGGATGGAAGCACCAGAGCCGTAGCCGTCGAGCGAAGTACGTATCTCATCAGGTGTGGGGAATATGACGTTGTACATTGGCTCAAGATCTTTCTTCTTGAGCGAAGTGCTTGCGGGCTCGCGCTTGCTGAAGATATTCGCCTTTGCTGATGACGACGTAGTGCGAACGAATGACCGAGCCAGAGCAGTCTGCAAGCATGTGAGCCATGTCGGTGTGGCGCCGAGCGTCGCGATGGATGATATCTGAACCACAATATGTGGGGCTGAGGGAACATCTGGTCTGGCTTCGATAGGGACTGTAGAGAGTATCTCTTGTAGACCCAGCCATCCGAAAGACGTTTCTGATAGAGTTCTGGAAGCGGCTGGCTTCTGTCTCGATGGAGCACTCCCGAGGAACGCTGCCCTAATAGATGAGAAGTCGTAGTCTCTCAGTGTTGCGGCCAAGGTACTCAAACGATTTCCATACGCTTTTAGGTACCGTAAGAAATCGACTTTGAAACGCTCACCGCTGCCGATGGGATGGACGTCGGACGTACTTGACGTTTCCATTGACGATGAGAGCGGCAGTAGAGGTGATTGCCAAACAGCTTGCGTCATGTTGCTCCAGTCTCGGTGGATCATGTTCTGGTACGGCAGAGATCAGTGGAAGTTACACATGCCTGCCACAAATGCCACTTACAGCTGTATGTATGATGACTTGTGCCGTGCCGTCGTGGCGGAATAGGACGAGCATCTTCGAATGATGCTGGAGGTAGATGTACGAAGTCAGTGTGTGTCTCACATGCAGTTCGTAAAGGGACATTACGTGCAGTACCGAACGGATCGGGTATGTAAGCAGATATCAAGCTGATGTTGGGATACCGCTCTCCTTGTTCCTGTTCATAATCAACATCAGTACAATGGATTCGTTCGGTTGTGATGAAGGTACTGACCAACAGTGCAATCCTGTTCGCATCCTCGTTCTTCCAGAAACCATGAATGAACTTGACCTTGACCGTGTCACGGACATCTTCGTCGAAATGTTTCCTGAACTCGAATAAGTGACAGTCTAATCCGAAGAGCAAAACACTCACATGACAAAGTCGATATCGTGTAGGTAGTTAAAGTTCCAGCATTCCTTGATCATCGGGTCACCCAAGATATCGCTCAGGCCCACACAATCAACATTCTGATGAGGTGCAAGATCCTCAATGCGAGTGAGCTGAACCGGTGCTTTCACATACTTCGCACCTTCAACGCCAATGCTATCTCTTTCTGCTGTTCGCCGACTCGTTGCAGCTGGAGCCGCAGCTATTGGTGAGGTTGCTGCTTTGGACACGTCACCGAAGCTCCAATTTGGAGTGGGGAAGGTTTCTGAGATGCCAGCATTCTTGCGGTCTGTCAAGGGCGGACTGATTGGCCTGTCGACTCCTCGCAATGTCCGTTGATGTTCTGCAGTCACCTCTCGATTCGGTGGATCAGCATCGAGTTTGCGACGCTTCGCTGGTGGGTCTGCCATTTTTCGTACACGCTTTGTGGTCGAGTAAGAAAAGCGCCGTGAAGTGTGGTGAGTGAGTAAGGTCAATCGAATCGTGTTGCATAGAAAGCTCATGTCTGCGCACGGACTGATTGTTCGCGTGTGAAAGGCAGGCGCCAGCAGCTGTCACCGTTCGTTAGGCAGGTACCCAGATGAAGACGCATTCACGAGTTGCGTCATTACACACGAAGAATCTTACGAATCACAACAAAGTGGAATCGAGATGAGATGTTTGTCATGAATGATAATATTGTCGGTCTGAACCGTAGCTACTTTTCAAAAACCTCTCGCTCAGGCAAGGCTGTACACATCTAATCTGACTGACGCATCGTGACCGCGACGCTGTCAAGCGAACGCTGAGAAAACAAATAATTACTCTGTCCACTGAGGAAGAGAACCCCAAACTCCATGCATCGCTCGTAAAAATGAGAGACAACCCGTCTACGCTGCACTAGCGCTCTCGACGGGCTGGGCGACCTTGGTTATCTGGTTGCCTGCTCGGATGATTGCGTTGCCTTGGTCGTCCTTAACAAGACCAACATCCTTGTTCTCCCTTTGAGCGCGCTTCCAGATCTCAACCTCACATCCTCCGCGAATGACGCCGACCCTCATGGTGGAGAGCAGGTTGTGGGCACCGTTCGAGTGGAAGTAGACGCCGCCGTTGAACATGGCAGTGGCATCCTTGCCAACACCACTTTTGATCAGGGTCTTGCCACCGGGGTGCTCGTTGATGAAGTCCGTGACATCGTGAACAACACCAGCAACAGCGATCAGACCACGGCCATTCTTGGCCTGTTCAACGTAGTCGTCCCACTCGATGACTGGAAGCTGGTCAAGAGGAACACCCCAGTCGAGCTTGGCGCGCTTCTGGTCGATCTTCTTCTGGAGCTGCTGGACACGACCCTTCTCGATTTCGTTGGAGCGGAACTGCTTGAGGTTGGAGGCGAGACCGAGCTTGCTCCAGACCCAGATGGACCACTTGGTGGGATCATACTGGTGCCACTCGATGGCGTTGCGGTAGTCGGACGGGAACTCGTGGTGAAAGTTGTGGTAACCCTCGCCAAGAGTGACAAGTGCAGTGATGACGTGGTCCCTGGGGCTGTTGCGGTCGTCGAATGGCTGGTCGCCGAGCCAGTGGGCAAGCGAGTTGACGCAGAAGGTGGCCTGCTGGACGAAGAAGATGCGGAGGATACCGGCGTAGATGAAGCCACCCATCCAGTCACCCCAGAGGAGACCAGCGACAGCCGAAGGGAAGATGAGACCCATGAAGATGACGGCCTTGATGTAGTTCTTGTGTTGCCAGACGACGACCGGGTCCTCGTTCAGGTCGGTGATGTCGGTGCGGCCGATGCGCTTGGGGTTCTGCTTCATGACCATCCAGCCGAGATGGCTGTAGAGGAGGCCCTTGCGGACAGAGTATGGGTCCTTCTGAGTATCGGTGTAGCGGTGGTGAGCGCGGTGGTCACGGCTCCACCAGCGAATAGAGCCCTCGACAGCACCGGCGCCAACGGCGGCGAGCCAGATTCGCAGAGCGAGGCCAGCATTGTAAGACTTGTGTGCCCAAAGACGATGGTATCCGGCGGTAATACCGAGACCGGTGCAGAAGTAGTAGACTACAGCCCAGAGGGCGGTCTTCCATTGCAGAGGAGTCCAGAAAGCGGCAACGCAGCCAGCGAGAGGCACACCAATAATGAAGATGACCTTGACATTATTAGTAGCTGAGATTTGCTGAACAGTGCTGAGCTTACATTGAGCCAGTTGACGTGCTTGTACCAGTTCGTCCGTGTGATGGGCGTGTCGGTGATGTGTGGCTTCTTAGGATCGTACTTGGAGTTGCGGTTCGGCTCCGCAATGCTCGCCAGAGGGGACGGCTGCTTGACGTACTCGGGGTCGACAGCCTGCATGCCGGCGACGGCCTGGTGAGAAGGCATAATAAAGCGGTTGTGGTGGTGGTGGAGGGAGAGAGAAAAGTAAAGCTGGCGTGTAGGAAGTGACTAGCCGCTCAAGAGATGAGCTCCGATCAGACTTCCGTGTGCAATTGAAGCTTCACCACGCAAGTGAGTGACGAGGTGGAAGGTGGGATGTGAAACGGAAGGCGTGAAGAGGCAGGAAAGGGCGGGTGGCCGCGACAATTAAAGGCGGTGGAATGGATCAACTCGTCTGTTGAACCCCCAACACTTTCCGCACGCTAAGCGAGGCCTTTTGGGAAGAACCGGGACCTTGCATGAGTGTGACTGAGACTCTGAGAGCCGTCGAGGCCTGCAATCGTCGTAACTTTGCACGCTCTCGGTCTAGTCAGCGGCATGCCATTCGCTGCTTCAGGGTCCCTGCTGCCGCGCGCTGTTCACCAGTGCGAAAAGATTTCGTTGGCTAGCGCGTCTCTGCTGTCAAAGCAGCGACGATCTCGGCGGCGAGACGTCTTGGGTGGCGGTGCGCTGCAGTCTTTCATCAATCCCACACATCGAGACTTCCCCAGATTTCGACCGCCTAACTTGCAGCAGCACGGGCTCGGCGGATCGCACTGTGAGAACATTCAGGATGTCACTTCAGCATATTCAATAACATCGCATCTCGTAATCGTTAAAGAGCGGTCTGTTGCCGTGACTCGGCTCGGCGATCCGGCTGGCGACTTTCCTCAGCGGGCAAAGCACTGCTGTGGTCTCGTCTCTGGGTGATGCCACCTGGAGCTCGTCATGCCTACACAGTACTAGCCTAGCCTGTGTCAAACGAATGCTGGGTCCCGGCAAATCACATCAGTTTTGTATGGGCGGTATCAATAGCAGCAGCCTTCAAAGCTGTTGATATCAGTATCAGCACGCTACCAGAGTCTCTTATGCAGGTCCTACGTATGTGTACCGTAGTTGTCACTTATCCTATGCGTGATCTTTCTACATGTAATTCTGTGAATACACCTGCGGCCCACAAAGCGAGTGTTTTACTCGGTGGCGAAAAAGACCTCGGCAAGTTCCCACAACGTGCGATGTCTCCCGAGACACTCAGAAGTTCCTCCGAACTTCGACGCTGCTTCTGAGGACCCTGGCAGCGAGTTGATGGACCCATGGCACCGCCACTTCGATTAGGCTACCTTCGCAAGCCTATCCAGATCGGGACGACTGCTTCTCAACACCATGTGTTATCGACTTATCATGTTTCCTCCAAACAGGTGTTCTCGAGCGGCACGGTCACGGTTATTGGCCAGCCTGTAGCTGATGAACGACGCTGGGTAGACTGGAAACTTGGGCTTTTGGGCAGCCTGCATCTGATGAACGACACGGGCACAGGACCGGAAGCTCGACTCATTCGGTCACCACTGATGTTAAAGGCGTGCAGGATGACATATGGGTGCAGTGCGCGAATTGTCCTCATGACGTATATACAGCCAATCTCTGTTTTCTGTGTGCACACATCGTTTTGTCGTTGAACTGTTCGATATCCACTTTCACCGGGTAAGGCTGCAGCGGTAACAGCGCATGATCCTTAGCTCTGCCCAAAGCATCATCACTGGGCGTCTCCACTATCCAGACCTCAAGTACATCTTGATCTAGCAAATTGACGTCCTCCTTGACTTTATCAGATTCTCTGCATAGTAGTAGATTTATTGAGGTGTTGGGTCATTTAAAAGTTTTCCTTGGTAGAGGCTGGAGGCATTCGCGAACTCATTAGTGTGCGCGTTGCAGGATATTTCCTCGTGAGGACATCCGCGCTCATATATCTAATCGTTATGATTAGCATGAAATGCAAGATGGAGAAATATGAAGCCAGAAAGTGTGACATTACAAACCAAAAAGCTCGGTATCTAGTGAGGGTATAACAGCATGCAACAAAAACCACCATATGTACTCCAAGAACCATTCGTCCCATATTTTCATCAAACATCATGCACAAACCCCAGAGAAAACTCTACGCAGTCTTAGGCTGCGCAGGCGTGATATCCGAGCTTGCCCGTCCCTCCTCATCACTTCCCTTGCCCTTCCTGATGCGCGCCCATTCCTCCTTGTCGGCCGGCTCGTCGATTTCATTGGCGGTAAGTTCAGGGGTTTCCTCGTCTTCGATTTCTTCGGGAAGGAGGAGGTTAAGCGCCAAATTAACGAAGGCGACGATAGCGAAGCCAGTCTGTAAGTATCGAGTCAGTGAATGTTGTACCTGTAACTCATAGGTGTGTCTCTTACCTCCAAGATCAAGATCAGTGCATTGTAAAAGCCCAGAAGTGCGCGGTTGTCGCCTTGGTAGGTGAAGACGAAGCTGAACCATGTTGGCACCATCGTGGCGCCGAATCCGAGCGTGAATCCAGCGGTCAGAATGAAGCGGTTGCGGCGTGTGAAGGGCATCGTGCTGATGATGCGTACTCCACTAACAGTGACGGCAGAGAACAAGAATGTAGTCATGCCGCCAAGAACAGCAGACGGGATAGCAACAAGTGCAGCAGCGAACTTGGCGAATATGCCCATGATTATCAGCCAGAAGCAGCACGCATACCCAGCCTTGCGGTTAGCACAACGTGTTAGTGCAATGACACCGTTGTTCTGCGCGAATGTTGACATTGGTGTGATGGTGCACAGCGCAGCAATGATGCCGTTGAGTCCATCAGCCAATATACCTCCCTGGATGCGGCTGTCATACATCTCGCCGTCAACCTGGAGGCGCGAGACATCGCATGTAGCTGTAATGTCGCCAATGGCTTCCATGGCAAGGACCATGTAGACTGCCATTAGTGGTAAGACTATTGGCCCGTAAACGCTGAGCTTGAAGGTGTGGACCCAGATGAAGGACACGGCGGGCGCGGAGTCGATAGTACTGCGGTCGAAGTATCCGGTTGCGCCAGCGATGATACAGCCGACAAGCAATCCAATCACAACAGCACAACTCTTCATGATCGGGGCGCCAAAGCGTTCGCAAATGATGATTGTGACGAAAACGCTGAAGCCCAGGCCGATGAACTCCGCTGAGCCCCAAGGGAGTGCGTGGGGCGCATTGATATTGGGACAGAGGCGGAAAAGACCAGTTGTAGGGCGAGATTTGCAGTCACCAGAACCTCCAGCCCAATTCTGGAAGCCTGACTGTACAAGCTTTACACCGATGAGCATGACCGTGGGACCAGTAACCAGAGGTGGAAAAATCTTCTTAAGCACTCGGGGCGACGTAAACGCCATCGCAATCTCAAGCAGAGCACAGCACGCCGCAGTCCCCAGAATCGCTCCATATCCATCAGGGCAAGGTAATTTCTGTCCAGTGGGCGAAGTAGGACAGAATCCAGTCGCATACATCTGGCTCAAAGCCCCAGTCGCCACGGGAATAGTCGCAACTGTATCACTTCAGCCTCCACCTAACCCAAGATCCTAGATAACACTTACAAGACGTTCCAACCACCGAGATAAGTCCAGTTCCAACGTAATACGGCGTCCGCCAGATGTGAAAGCGCGTGATTTGGATCGAAGACAAAATGCCACACACGACGAGCGACGTAGACACCAGATAGCGCTGCTGGTCGCGCGTGAGATTGGCAGCGTTGGCGAGGATAATCGGAGGCGTAATGACACCTGCCAGCATGGCGAGCGCGTGCTGAAAGCCCAGGAGCAGGGCGAGAAAAACGGGCATTTTGTCGTGCAGGCCGAAGAATGGTGCTGCGCGGCGCTCCTTTTTCATAAAGGGGAGGTTGGGCTTGAAGAGAAAGGCATAGTCGTATGAGCCGATGAGGCCTTCTCTGTGGGAATTGTGAGTTTTTGCATGTTGAAGTTGTTCAGGAGCGGAATCGTACTTGGTAGTGAACGCCTTTCCAAAGCGCCTGAACTTCTCACCCCAGGTGCGCTGAGGCCCATGATCTGGTCCGATTCTGTCTGCCATTGTGCTGGATTCTCAAGACTAGGTAGTCCTTGGCCGATCAGGTCCCGGATATCAGAGATCCTAAATACACTCTATCGGAACTCTCTTCTCTTGCACCTGAAGGCAAATTCTTTCGTTTTGGGGGATCTTCAACACCAGATAAGGGAGTGCGTGATGCAGCTGATCCCAGATAAGATTGGCGAGAAGTGAGGTCGAAGGCTTGAACTCGGCTTGCCAAGTAAAGATATGGAGATGTACCACCCAGTCGCTGAAGATGATAGCCGTGGTAGATTCGCTACGCGAAATGGAGTGCGTGCACTAGCGAAGAATTAATGGTATGCTTTTTGCTTCGTTTCGATGTTGCTCGAGTTTTGCGATCGATATTGCGGGGACGTGACGTTTGCAGATGTCGCTGTCGAAGATGGCGAACTTTGACAGCTCAAACAGATAGGTAGTGTACCGAACAATATGCGATGGGATGGAACGCAACTACCACAAGACACTACCTCGTCTATATAGCAGATGTGGAGCACAGCATATCTTCCCTGCCAATACCCACGATACACAATCTTCCACCTCCCAAGCCTTAGTCGAGGTCCAAGACCATGAAGGAACGGCGATTTCTGCTGGAGCTGGCCGACGCGGATCGTTAGGCGCCGCAGATACTGCGAGATCTCCACGGCAGTGGTTCGCTACAAGGTGGTAAGGCGGGTGCTGTGGGCGGCGCCGCTGGGGTTGGCTAAGGCTTTCACGCGACATGTTGCTGATAAGCTCAATGCGAGGCTGTGATTGGCTGCACGTTCACGTGATGGGCGGTAGCCTCCGATGAAAGAAAAACGCTTGCCCCAGAGAGCTTTGCCGGTCGCGGAGCATTGTATCCCACGTCGCGTTGCATCTGGACCGGACGTTGCTACCCGCAAGTCGCGTCGTCGCGCGGTACCGACGGTGCATATGGAAAGTCACAGATGTCGCATTTGCCTGACTCAAGTTCCGGAGATGTCAAAGACGCTGCTTAGTCGAACATGTTGCATCGACGTTCTTCGTTGATGCCAGCAAAGTATGTATGAAGAATGTTATTTCGATCCTCACTGTGTCTGGCACATGTTCATTCTGCCACAGAACACTCTTCGATGTGGATAGGTACCATCCTACTTGTCGTACTTTGCCACGACCTGCTCTCCCAACTCAACGTACTTGGCATCAGCGTCCGCCTGACTTGTGCCAGCGTCGACAACCTCCTTCCACTTGTTGTACTTGGCCTTGCCCTGTCCATGTGTCAGCTCTGTCTACCAAATCTGGTGACGCAAATTGTGTATAGTCGTATCGGGTCGCAGAGGTGTTTCGAGGGGGAGACGACATACGGTCAGATCGAACATGCCGGGCTTCTTTGCGGCGGAGAAGTCCTGGCCTTGTGCGACCTTGGCGTATGCGTAGAGCTAGAGAAGCATGATGGTCAGCGGTAAGTCTTCATCTTGGAGGTTGAAATGCTTTGCTGGCCTGTCTGCACGGCGATGCAAGTCGGAAGTTGAGAAAAGAACTTGGAGACATACGTTCAACTGCTCATCGTTGCTCGGTCCCTGCTTTCCGGCAGCCTTGAGCTTCTCGCCCATGGCGCTGACCTTCTCGTATGTCTGGGTGAATTTGGCGGACGGCATCTTGGATTATCTGGCAAAATTTAGCTTTAGACTGCAATCTAGATGTTCAGAAAGCTCACTGGAGAGGTATGTGGCTGTTTGGATTGTATTGTTTGGTTGTGAGCTTCGGGAGCGTTGATGGCGGGGTCCAAATCAAGTTCAGAGTGGGGCACATGCGTCGGTGCGAATGACGTCGGGAAGACACGAGGGACTCGCGATTGCTTGCTTGCCACGTGTAGTGGAGTATGGCAAGTGGCAGGTAGAAACGTTCGCATATGACATGTGTAAGGTAAAGTTGAATTCGGTTGTGTAAGGCACCGCTCAAACGCCTGTCAAGTACAGCATATACATCCAACGCAATGCCCCTCTACGTAAATCTCTGGGTATCTCGCCCCGTCTCTATGCAACAATGCTGTGTCCCTTCTAACGGCAAAACGTCCTCCAAGAATCTCGAAAATATGTGAATGTCAAAGTACTGCCATATACACAACCAAGAACAGCTCATAGATGACCATTCACGCCATTAACACCGTTCACACCGTTTGTCAGAGGTTTGCCCTCCAACTTCTTGCGGTAGAGCTCGCCACCGCATCCTCGCAGGCGCTCAGCAGCTTGCTCGGGAGTGATGTCGCGCTGAGGCTCTGCGAGCATCTCGTAGCCGACTTGCCACTTGCGGATGGTCGCACTCCGTAGTAGCGGTGGGTAGAAGTGGATGTGGAAGTGACTGCACTCAATCTCATTCGAGGTACCAGTCAAGGGCGCTTGGTGAATACCCATGCCTTTGAGATGTGTTAGCTCCTGCTCAGTCGATCTCAAAAATGAACTTACTGTATGGAAACTGCGTCTCGAAGAGATTGTCGTACCGCCTCGTGATCTCGGCGATGCACTCTGCCAACTGTGCGCGCTCCTCTTTGGTGAAGTCTACGAGCGCTCGCTTGTGTTGCTTGCTCGTGAGCAGGATCTCGAAAGGCCATACACCCCAGTACGGCACGCCAGCCCAGAAGCCCTCGTTCTCGAAGACAGTCCGAGTCTTCTCTTTCGATTCTAGCTCAGCGTAGTCGACGAGCATGTGAGAGCCACCCTGCTCATGACGATACTTGATGAGTTCTTGCAGTTCTGTGCCGGGCTCCTCTGGCAGCGATGTTGTTGTCCAGATCTGACCGTGTGGATGCGGGTTCGAGCAGCCCATAGCCTCGCCCTTGTTCTCGAAGATCTGCATGTACCGGTACTGTGCCTTTGGTACGTCGATTGGTCCCTGTGATAGTTGCGGTATGGAAGTGGCATTGGCAATCTTAGCCAGTACCGTCTTGGGATCCAGATGAGCAGCATAGATGTTCGTCCACGTCTCAATGATTGGCACAATCTGGGCAGCCGTCATGTCCGCCAGTGTAAGGTTGTGAGACGGCGAGAAGCAGATGACATAGCATTTGCCGGTCACGGCTTCTGCCCGAAGCAATCGCGACGCTAGCGAGCCATCTTTTGAATCTGGTCGGTACTCTTCCTGCTCTTCCATGACTGCACTGTAGTCATTGACGAAGACGAATGTCTCCTTGAAGTCGGGGTTCTGCTGGCCCTCTGCTCGAGTGTTACCGGGGCACAAGTAGCACTGAACAAGGTTAGTGCCTTTACCATTTTGAGCAAACGAGAATGGTTCTTACCTTATCATCGTGCTCGGGAAGAGTAGTCTTTGATGGTTGCTCTTGTTTGCCCCTGCAATGGTCAGTAACATTCCATGTGATAGAATGCGTCCAGACATACTGCCATGGTCGCTTGGTGCGGTGCGGTGAGACCAGTATCCAGCTTCCTCTCAGCAGATTGAAGCGCCTGTGGGAGATGTCGTTCAAGATTGGGTCGGCCATATCGATGGAGAGTCGAGCGAGAGTGATATCTAGCACGAATGGCGGTTGAGAGACTATTTGTCCGGGAGATACAAACTTGAAGAGCGTGGCAGTGACAGAAGCGTGGCCGAGCTAAATAGTAGTGAGTGTGACGGCCGTTCGTTGGTTCAAATGGCGCTAAACAGACAAGCATCGCAGCTGGCCATTGCAGCGGAACACTAGCCGCAGTAAGTACCGCACCCTTCGTTGTCTGAGCTGCCGAAAGGACACCACATCAGAGCCTCACCTGCAAACCCACGATACCTTCCGCAAGGAGAATTAACCCGCCTTCCGCCCGTGCAGGCTTTTCACTATGGCGGCAATGATGCCGAGCGCCTCAACGGCTTCGGCAAATCCATACGACGACGATGCGCTAGAGCGCGATCTGATTGACCCAGATGATGGTGCGTGATAGCTGCCTGTCTGTCTGTGTAGTCTAGTAGCGTAGTGGCTTACCTTCACAGCAACCCTTGATGACCTCGATGACCCGCTGCAAGGCACATCGGACCGCGCGCCATTGACGGGGAACATTTCCTCGCGGCCAGGCGGTGCAAACACACAATCATATCTCACGTCGAGCATACCCGGCGAGGATCGTCGAGCACCCACAAACACCATCGACGAAACAGTATGGGAGACGCTATCACGAGATGTGCTCGCCATATGGGAGAAGATGAAGCAGGTGCTGTACCCCAAATACCTGCTAGGCGGCATGATGCAGCGTGGAGGAGGCATAGGCGCAGCAGAGCGCGGTGAAGCCGGTGGCTTGGGCAGTCTACGGGAGCTTGCAGGTAGATGGCCGGACGCGGACGCCATCTTGCAGAGCGGCATGAGCGAGGGCTTGAGGGACTGGGACCTGTGGGGACCGCTCATCTTCTGCTTACTGCTGAGCTTGTTCCTCTCGTGGAGCGCAGGAGGCAAGCAGAAAGACTTGGTCTTCTCTGGAGTCTTTGCCATGGTGTGGATCGGAGAGGCAGTCGTGACGATGCAGATCAAGCTGCTGGGCGGTAACATGTGTGTCCACACTCGACATGTACACTTGAGTCTATGCTAATGCTCTCCAGCGCCTTCTTCCAATCCGTCTCCATCATTGGCTACACGCTCTTTCCCCTCGTCATTGCATCACTCCTCAGCGCCATTGGCATACCCATCATCGTCAGGGTGCCGGTCTACCTCGTCCTCATAGCGTGGTCACTGGCAGCAGGAGTAAGCATCATGGGCGGCTCAGGGGTGGTCAGGAATCGGGTTGGCATCGCAGTATACCCTCTGTTTGTCTTTTACATTGCGCTGGGCTGTCTCTGCTTCATCAGCTAGCGTTATCACATTGGCGTGTACAAGTAGCTACGGCATTACTAGGTTGTATGATACCAGGCGTTTGGGTCCATTTTGCCTGGAGGTACACCCTCGGCGACCGACATGCTGTCCACAATAAAGATCGTCAGCTTGTGTTGAAACCCATGAACTCTTCTGTTCCAAACATGTTATCTGACGTGCGATTTGACGTGCATAGTGCCGCTGCACAAGAGAGCATGCGCGCCATGTTTAGCCTCTTCGCAGCGCGCATCGTCATTGGTTTCTCTTCCAATGGTTGCCAACGCACCTCGATTACCGTCTCCAAGAGGCGCCAACACGCTGCAGCGTCCCATCCACTCACCACCCACAACACGCTCCTCACCCCATAGGCCTTCTGTCGACGCGTGGGTGCACCGATTCTGTAATTTCCCGAGCGTACACGGCGCATTGGTGGGGACAGAAGGAAATAGCGAAATAGCCCCAAGCGCTTTGACCGACTTCACCGCATCTCAGCTTGCAGACACTCGCCGAGCACTTCCCTACACGAACGAAGGACAGCACACGGAGGAACTGCAAGAAGAGCTCCAACTCTACACACACCTGCCCGCGCCAGAAACCGTGTTGCTGTGCTTCGGTCCGCTCACCGCACGCCTCGTTGAACAACAATAGCGCGCCCGCTATTGTCGCCCTTCACCTGCCGCAGTGACAACTCGATCAGACCTTTCACGCCAGCCACTTCTCTTCTCACCACCGCGCATATATCCGCCCTCACGCAGCCACCCGTCATCCGCCTCTCCACGCGAAACCAAGGCTTCACAACCCCACCATCAACGAACCTAACGCAACTGCTCCGTTGATCGGAAGCACTCACAATACACCAACATGGCGGGCTCAGCAGAGCGACAAGAGGCAACGACAGAGCGTGTCACCACGCAGACTTCAAAGGATGCCACCGTTCCAGCCCCCACTTCGCCGGCGCGCAGTGACGATAGCGATGGCAAGCCGGTGCGGGACAAGCTGAAAGAGACGCGGATCGATGCGCAGGCCACATCGGACCCCTTGCCAACCTCCGACCAGCAGATGAATGACGCCCCGAATGGAGCCGCAAAGGCGGGCGAGCAGAGTGCATCAAATTCAGACACAGACCGAGGGCGCATACGGCGAAAGCGCAGCCGCGAAGACTTTGAAGACGAGGTCGAAGGCGACAACCACCCCGAAAAGAAACATGGGAAGGAGGAGCGGCACCACGTGCGCAAGAGGTCGCGAGACATCAAAGACATCGAAAGTGGTGCACCTCTGAAGCCGCCGACGAGTGCAGTTGCAACCATCGAAGAAAACGATGCCGACGAATCAATGCCTTCCCCTGCGAAAGGCACGTCGAAAGACACCGCCGCCGTCCCCAGCACCAACAACGACATGAGCCCGAAGAACAAGCGCACACGCGACCAGGTAGAGGAAGCAGCTACGCCTGTAGAGCACGCTGCCAAAGACTCATTCACAAATGGCAAGCCAGTGTCGAAAACCGGAGACGAACGCGTTTCGAAACGCCCACGAGATGAGGACGAAGCCCAACCTGCGGCCAAGGCGGCGGCCACCACAGCCAAGGTAGGTTCTCCATTCTCTGAATCTGGCCACGCCTCTGATGGTCTCAAGATACCTGCAACGAGCGGATTTGCGAACACATCTGCAGTATCTCCCTTCGCCTCCATGTCCCCCAAGCCCCAAGCATCGAAGGACACTGCTCCACCCGCGCAGACGTCAGACGACAAATTCAAGGCATCCGGCTTTGGAAGCCTAGCAAAGGGCCCCTCCGGCTTTGGAGGTCTTGCGAGCTCTTCTACAAATACTGGGTTTGGCGCGGTCAGCGGCAACAAGTTGAGCTCGTTTGGTGGAAGCAAATCAGCCTCGGCAACACCTGCGACCGGTTTCGGTGCTCTCAGCGGCTCTACAGTGTCTTCATTCGGCGGCAGCACATTTGGGTCGTCATCAGGAGGCGGATTCGGAGCGTTAGGTGGTAACAAACCAACTTTAGGCTCGTTTGGCGGCGCATCTCCATCGTCAGACCTCACAATAAAGGGCCTCAAAACTAAGGCAACTGCTTTTGGTACGCCTGGAGAAGACAAGGACGTTGAGTCTTCTGACGACGATGGTGAAGACGACAATGACGAGAAAGTTTCCACAGAGAAAGAGCGGCAATCGAGCCTACCACTACTCTCACAGCAACGTAAGCTTTTTGCATCTCCAATTCTGACCTGCACTAATTTAAGTACAGCTCATGAAACCGGCGAAGAAGGCGAAAGGACAGCATGGACAGGCCGCGCAAAGCTCTACACAATGGCCGGACAAGGCTCAACCAAAGGATGGAAAGAGCGTGGAGTCGGCACCTTCAAGCTCAACGTCACCCTTGAGGAGCCCAAGAAGGCGCGCTTCGTGCTGCGCGCCGACGGCACCCACCGACTCTTGCTCAACGCCGCCCTCACAAAACAACTCGTGTTCGGCGGCGACTCAAGCGGCGAGAAGCCAAAGGACGGCCGGCTGCTCTTCAACTCGCCCACTGCAAGCGGGGAGTTGGAGATGCATTTACTCAAGGTAAGTCACACGCCCAAAGTATTTCATGAGAGACAACAACTAACACCGAGTAGCTGAGATCCGAACGAGCAGTCGAGCTCTGGGAAGAAGTGAGCAAGGTGCAAGAGACGGAGCTGTAGGACTCTGTGTCTCTTTCCAACTTTGCGGGTCTTAATATGGCGTCGTCGTCTTTGGATCCCTGACAGCGTCGCATTGCATACTAGAATCACGACGGACACATTGGGTGGATGCATGAAGAGCTCTTTGACGAATCAAAACTTATCTGTTCATTGTAATGGCTGACGGCACCGGGACTTGCATTGGGCGGTTTGAATAACGAGCATTTGGTATTTTGTCATATTGCATAACTCGACACGCGAGGAGTATTGAATAAAAGGATTCTGGCATATGACCATAGAAACAACATGTAGACACGCACCAAAAGAAACAAGCACAAGCATCCAAGCCCAACCCTTTCTCGCCATCCTTCCCCGTTCGCTCCCGCAC
>Ga0265780_10002908_pt1 | contig 22894 bp, 19 predicted proteins | sample P1T30metagenome_FD_192432 | JGI IMG/M metagenome (GOLD analysis project Ga0265780, IMG submission 192432) | Plant litter microbial communities from East Loma Ridge, Irvine, California - P1 T30 | ecosystem: Environmental > Terrestrial > Plant litter > Unclassified | place: USA: California... | reverse complement strand
AGGACTTCTGCGTACAGCAGGCCGCGCATGACTGGGTGCTGTGCCTGGACGCCGACGAGCGCGTGTCCGCACCGCTGCGCCAGAGCATCGAAGCGGCGCGCGCGGACGGCTTTGGCAGCGTCGCCGGCTATCGCTTCGCGCGCTGCTCGGAATACTACGGACGCTTCCTCAAGCACGGCACCGCCTACCCCGACCGGGTGCTGCGGTTGTTCGACCGTCGTCGTGGCGGCTGGCGCGGCGACCGCGAAATCCACGAAGCGGTATCACTGGACGGACCGGCCGGCCTGCTGCCAGGCGACCTGCTGCACCACCCGTTCCGCAACTTCATGCAGCTGCTGGACAAGAAGCAGAAGTACGCGCGGATGATGGCCGAACACGAGTTCGCGCGTGGCCGCAGGGCCACCCTGGCCAAGCTGGTGCTGGCCCCGGCATGGCGGTTCTTCCGCGGCTACGTGCTGCGCGGGGGCATGCTGGATGGATGGCCGGGGCTGATTGAATCCTTCGTCAGCGCCAACTACGTGCGGCAGAAGACGATCATGCTGTGGCTGCTGCAGAACGGGCAGCCGGTCGGTGGAAAGTAACCCCGCTCAGGCCGCGTCGGGCGCCGCAGCGGTGGCCAGCCGACGCTGGTGGCGCAGGGCTTCCAGCCGCGACAGCCCGGCCAGTGCGCCGACGATGGAAGCGTAGAAGCTGGCGGTGATCTGGTGGGCGAACATCGACTGGGTCAGCCCGCACAGAATGTAGCTGACCACGATCATCACCCCGGCGGCCGCCGGCCCGCGGAAGGTGGAACGGCCACTGCGCCGGTGCAGCCACAGGAACAGCCACAGCGGCACGCCGTACACGGCCAGCAGCAGCAGGGCGCCCGGCGCGCCCTGGGTGGCGCCCCATTCGGCGAGGTCGTTGTGCGCATGCCCCAGGTGGCAACGCGGTTCCATCGGGTTGTCGCGGCACTCCGGCAAGCGCTGCATGGCGGTGTCGAAATGACCCACGCCCACACCGGTCAACGGATGGTCGACGAAGGTGTCCCAGGCAACCTGGAGGCGCTCCACGCGCGCACCTGCCGATGAATCGGTATCGCCGTGTTCGAGCCGCCGCACGTCGTTGTGCAGCTCGGTCAGCCGCACCTGCTGGCGCAGCTCCGGTACGGCGACAAGCGCCACGCCGGCCACGCCAAGCATCGCCGCCAGGATCAGCAGCCGCAGGCGCAGGGTGCGCCAGCGCAGGCTCAGCGCCATCACCAGGAACACCGCCAGCAGCGCCAGCAACGCACCGCGGCTGCCGGTCAGCACCAGCGCCGCGCACCCCAGGGCCAGCGCCGGCAGGCCCCAGGCCCAACCGCGTACACCGTGGGGCCGGCAGAACAATGCGAGCACCAGCAGCATCACCACGATGTCCGCCAGCACGATGGCATTGGTGAACAGCTCCGCACGCGGCGCGCCTCCCAGCACCTGTCGCAATGACAGCACGAAGACCAGCACCAGTCCCACCAGGGCGCCACGCCACAGCCAGCGCAGCCGGAGATCCAGCGCACACACCCACAGCGCGATCCACGGCATGACGAAGAATCGCGAGCGGTTGTCCACGTCGCGGAAGCCATGCTCGAACAGCAGCATCGACACCACCCCGCCCACGAGGACCGCCAGCATCAGCAGCGCCAGCACCTTCACCGTCGGCCCCGCGTCGCGGCGGGCATCCCACAGCAGCCCGGGCACCAGCAGGGTGCTGGCCAGCAGCAGCAGCCCGAACGGCAGCAGGTTGACCGGCGTGGAAACCACCAGCGCCGGCATCAGCAGCAGCCCAAGCTGACCCATGCCGCGGGCAATGCGCGCACGCATGCCTTGCGGCGCCCCGGATCGGTGCAGGTCGTTGGCGTAGCCGTAGGGAGGCAGACTCACTGGAGGGTCATCAGGTCAGGTCGGCAAGGGACAGCGATTCTGGCCAGCCGACACAGAACGCGCGCTGTCCGCTGGAACGCTGCAGGCAGCTGGCTGCACGTGGTCATTCTTCGAACTGCCGCGCCTGCAGCGCGCGCTCGCGCTCGCGCGCATCGGCAGGCAGCTCGCAGGCCCCATGGACAGCGGCGGCCGGCACCAGCCACCAACGACGGCGGTTGGAGATTCCGGCCAACTCGGCGCGGCTGCGGTCCACGCAGGGCAACAGGGCGTCCTGCTGCACCAGCAGCCAGCGCGTGGCCGGCGCCTGTGCCTGCCAGGCAACGCCATCGCGGAGCTGTGCATCCCAGTCCTTCTGGAAGCCGAAGGTCGCCGCCGGGCGGTCGGCCATCAGCAGGTTCTGCTCTTTCCACGCCACCAGCCCCAGTTCGGCATCGGGCCCGATGCGCTGGCCAACGGCGTGCATCAGTCCACTGGCCGAACTTGCGCTGTTCAACAACGGATAGCCGACCAGGCTGTACAGCAACCAGACCCCGGTCAGCGTGGATACCACGCCCAGATGCGCACGGCGATGCCCCCAGGCCAGCAGGCTGACCACGCCCCAGCAGCCCATCGCCACGGCGGCCCAGGCCAGTGAGGCGATCGCTGCCTGGTCAATGCCGCGCGAGCCCATCAACCTCGCCTCCAGGCCCCCTTGGCCGGTCAACAGCGCGCCGCCCGCGCCGAGCGTGAACAGTGCCAGCCCTGCAGTGAAGGCCGCCAGCAGCCACTGGAACGCGCGCTTGCGCAGCAGGCCGGGCAGCAGCGGCGCCAGCGCCAGGCAGAACATCGGCAGCGAAGGCAGGATGTAGACATCGCGCTTGCCATCGGGGATGGAGAAGAACAGCACGATCAACGCCCACCAGCCCAGCAGGACCAGATAGCGCGGGTCACGCCGACGCAGCCTTCGCCACCACGCCGGGATCGCCCAGGGAACGGCCAGGAATGCCGGGATCCACATCGACGGCATGGTCGCCAGGAAGTACCACCACGGCTGGTGGTGGTCCCAGGACTGCGCATAGCGGCCAGCGGTCTGGCGGAACAGGATGTCGTCCATGTAGGCGCGGTACTCGACCGACCCCGTGGACAGCGCGACGACCACCATCGGCACCAGCCACAGCGCGATCGCCAGCAGGAACAGCAGCGGCGCCACCCAGAACCGCCAGTGGCGGACACTCAGCCCCACCCCACGCCACCCCCATACCGACGCCAGCGCGGCCGGGATGATCATCAGCAGCGCGACCACGCCTACGCCCTTGGTGATCACCCCCAGCCCGGCGGCGAACCAGCCGAACCACCACCAGCCCCACGCCGGCCCCAGCAGCAGATGCCGGATCAAGCCATAGTTGGCCAGGGTGATGAAGAACACGATCAGCGGATCGATCTGCGCCTTTTTCGACTGGAAGGTGAAATGCAGTGCGAACAGCAGCAGCCAGGCCGCGTACAGCCCCACCCGCCGCGTCCACAGCCGGCGTCCCAGGTCATGCACGCACCATAGTGTGCCCAGCGCAGCCAGCATCGAGGGCAGCAGGAAGGCGATGCGCCAGTTGCCGATGACCGAATACAGCGTGGCCTGCAGCCACATCAGCATCGGCGGCTTGTCCGAATACAGCTCCAGCCCGCGATGTGGGAACAGCCAGTCGCCGCTGGTCACCATCTGCTTGGCGACCAGCGCGAAACGCGGCTCGTCCGACGGCCAGGGATCACGCAGGCCCAGGCCTGCGCCCAGCACCAGCAGGGCCATCAGCACCAGCAGCGAGGTCTCACGGGAAGCGCGTGTGGTCAGCATGGGCACCGCAGGCTCGGAAAAGGTATCAGGCGCTTTTTAGCAGACGCGCATAGAAAAAGCCGTCGCCGCCATCATCACCGGGCAGTCGCTGGCGTGCCACTCCCGCACAATCAATGCCGAATCCGTCATCCAGCGTGTCGGCAGAGGCATCCGGATGCCACTTCAGGAACGCCTGCACCTGGTCTATGTTCTCCGCGCGCAGTATCGAGCAGGTGGCGTACAGCAGCACGCCACCCGGACGCAGCATCGACCAGCACGCTTCAAGCAACCGTGCCTGCACGCCCACCAGCGCGTCGACGTCCTCGGCGCGACGATGGAACATCACGTCGGGCTGGCGACGGATGATGCCGGTCGCCGAACAAGGGGCATCTAGCAGGATCGCGTCGAACGGCACCCCGTCCCACCACGCACCGGGATCACTCGCATCAGCGGCCTTGACCTGCGCATCGGCACCCACGCCAGTGCGGGAGAAGGTGTCCTTGACCCGCGCCAGCCGGCGCGCATCGATGTCCAGCGCCAGCAGGCGCAGCGACGGATCACGTTCCAGCAGGTGCGCGGACTTGCCGCCCGGTGCGGCGCAGGCATCGAGCACGCGCGCACCCGGCGGCGGCGCCAGCGCATCGGCGGCGCACTGCGCGGACAGGTCCTGCACCGACAGCGCGCCCTCGTTGAAGCCGGGCAGCTGGTTGACCGCCGCCGAGGACGCCAGCCGGATCGCATCGGCGCTCACCGGACCGGCCTCGGCGCTGATGCCGGCGGCCTCCAGCGCGGCCAGCGACGCTGCACGATCACCCTGCTGGCGGTTGACGCGCAGCCACAACGGCGCCGGCTGCAGGCTCGCAGCGAAGATCGCCTCGGCCTGGACCGGCCAGTCGCGCTCGATGCTTTCGGCCAGCCAGGCCGGGAACGCATCACGCGGCGGCTGTACCGGGAATCCTTCGCGCTGCGCCCGGCGCAGGATCGCGTTGACCAGGCCCGCCTGGCGCTCACGCCCCAGCGCGCGGGCGGCGTCGACCGTGGCCGACAGCGCGGCATGGGCCGGCAGTTCCAGCACGTCCAGCTGCGCGAAGCCGACCATCAGCAACGTGCGCAGGTCGGCATCGCGCGCCGACAACGGCTTCTGCATCCAGCTGGCCAGCGCCGCGTCGTACGTACTACGCCGGCGCAGCACCGCAAAGCACAGCGCTTCCAGCAGCGCACGGTCGCGGGTGTCGGCCAGCTTGGGCAGCGCCCAGGCCAGCTCGGCCTTCAGCGAACGCCCACGGGTGAACACCTGCGCCAGCACGCGCGCGGCCAGCATGCGGGTGGCGGCTCCCGGCGCGGCGTGGGAAATCTTGAGGTCATCCTGCTTGCTCACCGGCTCAGGCTCCCACGCGCAGGTCGCGGCGCGCGTTGAGGTAGTCGGCGGCAGTGATCGCCTTGCCCCCCTCGCGCTGCAGCACGCGCAGGCGCAACGCGCCCTGCCCGCAGGCGATGTCGATGCCTTCGCGGGCAGCGCCGATCACCGTGCCCGGCGCATGGCCGCCGTTGTCCTCCAGCGCCACCGCGCCATGGATGCGCACCCGTTCGCCGGCCAGTTGTGCTTCGGCGATCGGCCACGGATTGAACGCCAGCACGGTTCGCGCCAGCGACGCGGCATCCATGCTCCAGTCCAGCCTTGCTTCGGCCTTGTCCAACTTGTGCGCATAGGTCACCCCTTCAACCGGCTGCGGCTGCACGACCGGCTTCAGGCCGGCGCGCAGCAGGCCCAGGCCATCGGCCAGCACCTGCGCACCCAGTTCGGCCAGCTTGTCGTGCAGCTGTCCGCCGGTGTCCGTCGGCAGGATCGGCAGCGCCTGCTGCAGCAGCACCGGGCCGGTATCCAGGCCGGCTTCCATCTGCATCAGGCATACGCCGGTCTGCGCATCCCCGGCCTGGATGGCACGCTGGATCGGAGCGGCACCGCGCCAGCGCGGCAGCAGCGAGGCGTGCACGTTCCAGCAGCCGTGGGTGGGGATGGCCAGCACCGCGCGCGGCAGGATCAGGCCGTAGGCCACCACCACCATCAGGTCCGGCTGCAGCGCGCGCAGCTGCTGCTGGGCAGCCTCATCCTTCAGGTTCTCCGGCTGCAGGACCGGGATGCCTCGGGCCACCGCTTCCAGCTTCACCGGCGACGGCGCAAGGCCGCGTCCGCGCCCGGCCGGACGGTCCGGCTGGGTATAGACGGCCACCACTTCGTGATGGCGCGCAGCCGCGCGCAGCGACGACACCGCGAACTCCGGCGTACCGGCAAAGACAATCCTCATGGTCACCCCATTGCGCAGGCCAGCGACCTGCAGGTCAGAAAACGGCACCGCGCTCCGGTGCCGCAGGGTCCGCGCAGGCGCGGACGGTCGGCACGGCAGCGGCCGTGCCCGGTGATGGATCAGGCGACGTGCTTGCGCGCCTTGGCCAGCTTCTTGCGCACCATCTCGCGCTTCAGCGGCGACAGGTAATCGATGAACAGCTTGCCGTCCAGGTGGTCCATTTCATGCTGCACGCAGACCGCCAGCAGGCCGTCGGTGGCCAGCTCCTGCGGCTGGCCCTGGCGGTCCAGGTAGCGCACGGTGATCTGGTCGGCGCGGGTGACGTCGGCAAAGATGCCCGGCACCGAAAGGCAACCTTCTTGGTACACCTGGCCACCGTCCTGCTGGACGATCTCCGGGTTGATGAAGACCATCGGCTGGTTCTTTTCTTCGCTTACGTCGATGACCATGAAGCGCTTGTGCACGTCCACCTGGCTGGCCGCCAGGCCGATGCCGGGTGCGTCGTACATGGTCTCGAACATGTCCGTCAGCAGGGTCTGGAAGGCCGGCGTGGTGACCTCGGCGGCGTCGACCGACGCAGCCTTGGTGCGCAGGCGCGGATCGGGAAACTCGAGAATTGGGAGCAGTGCCATGGCAGTAATCATCTGGGTGGGGGCCGGTCAACGCCGGCCTGCGTTGTAATTCTATCGCCAACGCTTGCCCTGCGCCCCGGTTTCTGGACTATAGTGCGCCAACCTGTTGGGGAACCGGGCTGACCACTCCTATGTTGCTACGAATCCGCACGGTCGTCGCCGCGGCGATGTTGACCGTTGCCGCCTATGCTACCGCCGTCGAAATGAACGGGCACCCGACCACCTATGTCGTCCAGAAGGGCGACACACTGTGGGATATCTCTGCGCGATTCCTGAAAAAGCCTTGGCTTTGGCCGGAAATCTGGCAGGCAAATCCCCAGGTGGCGAACCCGCACCTGATCTACCCGGGCGATGTGCTGAGCCTGGCCTACCTGGACCGCGTCGTGGCGCGCCAGGAGCCCGGACCGCGCCAGGAAGCGCCGATCACCGGCATTCCGCTGTCCGAAGTCGAGCCTTTCCTGAAAGAACTGAGCGTGGTCGATCGCATCGATCACCTGCCCTATGTGGCCGGGCTGGAAGACAACCGCCTGCGCGCCACCTCGGGCCAGCTGGCTTACGTGCACGGGCTGGACGGCGCCGCCGTGGGCCAGCGCTACGCCGTGGTCCGGCCGACGGTGCGCTATGCACTGCCCAAGCCCACCGAGGACCTGGACGCCAGCGGCCGCACCACGCCGGGCAGCGGCAACCTGTGGAAGGACTTCACCGTCCCGAACAAGCGTCCTCACCAGCAGCTGGGCTATGAACTGGCCAAGGTCAACGTCGGCACCATCACGCGCGTGCCCTCGGGCAACGTGGATGTCGCCACGCTGGCGCTGCAGGGCACCGGCGATGGCCGCGAGGTGCGCGCCGGTGACCGCCTGGTCCCGGTGGAAGCCACGCCGTACGACCTGCAGTTCTTCCCGCATGTCCCGGCGCCGGGCACCGACGGGCTGGATGTTCGGGTACTGGCGGTAGCGGACATGCTGCTGTCCGGCGGCGCACGTGATGTCATTGCTCTTTCCGCAGGCAGCGCGCAGGGCGTGGACAACGGCACGGTGTTCTCGCTGTGGCGGCAGGGCAGCCACGTCAAGCACGTGATGAAGGCCCCGAATTCGTCGCAGATGGACGATTCGCGCGTCGATGGCAACAACCGCCTGACCATGCCGGATGAATATGCCGCCCATGCCATGGTGTTCCGTACGTTCGACAACGTCAGCTATGCGCTGGTGATGGAAGGCATCAAGCCGGTGCTGGTGGGCTACAACGCCCGCCACCCCGACGCGACGGAGTAAGTGGACTGACGGCCAGCGGCCGTCTCCCACTGACAGCACACCGCAACGGCGCCCTAGGGCGCCGTTGCCGTATGCGCGGCAGGCTGGGCCATGGATGAGGAAACCCGAGCCCTGTTGACCCTGGTCCTTGCCGGCGGCGGACTGCCGGCGCGGCGCGCGCTGGCCTGCGCTCGCCCCAGCGTGGCCGCCGCGCTGGACGCCGGGCCGGTCGCCTGGCGGCAGGCCGGCTGCTCGCCCGGCCAGCTGCGCCGCCTGGCCGCGCCGGATCCGGCTGCACTGCAGGCCGCCCTGCGCTGGCTGAAGCAAGACGGCCACCACCTGCTGCCGCTTGGCGATCCACGTTTCCCGGCCCTGCTGCGCACGATCCCGGAGCCTCCCCTGGCGCTGTTCGTGCACGGAGACCCCGCCCCGCTGTGGCATCCGTCCATTGCCGTGGTGGGCAGCCGTTCGCCCACACCGAGCGGGCGCGCACTGGCCGCCGAGTTCAGCACCGCATTCTGCAATGCCGGCCTGGCCGTCATCAGCGGACTGGCCGCCGGCGTCGACGCGTCGGCCCATCGTGCCGCGCTGGCCGCAGGCGGCATCACCCTTGCGGTGATCGGCAGCGGGCCGGACGCGGTGTTTCCATCGCACCACGTCGCATTGCAGCGCGAGATCGCCGACCACGGCGTGGTCGTCAGCGAATATCCTCCGGGCACGCCGGCCCGGGCAGCACATTTTCCCGCCCGCAACCGGCTGGTGGCTGGGCTGGCGCTGGCAACGGTGGTGATCGAAGCCGCCAACCGCTCCGGCGCACTGATCACCGCACGATTGGCCGCCGAAGCCGGACGCGAGGTCTGCGCCCTGCCCGGCTCGGTCCGCAATCCACGGGCCGCCGGTTGCCACCGCCTGATCCGCGACGGTGCCGCATTGGTGGAAACCCCCGGCGAGGTGATGGCCCTGATTGCCGCGCAGCTGGCCACCGCCCTGCCCGACTTGCAAAGTCGCCTCCAGGCCCCCACTGAACAGGGACGGCGAGCCCATCTTCCTGCACACCTGGCATCCGAACCGGACTACCAGACCTTGTGGAAAGCGCTCGACCACGACCCAATCCCTATGGATTCATTGATCATGCACTGTGGATTGACGGCCGCCCGGCTGTCCTCCATGCTGCTGGCCATGGAACTGGCGGGTATCGTGGTGTGCGAACACGGCCGCTACTGTCGAAACCCTGGTTTCCCAACCTCCACAGCGTCCAGATGACGCAGGCCGAGGGGCAATGAAAGAGAGCATTCTCGATGTGCTGCTGTACCTGTTTGAACACTATTTCAGCGAAGACGCTGATCTCATCCGCGACCGCGACTCCCTCCAGAACGGCCTGATCCAGGCGGGCTTCAGCCCGGCCGAGACCGCCAAAGCGTTCGATTGGCTGGACGCACTGGCCGCCCAGCGTCCTACCGTGTCGCAGGCCCGGGTCGACGGCCCGGTACGCGTCTACCACGGTCCGGAGCTGGACAAGCTGGACGTGGAATGCCGCGGTTTCATCCTGTACCTGGAGCAGCACGGCATCCTGGATGCCGACCAGCGCGAGCTGGTGCTGGACCGTGCCATGGCGCTGGACCAGGACGAACTGGATCTGGACGACCTCAAGTGGGTGGTCCTGATGGTGCTGTTCAACCAGCCCGGCTCGGAAGCCGCGTATGCCTGGATGGAAACGCAGATGTTCATGGACGAGCCAGAACCCCTTCACTGACCGTACACTGCATGTCTTGCGCATACAGGGGGCGTTCACGTGAGCGAGTGGTTCCATGCCGAGGGCAGCCGGCAGGTTGGCCCGGTTTCGGCTGAAGACATGGGGGAGCTGTTCCGGGGCAACCGGATCGGACTGGATACACTGGTATGGCGCGAGGGCCTGCCGGCATGGCAGCCGCTGCGCACCGTGGTGGACGAGCTGGGGCTGACCGCGGTCCCAGCTGCCACTGCTGCGGCCAACGTCCCCCCGTTGCCACCGGGCAGTCCTCCTGCCCCTCCCTCGCCCGCTGCGACCTATGCCGGTGCGCGCGTGCTGCCGATGCAGGCCCAGAAGAAGCCACTGTCCGGCTGTGCGATGACCGCCGTCATCGGCGGTGCGGCGTTGCTGGTGCTGGTGCCGGTGTGCGCCATCCTGGCGGCCATCGCACTGCCGGCCTACAAGGACTACACGATCCGCGCCAAGGTGGCGCAGTCGGTGGCGGCGCTGCAGCCACTGCAGGTGCAGGTGGCGGAATTCGTCAATCGTGAAGGCCGTTGCCCGACCAGCGCCGACCCCGATTTCCCGGCCCACGACCATTACACTGGGCAGGGCCTGTCGAGCGTGCAGTTCGGTCAGTTCGAGAACGATCACTGCGGCATCGAAGCGACGTTGGCGGTAGGCGAGTCAAAGGTCGACGGCGACCTGCTCTGGCAGGAGTACGATCCCCAGGCGTCGCGCTGGGAATGCAGTGGTGACGGCGCCGACAAATACCTGCCCGTGAACTGCCGCGACTGAGCCGGCAGGCGGGCACGGACCGATTTCCAAGGAAGACCCACAGGGGACGATGATGAGTGAGTGGTATTACGCCGAAGGCCAGCAACGCCAGGGCCCGGTAGCCGAGCAGGAAATCCGCCAGCTGTTCCAGCGCAGCCAGATCACGCTGGATACGCTGGTATGGCGCGAGGGAATGGGACAATGGGCCGCACTGCGCACGGTGGTCGATGAGCTGCAGCTGCAGACCCTGGCTTCGGTTGCCGCCGAGCCGAGCACCGGTTTCGACCTGCGCGGCGACTACGCGGCGATCGACAACGGCACCGCGCCGCTGCCGGGCAGTGGCCCGCTGAGCGCGTCGCCGTACGGCGCATCGGCCGCATCGGTGGGCTACGGCAATGCCGTGCCGGTACACGGTGCCGAGGTGCTGTATGCCGGCTTCTGGAAGCGGTTCGCCGCCTACATGATCGACTACGTCATCCTGACCGCGAGCTCGATGATCATCGGCGCCATCGTTGGACTGGGCATCGGTGGCGCGGCCAGCCTGACCGGTGGGGGTTCGACCACCGCAGGCGTGCTCAGCCAGCTGCTCGGCGCGCTGATCGGCTTCGGCATCAGCCTGGCCTATTACGGCTGGTTCCACGCCTCCATCGGCGGGGCGACCCCGGGCAAGATGGCGCTGGGCATCAAAGTGGTGCGCAGCGATGGCGACCGGATCTCCGGCGCGCGCTCGATCGGCCGCTACTTCGCGACGCTCCTGAGCAGCCTGACCCTGCTGGTCGGCTACATCATGGCCGCCTTCACCGAGCGCAAGCAGGCCCTGCACGACATGATCTGCGACACCGTCGTGGTCGACAAGTGGGCCTTCACCGACCAGCCGCACCTGCAGCGTCCGCAACTGGGCGCGGTCGGCGTGGTGGTGCTGGTACTGACCGGCATCCTGTTCATCGGCCTGATCATCGCGATGGTGGTGGCGGTCGGCGCGATCGCCAGGATGGCCGGCTGAATACAGGCGGATGCGGCCGGGACGCTTGACAGAGCGCTCACGACGTGATTCCTCTAATAAGGTAAAAGCTGAACGCCCGGCTCATCCCCGGGCGTTCAGTTTATGGAAATCGACCCGGCCGCTTCACTAATGCGGCCATTTGCTCCACCCTAGCGGCCCTTCCCGGCCGTGCGCACACAAAAGCGACCCCATGCCCAAGCACCTGCTCATCGTCGAATCGCCCGCCAAGGCCAAGACGATCAACAAATACCTCGGCAAGGACTACACCGTCCTGGCCTCGTATGGGCATGTGCGCGACCTGATACCCAAGGAAGGCGCGGTCGACCCGGACAACAATTTCGCGATGCGTTACGACGTCATCGACAAGAACGAAAAGCACGTCGATGCCATTGCCAAAGCCGCAAAGGGCGCCGACGACATCTTCCTGGCGACCGATCCGGATCGCGAGGGTGAAGCGATCAGCTGGCATATCGCCGAGATCCTGAAGGAACGTGGCCTGGTCGGCGACAAGCCGATGCAGCGGGTGGTGTTCACCGAAATCACCCCGCGGGCCATCAAGGAGGCCATGAACCAGCCGCGCGCCATTGCCGCCGACCTGGTCGATGCGCAGCAGGCTCGCCGCGCGCTGGACTACCTGGTCGGCTTCAACCTGTCCCCGGTGCTGTGGCGCAAGGTGCAGCGCGGCCTGTCCGCCGGCCGCGTGCAGAGCCCGGCGCTGCGCATGATCGTGGAGCGCGAGGAAGAAATCGAAGCCTTCATCGCCCGCGAGTACTGGTCCATCGCCGCGGCCTGCGCGCATCCTTCGCAGCCGTTCAACGCCAAGCTGATCAAGCTGGACGGGCAGAAGTTCGAACAGTTCACCGTCACCGACGGCGACACCGCAGAAGCCGCACGCCTGCGCATCCAGCAGGCCGCCCAGGGCAGCCTGCATGTCACCGACGTGGCCAGCAAGGAACGCAAGCGCCGCCCGGCACCGCCGTTCACCACCTCCACCCTGCAGCAGGAAGCTTCGCGCAAGCTGGGCTTCACCACGCGCAAGACCATGCAGGTCGCGCAGAAGCTGTACGAAGGCGTGGCGATCGGCGAGGAAGGCACGGTCGGCCTGATTTCGTACATGCGTACCGACTCGGTCAACCTGTCGCAGGACGCGCTGGCTGAAATCCGCGACGTGATCGCCCGTGATTACGGCATCGCCTCGCTGCCGGACCAGCCCAACACCTACCAGACCAAGTCCAAGAACGCGCAGGAAGCCCATGAAGCGGTGCGTCCCACCTCCGCGCTGCGGACCCCGGCGCAGGTATCGCGCTTCCTGACCGACGACGAGCGCAAGCTGTACGAGCTGATCTGGAAGCGGTCGGTGGCCTGCCAGATGATCCCGGCCACGCTCAATACCGTCAGCGTGGACCTGTCTGCCGGCAGCGAGCATGTGTTCCGCGCCAGCGGCACCACCGTGGTGGTCGCCGGTTTCCTGGCCGTGTACGAAGAAGGCAAGGACACCAAGAGCGCCGATGACGAAGACGAAGGCCGCAAGCTGCCGCTGATGAAGCCCGGCGACCGCGTGCCGCTGGACCGCATCGTTGCCGACCAGCACTTCACCCAGCCGCCGCCGCGCTTCACCGAAGCGGCGCTGGTGAAGGCGCTGGAAGAATATGGGATCGGCCGTCCGTCGACCTACGCCTCGATCATCCAGACCCTGCAGTTCCGCAAGTACGTGGAAATGGAAGGCCGCAGCTTCCGCCCGTCCGACGTGGGTCGCGCGGTCTCCAAGTTCCTGTCCAGCCATTTCACCCAGTACGTGGATTACGACTTCACCGCCAAGCTCGAAGATGAGCTGGACGCGGTGTCGCGTGGCGAAGAGGACTGGATTCCGTTGATGGCCCGCTTCTGGGAGCCGTTCAACAAGCTGGTGGTGGAGAAGAACGAATCGGTCGACCGCGCCGAAGCCAGTGGCGCGCGCGAGCTCGGCACCGATCCCAAGACCGGCAAGCCGGTCAGCGTGCGGCTGGGCCGCTTCGGGCCGTATGCGGCGATCGGCAGCACCGCCGAAGATGCCGAAGACAAGCCGAAGTTCGCCTCGCTGCGCCCCGGCCAGAGCATGCACACCATCAGCCTGGAAGATGCGCTGGAGCTGTTCCTGATGCCGCGCGCGCTGGGCCAGGACAAGGGCGAGGACGTCAGCGTGGGCATCGGTCGCTTTGGTCCGTTCGCCAAGCGTGGCAGCACCTATGCCTCGCTGAAGAAGGAAGATGATCCGTACACGATCGACCTGGACCGTGCGGTCTTCCTGATCGAGGAGAAGGAAGAGATCGCGCGCAACCGGATCATCAAGGAATTCGACGGCAGCGAGATCCAGGTACTGAACGGTCGCTTCGGCCCGTACCTGAGCGACGGCAAGATGAACGGCAAGATCCCCAAGGATCGCGAGCCGGCCTCGCTGACCCTGGCCGAAGCGCAGCAGTTCATGGAAGAAACCGGCAAGCCGGTGCGCAAGGGCTTCGGCAAGAAGGCCGCCAAGAAGACCGTGAAGAAGGAGGCCGCGCCGAAGAAGGTCGCCGCCAAGAAGATCGCGGTGAAGAAGGCCACCAAGAAAGCGACCAAGAAGACCGCCAGGAAAGCGGTGAAAAAGGTCGCCAAGAAGGCCGTGGCGAAGAAGACCGCCGGCTGATCCGGCAGGCTCTGGTAGCGCCGAGCCATGCTCGGCGGAATCAACCCCCGCGCTGCGCGCTCGCCGAGCATGGCTCGGCGCTACCGGTTTTCGCGTGGCAGGCGGATACTGCGTCCATGAAAGAACTCAACCTGATCAGTGCGGTGGCCAGCCTGCGCGCCGGCGGGGTCATCGCCTATCCCACCGAAGCGGTGTGGGGCCTGGGCTGCGACCCCGGCCATCAGATGGCGGTGCATGCCCTGCTCAAGCTCAAGCAACGGCCGGTGGAGAAAGGCATGATCCTGGTCGCCGCCGAACTGCAGCAGCTGCAGGGCTGGGCGGTGCTGGACGCCTTGCCGGACGAACGACAGCGCGAAGTGCTGGCCAGCTGGCCTGGCGCCAACACCTGGATCCTGCCTGCCGGCCCCCGCGCCCCGAAGTGGGTCACCGGGGAGCACAGCGGGCTTGCCGTGCGCATCAGCGCGCATCCGCTGGTGGCAGCGCTGTGCCGGGCATGGGGCGGGCCGCTGGTGTCCACCAGCGCCAACCTGGCCGGCGAGCCGCCTGCACGCACCCGTGCCGAGTTGGACCCGCGTCTGCTGTCGCTGCTCGACGGCCTGCTGGATGGCGATACCGGCGGCCTGGCCCAGCCCACGCCGATCCGCGATGGGCTTAGCGGCAACGTACTGCGCTTCTGAGCCGCTGGCGCCGCCGCGCCCGATACCGCACGATGGGCCATGCGCGCATTCCCTGCCCTGCTGATCGTCCTGCTGCCGGCGCTGGCCCTGGCGGCCCCGGCGCCCCCTGCCGCTGACAGCGTGCGGATCTACCGCTGCGTCGGCAGCGATGGTGCGGTCACATTGCAGGACAGCCCCTGCAGCAGCGGGCGACAGGAAGTGCGACAGATGCAGCGGCCGCAGGATCCCCCGCCGCGCCGTGCCAGCACCGACGACGTCGCCACGCCTGCCGCCAGCAGCGCGCAGGTGCAGCGCGAAATCCGCCATGTCTACGTGCGGCCGCCGCAGCCGATGTACGAATGCGTGACCGAAGAGGGCCGGCGGTACCTGAGCGACAGCAACGAGGGCAATCCGCGCTGGGTGCCGCTGTGGACCAGCGCGTGGGTCGGCGGCGGGCACCGTCCGTGGCACGGCCCGGGCCAGCCCGGACTGCCGCCGATCCGCGCCGAAGGCCGCGGCAACGCAGGGCCCGGACAGCGGCCGCCGCATGGCATCGGCCACGGCATCAGTTTCCCGGCGGGCAACATCCTGGTGCGCGATACGTGCAACGCATTGCCCCCGCAAGAGGTCTGTGCGCGCCTGCGTGACCAGCGCTGGGAGCTGGACCGACGCTACAACAGCGCCCTGCAGGGCGAGCGCCAGGCGATCACCCGCGAGCAGCGCGGCATCGACGCGCGCCTGGACCAGGACTGCGGCGGACGCTGATCGCGCGCCCGCGCCGCTACAATCAGCGGATGAAGACCTGGATCTGCCTGGCCGCGCTGGCGCTGCTGACCGCCCTGCCGGTGTCCGCCAACGAGGACATCGTATTCCGCTGCACCGATGCCAATGCGAAGGTGACCGTGCAGGATGCGCCGTGTCCGTCCGGCACGGCACAGATCATCCAGCGGCGTGGCGCGTCGAGCGCGTCCAGGGCCTCCACCGCGCTGGGTGATTCGCCCGTACCCGCCGCGGCGGCGGTGCTGGACAGCGACCAGCTCGACGCGTCGGCAACCGGCGCTGCAGCCGGCAGCGGCGAGGCGATCCTGGACAGCGACGTGCTGCGCGCACGCGCCATCGCCGATGCCAGCGCCGTGCCGGACCGGCCTCCGCCGCCGGTGATTTTCCGCTGCACTTCCAGCGGCGGCGGCCAGTACTTCCACGAATACGAGGCTGCGCCGTCACACTGCACGGTGTTGCCGATCGCCGGCCTGGGCGGCGGCGTCGCCCCCTACAACGCGGCCAGCTGCGAAGTCGTGCGTGATGCCTGCAGCGAAGTGGAGCTGGCGCAGCGCTGCGGTGCCTGGCAGCAACGACTGCGCGATGCACGCGGCCGCGAGAGCTTTGCAGCCGCCGACGCCCAGCCAAAGGCACGCGACGAGCGCCTGCGCGTGCAGGCAGTGCTGGAAGCCAGCAGCTGCGCAGTGCCCTGAGCGGTCGGCACCGGTGGCCTGGCGCGGCGTAGCTGACGCGCTGCCCCCGCCCTGTCGCTGCACCTACCCTGCAGCCGCGTCGTGCCTTGTCGTGCGCAGGACAGCGGCCGCAGCGGACAGTGCCGTCGATCACAGCACGACAGCACGGCGCTTCCACGTTCCGGCATGCGCATTCAGTGTGGCCTCGCCGCGCCTCTGCGGCGAAGCCAGACTGCACGAGGAACCGCACCGTGGATCAGCTTGCAACGTCACCCATCGCCCGGGCCATTCGCCCGCTTCTTTTCGCCCCGGCGTTGATCCTGTTAACATCCGCCGCACACGCAGAACCGCCCTTGCTGGACGTGACGGATGATCATTCAGTGGTCGTCGCGGTGCCATGGGGTGTTCCGCGCGCCGAAGCCGATCGCGAGAACCGATGGTTCGCACACAGCAACCTGCAGCCGACGGGACGTTTCGTCCGCCGTGGACAGCGCCTGAGCGTGACCGTCGCAGGGCCCCACGCCGCCGTCATCGCGATCGGATTGTTCGGTGTCTACAAGGATCTCAATGGCGGCGTGGCGCAGTCTTCGTTCAATCACCAGACCGTGCGGCCCGGCGTCCCCACGTGGGTAACCGCACCGCTTGATGGACTGGTCTACGTGAAGAACGAGGGCAGCCAGCCGCTTCAGGTCACCCTCGAAGGCGGTGAGCCGATACCGACTTTCGTAGGCGGGGTAACGACGAAAGCCAGCTTCGACGCGCAGATGACGCGCTGGCCGCGGGCTCCGTTCGCGACCTTCATCGGCGAACAGGTTTTCGCCGACATCCAGTACCGCTGGGTGCGCGACAACCTGGCGTCGGTCACCGCAGGCCGCATCGCGGGCTGGGACCAGGCAGCCAGGCTCACCAACGAAGTGTATGGGCTGTCCGCAATGGCCAGCGGCCTGGACCGCAAGTCCAGCAACCGTATCCATATCACCAATCCGGACACTGGACCCGGCGCCGCCAGCGCCACCAACTATCGCCTGACCTTCCACGGCACTGGCGGCGCGGTCCTGCTGCAGCGTGAAGCAAATGACCAGTGGGGCCTCTGGCACGAGATCGGGCACACTTACCAGACCCCGCAATACCGCTGGGCCGGATTGACGGAGGTAACCGTCAACCTGTCTTCCATGGCAATCGAAGAGCGATTGACCGGCCGCAACCGGCTGGACACCGCCGGCTATCGAGCCAAGCGCACGGCCTACTTCGGGCGTGCACCGGCGCAGCGCGACTTCGACAAGCAGACAGACATCTGGTTCAAGCTGCTGATGTTCGACCAACTGCGTCGTTCGTTTGGCGAAGCGTTCTACCCACGCCTGTCGGCCCGCTATCGCCAGCTGCGACGCGACGGAGTCAATCCGCGTACCGACCAGGAAAAGCGGCAGCTGTTCGCCCTCACCGTCGGCCAGGTCGCCGAGCGCAACATGACCCCCTTCTTCGAACAGTGGGGCATCGCGCTGGACAGCAGCACACGGGCAGCACTGGCACGACTGCCTGCGCTGGCCCACCCGATCTGGAACAACCACGACCGGGCCACCGATGTGGTGGAAAATGCGTTGCCGCCGCTGTGACCCGGGTCAGAACCCGTAACGCAGGAAGCCGCCGTCCACCGCGATGCACTCACCGGTGACATAGCTGGCGGCAGGCAGGCACAGGAACCCCACTGCGGAGGCGACCTCTTCCGGTTCACCGATACGGCGCATCGGCGTGCGGTCGATCACCTGCTCGTAGTAATCCGGGTCGGCCAACGGCCCGGACGTGCGTCGGGTACGGATGTACCACGGCGCCACGGCATTCACCCGGATCCCGTCTTCGGCCCATTCGACGGCCAGGTTGCGGGTCATCTGGTGCATGGCGGCCTTGGTCATGCCATAGACCGCCCCGCTGCGCACGTGGGTCAGGCCGGACACGCTGCCGACGTTGACGATGGCCGAAGCGGCATGCCGTGCCAGCAGCGGATGCGCGTAGCGCGACAGCTCGAAGGCCGAGAACAGGTTGGTCTCGAAGATGTTGCGCCATTCGTCTTCGGTGTAATCGATGGCCGGCCGGGTGATGTTGCCACCGGCATTGTTGACCAGGATATGCAGCCCGTCGGCATGGTCTTCGACCCAGTCCAGGATCTCACGCCGGTCTTCGTCATCGGACACGTCGGCGGCCAGGGCGTGGATCGCCTGTGCGGGGAACTCATCGGCAAGGTCGTCGCGGGCACTTTCCAGCATGTCGATATCGCGGCCCACGATCATCACGTCGGCGCCGAAGCCGAGCAGTTCACGTGCGATGGCCAGGCCGATGCCCGCACTGGCTCCGGTGATGAGGGCGGTCTGTCCATCCAGCCGCCAGCGCTGCGCAGTCACGATCTTGAACTCCCATCCGGGCGCTGCCCGTGTAACGATGCGGCAAGCATAGCGCCGTCGCCGGGAGATCTTCGATGCACCAGCTGAAAACCTTCGCCCTGATCGTCACACTGGCCTCGCTGGCCGCCTGCCAGCGCCCCGCGGTCCCGCCGCAGGACAAACCACCGGAGCCCAAGGCGCTGGCGCGCAACGTGCAGGCGCCACTGGAAAAAGCGCGCGGCGTGCAGCAGACGCTGGAGGATGCCGAACAAAAACGGCGCGCCCAGGAAGAGCGCGCCGAGAAGGAATGATCAGTGCCAGGTAGAGCCGACCGAGGTCGGCTGCTACCGTCTGAAGACAGTCAGAAACCGCAGAAGCAGTACGCCAGCGCCTTGACCGGGGTGCCCTTGCCCTGCTCGCGCGCGGCGTTCTGCACGAAGCGCAGCTGGGTATCCACTTCCGGCATCGTCCGCGCCAGCACCATCCGGCCCACGCCGGATTCGGCCAGCATCCAGGCACCGGCGTGGCTGCCGGCGAAACCGCCCACGAACTGTGCGAACGGGGTAGCGGGCTTTTCGATGTAACGCACGCGGTACTTGTCATCGGCACCGAGCTTGGCCCGCCCCGCAGCGTCGGCCACGGCGTCCTTCAGGCCGCCGAAGGCATCGACCAGGCCGCGCTCCTTGGCCTGGGCACCGGACCAGACGCGGCCACGGGCCACTTCGTCCACGGCCTCGACCGGCTTCTTGCGCGCATCGGCCACGCGACCGGTGAAGTCCGCGTAACCCTTGTCGATCACCGACTGGATCACCTGGCCCACGGCCGGGTCCAGCGGCTTGGTCATGTCGAACGCGCCGGCGAAACGGGTGGTGCCCACGCCGTCGGTATGCACGCCGATCTTGTCCAGCGCGCGCGCCACGTTCGGCACCATGCCGAAGATGCCGATCGAACCGGTGATGGTCGAGGCATCGGCATAGATGCGGTCGGCATTCATGCTGATCCAGTAGCCACCGGAGGCGGCCAGGTCACCCATCGACACCACCACCGGCTTGCCGGCGGCCTGCAACGCCACCACTTCGCGGCGGATCTGCTCGGAGGCGAACACTTCGCCACCCGGCGAATCCACGCGCAGCACCACGGCCTTCACGTCATCGTCGTCGCGGGCTTCGCGCAGCAGCGCGGAGGTCGACTCGCCGCCGATGCGACCGGCCGGCAGGTCACCGCCGCTGATCTCGCCCGATGCCACCACCACGGCCACCTGCGGACGCGAATCCACCGGGCTGCGACGTGCGTCGACCTGGCCCAGGTAGGCGCCCAGGTTGATGCTGCGGAAACCACCTTCGGCATCGCCGTCGGCCACGCCGCGTTCAACCATCAGGTCTTCGAACTCTTCGCGGGTCTTCAGCGCGGTGACCAGCTTCTGCTGCAGGGCGAACTTGGCCAGGTCACCGCCGGCGGCGGCCACGCCTTCGGGCAACGTATCGATGCCGGCGGCCAGCTGTGCCGGATCCAGGCGACGTGCCTTGGCGATGTCACCGAGGTAGCGCTGCCAGACATCGTTCATCCAGTACAGGTCCGCTTCCTTGGCCTGCGGCGATGCGGCGTCCAGCACGTACGGTTCGGCGGCGGACTTGTACTCGCCCACCTTGAACAGGTGCACGTCCACGCCCAGTTTGTCCTGCAGGCCGGTGCGGAAGTACTGGCGATAGCGGCCGAGGCCTTCCAGCAACACCGCGCCCATCGGGTCCAGGTAGACCTCGTCGGCCTGTGCGGCCAGCAGGTACTGCGACTGGCCCATGCTTTCGCTGTAGGCCACCAGCTGCTTGCCGGACGCACGCAGCTGCTGCAGGGAAGCGGCGACTTCGCGCAGCGAGGCGAAGCCGGACGGCTGCAGCTTGTCCAGTTCCAGCACCACCCGCTCGATCTTCTTGTCCTCGCGCGCGGCGTCGATGGCCCGGATCAGATCGCGCAGCTGGATCTCTTCGGCACTGGTATCTCCCATCGCCTTGGCGAAAGCGCGGCTGACCGGATCAGCGCTGAACTGCTCCACCAGGCGGCCTTCCGGGGCGATCACCAGGGTGGTGCGGTCCTGCAGCGACTTGCTTGCGCCCGCACCCATGCCGGCCGCCACGACCAGCGCGACCAGGATGAAGAACAACAGGCCGAAGAACAGCACGTTGAGGATCAGCCGCCGCGTGAAGTTCATCACGTCCCACAACCCGATGAAGAATGCCGCGATGGGATTGCGTCGCGCGGGGGGCAGCGGTGGCACGGTTTGGTTCATGGATTGCTCCGGTTGGCGTCTTGCCGTGGAAATTGCGGGATCAGCATAACGGGTGTGGTTGCCTGCAGCATCGGACACAAGTAAGGGTGCCGCCGTGAAGCGCGGCCGACGCTGCTGGCATTCAGGACAGCGCTGACTGGCCCACGCGCGCGCCGCTGCGATGCAGGCGCCAGCCCATCAGGATGGCGGCGGCGGTCAGTCCGACGATCAGGCCGATCCACATGCCCTGCGGCCCCATGCCCAGCCCCAGGCCAAGCCCGGCACCGAGCGGCATGCCCAGCCCCCAGTACGCGAACATGGCGATGAACATCGGCACGCGGGTGTCTTTCAGCCCGCGCAGCGCGCCGGCCGACAGCACCTGGATGCCGTCGGGGAACTGGAAGGCAGCCGCGTACAACAGCAGCGTGGAGGCCAGCCCGGCGACCGCCAGGTCATTGGTGTACACCCCGACGATGGCGTCGTGGCCGAACAACAGCGCCAGCGCCGACACTGTCTGCGTGCCCATGATGATTGCGTAGCCGGCCCACGCCGCGCGGCGCACGCCATGGCCATCGCCGCGCCCGACCGAATGGCCCACGCGCACGGTGGTGGCCTCGGCCACGCCCATCGGGATCATGAAGCACAGCTGGGCCACGTTGATCGCGATCTGGTGCGCGGCGGCCTCGTTGGCACCCAGCCGGCCGATCAGCAACGCGGTGACGATGAACAGCCCACCTTCCATCAGCACGGTGATGCCGATCGGCAGGCCGGTGCGCAGCAGGTCCCAGATGGCACGCCAGCGCGGGCCTTCGAAATGGCTGAACAACTGCAGGTGTTCGAAGCGCCGGGTCTTCCACAGATAAGCGCCGAAGCACAGCGCCTGCAGCCACATCATGATCGCCGAGGCGATGCCGAGGCCTTCGGCGCCCAGCTCCGGGAAACCCAGTCTGCCATTGGCCAGTACGTAGCCCATCGGCGCCAGCACCAGCAGCCCGCCGAAGCCGATCAGCATGGTCGGCAGGGTCCAGTGCATGCCCTCGCTGAGATAACGCATGCAGAAGTACAGGGTCAGCGCCGGGCCGCCCCAGCGCACCGCATGCAGGAACGCGGTGGCGCCCGGCACGATATCCGGCGCGATGCCGAAGGCAGGCAACAGCGGCGGCACCACGCTGAGGAAGGTGAACATGATCAGGCCCAGGCCCAGCGCCAGCCACAGGGCCTGGCGGAACAACGGCCCGATCTCGCGCTCGCGGCCGGCGCCGTGCAGCTGCGATACCGATGCGGTGAGCGAAATCAGCGTCCCGATCGGGATCAGCATCGGCAGCCACAGCAGCGCGGTGCCGATGGTCACCGCCGCAAGCGTGTGGGTGCCGTGGTGGCCGGCAATCACGTTGTCGACGAAGGAGATCAGGCCGGTGGAGACATGGCCCAGGACGAGCGGCAGGGCAAGGATGCCGGTGGCGCGCACTTCTTGGCTGAAGCGCGGGGCAGGGGATGCGATAGACATGATGCTGCAGGGGGTCGGCGACTACGGCTGCGCGCGAAGGGCACAGACACCGGGTTGCGGGGCGCCATCTTACCCGTTCCGGGGACATCGCGGCCGGGCCGGGTGGGTGACGACCGCCGCCCGAGTGGGTGACGACCGCTGCCCGGGTGGGTGACGACCGTTGGTCGTCACGCTTCTCCCGCCGGACCCGGGCAGCCTGGCGCTAGCGCCCGACCTGCCGGGCCAGCCAGGCATCCCGCTGGGCCGGCGCCACGGACAGGAATTCGGTCCGCACCGCATCGCGCTGCTGCGGCGGCGTGCGCTGCGCCACAAGCGTCAATTGCGACACCTGCGCCGGAGTGAGCTGCCGCAGCGTCGCCAGGGTGGCGTCGCGTTGGTTTTCCGGCACATAACCGAACATCCCCTGCAGCCGGCTGAAATGCTCGCCCAGCAGCGGGCCCAGGCGCCAGCCATCACGGAATGCCTGGTCCTGCGCAGTGAACTGGTCACGCAGCTCCTGCTGCCTGGCGGGCGGCAGGGCCGCGAAACGCCCGGCGGCCTCGCGCACGCGCGCACGCTCGGACTCGCTCATGGCCCGC
>Ga0265780_10002907_pt1 | contig 22906 bp, 15 predicted proteins | sample P1T30metagenome_FD_192432 | JGI IMG/M metagenome (GOLD analysis project Ga0265780, IMG submission 192432) | Plant litter microbial communities from East Loma Ridge, Irvine, California - P1 T30 | ecosystem: Environmental > Terrestrial > Plant litter > Unclassified | place: USA: California... | reverse complement strand
ATTGCATGTCTCCAGTCTGTTATGTTTTGTAAGTCACGCGTTGCAAGGACGGGACGCGCGCTGTGATTCCATACCGACTCCGTCTAGTTCGGCGATTCTTTGCTTATCCGGTACTCCCCCTGCCCGCGAGGATGGCGTGCACCAGCTGGGCCGGCGCCTGGCGGATGTCCAGCCGGGTGCCAATCTCCTCGCTTGCCAAGGGCTCGAGCGCAGCCAGCTGGCTGTCGAGCAGTTGCGGCGGCATGTAGTGGTTGCGGCGTGCAGCGAGGCGTTCGGCGATCAGCACGCGCGGGCCGTCCAGATGCACGAAGCGCAAGGCAGGATCGGCTTCGCGCAGCAGGTCACGGTAACTGCGCTTGAGCGCGGAGCACGACACCACCAGGCCCAGGCCCTGTTCACGCGCTCCGGCGATTTGCTCCTGGATCGCGCCCAGCCAGCCGCGCCGGTCGTCGTCGTCCAGCGGCTGGCCGGCGGACATCTTGTCGACGTTCGCTTGCGAGTGAAAGGCGTCGCCTTCCACGAAGGCGTGACCGCAGGCGTCGGCCAACTGCTGTCCGACCGTGCTCTTGCCGCATCCGCTCACGCCCATGATCACCCACCGAATGACCGGCTGCGGTTCGCTCGTTTGCTTCATCTGACCTTCCAAAGGTTAGCGCTAACATTCATGAGTAAAAAAATAGGCAGCGCTGGTTCTTATCTGATAGCGCGCCTTCAATCATTATGAAGATGATTTAGTTAGCGCTAACATTAATCATTCTACACACTATTGATGGCTTGTAAATACCCCTTGCAGCGGTTTCCCGACATTTCCATTCGCGTACGTGGCAGAATCTCGACACCCAACCTTTTGCCGACCATGACAAAACCCATCAACAAGAGCCGCGCAAGCGGCCGCACTACCCTGGCCGCGGTCGCCGCGCAGGCCAACGTGTCGGCCATGACGGCCTCGCGCGCATTGAACCAGCCGGAGCGCGTGTCCGACGAAGTCCGCCTGCGGGTCGAAAAGGCCGTCGCCGCGCTGGGCTATGTGCCGAATCGCGCGGCGCGCGCCCTCGCCTCGCGCCAGTCGAACGTGATCGTGGTGCTGGTGCCGTCGCTGTCGAACTTCGTGTTCAATGCGGTCATCGACGGCATCCAGCAGGTGGTCGATGCGGGCAACTACCAGCTCCTGATCGGGAACACGCGCTACTCCGACGCCGAAGAAGAAAAGCTGTTGAAGATCTACCTGCAGTCCAACCCGATGGGCATCCTTCTGTCGGGCCTCACGCACAGCCCGCGCGTCGAGGAACTGCTTGCATCATCCGGTGTCCCGGTGGTGTCGATGATGGACCTGGCCTCCGACCCAAGCCAGCTTTCGGTGGGCTTCTCGCAGCACGCGGCCGGCCGCACCATGACCCGCTACCTGATCGACAAGGGCCACAAGCGGATCGGCTTCATCGGCGCCCAGCTGGATGAGCGCACCCTGAGCCGCGCGGCCGGCTATCGCAGCGCCATGCAGGATGCCGGCCTGATTGACGAACGTCTGGAGCTGATGGTGCCGGATGCCTCGAGCATCGCGCTCGGCGCCGAACTGCTCGGCCGGATGCTGGCCCAGGCGCCGGATTGCGACGCCATCTTCTGCTGCAACGATGACCTGGCGCACGGCGCCATCTACCAATGCCAGCGGCGCGGCATCGCCGTGCCGGGACAGCTGGCGATCTGCGGCTTCAACGATCTTCCGGCGTCTGCCTGGATGATTCCCTCGGTGACCACGATCAGCACGCCGCGCTACCGGGTCGGCTTCGAAGCCGCGACCCTGCTGCGCAATGTGATCGAGGGACGCGCGCCCCAGGTCGGCCAGGTCGACCTCGGATTCACCCTGATGCCGCGCGAGAGCGCCTAGCGCGGCACCAGCACCTCGAGCGTGTAGGTCTCGCCGGCCCGTGGCGCATCGATGCGGGCCGAAGGCAGCCGTCGGCCGTCCTGCCAGACCTGGACCGACGCGACGTCGGCGCGCCGGATCGATACGGTGAAGTGGGCGCCGCGGAAATCGCGCTCGACCTGCATGCCGTCCCAGTCCGATGGAAGCTGCGGTGCGATCGCCAGGCCGCGAGAATCGCCGCGCAAGCCGCACAGGCCCTCGACCAGGCAGCGCACGACCCAGGACACGGTGCCGGTGTTGAACAGCTGGCTCGATCGCCCGGCCGTGCGCGGGTACTCGCGGTGCGCACCACGGTAGTAATTCGGGATGAAGACCGGCAGCTGGCCGCGCTGGAGAACATCGGCCAGATCCGGGCCGGGGAGCATCTGGCGCAGCAGGCGCCAGGCGCGCTCGCCCTCGCCGATCGTGTACAGGCTGAAGATGTAGAAGATGGCGGCGTGGTTGTAGACCGCACCATTCTCGGCCGAACCCGGATGCTTCTGGGTCACGCGTCCGACGTCGTCGCGCATGCTACTGAACGGCGGCGCGAACATCAGTACCCCATATGGCGAATGCAGCTGGGCTTCGACCTCTTCGAACATCGCGCTGCGCTGCGCCGCATCGGCCGCGCCGGAGAGGATGGCCCAGGCCTGGGGATTCAGCCAGATTCGCCCTTCCTTGTCCTTCTTGACGCCGAATTTCACATCGTCGTCAGTAATGCCGCGGGCAAACCAGCGGCCATCCCACAAGTGCTCGTTGGCGGCGCGGTTCATCGCGGCGCAGCCTTCGCGCATGCGCCGCGCCGTCGCCGCGTCTCCGGCTTCATCGCAGATGCCAGCCCACAGCGCGAGCGCATACGCGGCGGCGACGGTCAGCCAGCCGGATACGCCGCGGCCCTTGTAGCCGACCATGTTCATCGGATCGCACCAGTCGCCCTGCGCGATGTACGAGAGGCCGCGCCCGTCGCGCTCCTGCAGCAGCCAGTCCATCGCCCGCCCGATGCGCACGGCGACGGTCGCCGTGTGGCCGCTGCGGTCGGTCACGGCTTCGCTCAGCAGCGCCCAGTCGGCGGTTTCGTCGAGATAGGCTTGCAGCGCCACCGGCAGCCACACGCAATGGTCGGTGTGCGGCACCTGGTTGATGTACTTGAGCTCAGCGCCTTCCGCAAGCAGGATCCCGTCGGGCATGGCGCCGCTCGGCTCCTGCTGTGCGAGCGCCGTCAGGAAGGCGGCGCGCGCCACCTCCGGCTTCACCCAGCACATGCCCATATTGTCCTGCAGGTAGTTGCGGGTCTGCGGATCGGTCGTCAGGCGATTGACGTCGCCATGGTAGAAGACCTGGCGCGGCAGCCAGTGGTTGACGAAGTTGTCGAACTCCCCGTCCGGCGTGCCGATGTGGAGAACGCCCCGGCCCTGGGCGATATAGGCGGCGTAGTCGCGGGCGGTGCGCGCGAATCCTTCGGCGGACAGGTAGCGCGCGCGCATTGCCGCAATCTCGGCATCGTCCAGCGCGGGGCCGAACAGGAAGCGCCGTTCGACCGTGTCGTTCGCCGCGAGCGCCAGCTTGTACTGCACGATGGCCGCCGGTGTTTCGTACCTGGCATCGCCGTTGCCGAGGCAATCCTGCTGCAATGCGCTTGGGTCGTGCAGGCCGCCCTCGCCTTCGAAGGTCGCCTGGTTCGCTTCCCAGCTGTCCGGCGCGTCCTCGCACAGGAAGTAGGTCTTGTCCTTGAGGCGCCGGTTCTTGAAGTAATCTTCGACCTTCTGGTACGGCGTGACGCTGCTCGCGACGATCCCGCCGAGGTCGGCGCGGTACTCGCCGGACTGGTTCATCCACGACATGTAGCCGATCGGGAAATAGGGCGTGATGCTGATGCGGCGTGGTCGGCCGCTCAGATTGGTCACCGTCAGCGACCAAAGTTCAACGACGTCTTCGCGGGGCAGCGTCAGGCGCAGCTCGACGCGCAGGCCGAGATGCTCGACGCTCCACAGCAGGTCGGCCTTCCCGACCGAGAATACGAAGTGGTCGGCACTTGCCCGCACCGGCTCGTAGGGCACCGAGAACAGCTGGCCGGCCTCGTCGTCCTTCACATAGACGAAGCGGCCGGGATGGTGGGCATAGTAGGCCTGCTCCGGCTGCATGAAGGACTTGGCCTGCAGGTTGGGGGCATGGGCGTACTTCGCCGGTTCCGGCTGCATGAACTGGGCGACCGCGTAGCCGCGGCAGGTCGCCTGGATCATCATCCTGCGGTTCCACAGGAAGCCGGCCGCATTCGGCATGGCGGTGGGGCTGTGCAGTTCGAAGCGTTCGCCGCTTTCGACAGGACCAAGCTTCATGTTGTACCTTGTGCCGTCTTGCGGGCCAGGAGTTCCGATTGGACCCGGGCCAGCTTGTGTTTGTCGAGATCGTAGAACAGCATGCACAGCACCGCCATGGCGGCAAATGCAGCCGGCACGAAAGACATCAGCCAGACGATGCCCTCCTGCGAACCGGCGCTCTGGGTGGCATTCGGGACGTAGCCGAGGGCGGTGAACAGCGCCCCGATCACCGCCACCGCCACTGCGGTGCCCAGTTTCTGCGAAAAGGTCGCCGCCGCGAAGGTGATGCCGGTGGCGCGGCGGCCGGTGCGCCATTCGTTGTAGTCGGCGGTATCGGCATACATCGAGAACGCCAGCGGCGACTTCGGCCCGAGCACGAAGCCCATCGCCACCTGCAGCGCGTACATCAGCGCCACCTGGTCGCTCGGGACGAAGAAGAAGGCGCAGGAAATCACGGTCGTCAGGCTCATGAGGATGATCATCAGGCGCTTCTTGTCGACGAAGCGCGTCATCACCGGCGTGAGCGCGGCGCCCACGCTGGCGGCGATCATGTAGGCCGGGATGAAGGAGGCGATCAGGTCGGGCCGCCCGACGTAGTACTTGAAGTAGTAGGCCGCGGTGGTGCCGCGCAGGGTGATGGTCACCATGATGATCAGCGCGAGGAAGAACAGCACCACCCAGGGGCCGTTGCGCGTCAGGTCGCGGATGTCCTGCACGAAGTCGTTCTTCTGGCCAGGAGGCGGCGCGATGCGCTCGCGCGTGGTGGAGAAGGCGATGGCGAACAGGCAGGCGGCCAGGATGCCCCAGACGACCATCGTCAGCTGCCAGCCCTGCTCCGCATCGCCCCGGCCCAAGGTGCGCACCAGCCAGGGCGTGGCCGCGGTGACCAGCGTGCTGCCGGCGAAGGCGAAGATGAAGCGCAGGCCGTTGACGGAGGAGCGCTCCTGCGGGTCGCTCGACATCACGCCGGACAGCGCGTTGTAGGGGATGTTGATGCAGGTGTAGCACACCATCATCAGGAGGTAGGTGGCGTAGGCCCAGACGGTTTTGCCAGACGGCGAGAGGTCGGGCGTGGTGTAGGTGAGCACCGCGGCACCGGCCAGCGGGAGCGCGCCCCACAGCAGGTAGGGGCGGAACTTGCCCCACTTGGTGGTGGTGCGGTCGGCTGCCGCGCCGATCAGGGGATCGGTGAAGGCGTTGATGATCTTCACGATGAACATCATCGATGCGGCGGCAGCGGCGCTCAAGCCGAAGGTATCGGTGTAGAAGATGAGCAGGAAGGTGGACACGTTGGTCCAGTAAAAATTGAAGCCCATGTCGGCCACGCCGTAGCCGAGCTTTTCCCGCCAGGGCAAAACAGTTGCCGTCACAGTGTCCCCATTCTTGTTGTTAGCGCTAACATTTGTATGGACAGTATGAGCGTGTGGATGATTTTTTGTCAAACCATTTTTGGCGCGACCTCAGTAAGGCATGCCGCTCACGTCCAGCCGCAGCTGCCACAGCGCGCCCGCGCCGGTGATGTACAGGGTCCTGCCGTCCTTGCCGCCAAAGGCCGCGTTGGTGACGTTGGCGTCGACCCGGATCGTCGCCAGTTCCCTGCCCTGCAGTGAAAATACGCGTACGCGCTTGGCGCCATGCTCGGTGATGTACAGGTTACCGTGGCAGTCGACCGTCATGCCGTCCGGCCCGTCCAGTCCGCGCACCAGCGTGCGTCCGGCTTGCGGCACGCCGTTCGCGATGGGATAGGCCATCAGCAGGCCATCGTTGGCGTTGACGTACAGGACGTCGCCGGCTGGCGACAGCGCGATCCCATTGGGATTGGGCCGCGCGCCGTCCACCAGCGTGACCACGCCGTCCGTGCCGACGCGATAGATGCCCGTTACCGGCTGTCCGCCCGGCGCTGCGGCCTTTTGCCAGTCCGGATCGGTGAAGTAGATCGTGCCGTCGGATCCGACGGCGATGTCATTGGGCGAGTTGAATACTTTGTCCTTGAACTTGCCGGCAAGGGGAAACCGCTTGCCGTCCAGGCCCTGGCGCATGAGCGCCTTGTCCTTGTGGCTCGCGATGACCAGCTGGCCTTTGGCGTCCACGGCGAGGCCGTTGCTGCCGCTGTCCTCGATGGCTGTGCTCACCGTGCCATCCGCCGCCAGCCTGCGTACGCGCGAAGGGAAACCCTGGGCGAAGCTGAAGTCGGAAAAATGGAGTGCATCCTTGATCCACACCGGGCCTTCGTACAGACCCGGTTCAAGGCGCGAGGGGGTGACGGTGGCGATGCGTTCCGCCTTCAATTCACCTGAGGGCGGCGCGCCGCAGCTGGCCGCGAGTGCGTTGGTCGACAGGCAGAGTAGTCCGGCGAGCCAGACGTTCGGGAATGGAGTAGGCATCCGGACATGATACGGAACCGCAGACGAATTGATAAGCGTTTAATATGGTGGTCCGCCTACCCTCGAAACACTATGCACTCCCCTGCCCAGCTCATGAGCGGGCTGCTCGACTATCTGGTCGAGCAAGCCAAAGACATCGATCCCACCGCTTTCACCCTGTCGAAAGTCACCGACTTCAAGAAAACCTGGGCCGACCTCGAGTCGCTGCCCTGGATCGACTTCAACGTCGAAACGGACGGCGAGCCGACCTGGCTGCGCGTGCATCGCCTCGAGGCGACGCGCCCTCCCGCCATGTCGGAACCGGAGCTCGCGTCCTTCCTGGTCGTCAGCGATGACCCATTCGGAAAGCCGCCGGCAATTATCGGCAGCGACGACGCGCGGGTGGCGCACCTTGTGGAGGTCTACACCCAGCACTGGAACGACTGGGCCATGCGCGAACGGCCGCGCCGACAGGTCATGAGCCTGTATGCGGACCTGTTTGCGCTGAAAACCCGTCTCGAATCCGAAGAGGCGGTGCGCCCGACCGAGCTGGTATGGGGCATGGGCGTGTCGTCCTGGCGCATTCCGGGCGAGGCCGCCGCCGACTTCCACTACCCCTTGATTACGCAGGCGGTGGAACTCGAGATCGACAACGTCAGCCACGCGATTGGCGTGCGCCCGCGCCAGAGCGAGCCGCGCCTGGAGTTCGACGCCTTCTCCGCCTGCGCCGTGCCCGGCATCGGCGATGTCGAGCGCGCCGCCCGCGCGCTGCTGCGCGACCGTCCGGAGACTGCGGTCTCGCCGTTCGACCCGACGGTGGTCGAACCTGTTTTGAGCCTGGTCGCCGGCACCCTCGCCGCGTCGGCACGCTACGACCGGGATGCGACCCAGGCGCCTCCTGCCGGTGAAGAGCTGGTGGTGACCAATGGGTGGGTCGTGTTCACGCGCCCACGCGCCAGTCATTTCATGATCGACGACATCGCACGCCTGAAGGAACGCCTGGGCGCCGGCGACCCGATCCCCGAAGGCCCGCTCAGCATCGTCACGGCCCCTGGCGACGCGGTGATCGAGCACGAAGCGATCGCCTTCCGCGGCTTGTCCGGCCGCGCGAGCAGCCGCGGCGAGGCGCGCGAGCTGTATTTCCCGCTGCCCTACAACCGCGAGCAGGAGACCATCGTGCAGCAGCTGGCGCGCGCGCCGGGTGTCGCAGTCCAGGGCCCGCCTGGCACCGGCAAGACGCACACGATCGCCAACATCATCAGCCACTACCTGGCCCTCGGCAAGCGAATCCTGGTCACCTCCAAGGGCGAACCGGCGCTGAAGGTACTGCAGGAGAAGATCCCGGCCTCGATCCGTCCTCTCAGCGTGGCCCTGCTGTCGGGCGACAAGGAAGGCATGCGCCAGTTCCAGGCGTCGATCGAGGCGATCATCCACACCCTCACCCACCTGAATCCACAGATCGAAGAGGAAGCGATTGCCACCTGCCGCGCCGCGCTCGACCGCGCGCACGAGGAGATGGCGCGGATCGACACCCGGATCGACGATATCGCCCGCGCCCACCTGGGCGAGATCGAGGTCGACGGCGTGTCCATGCGCGCGCAGAAGATGGCCGAGCTGGTGATCGACGGCCGGGCGCAGTTTGGATGGTTCGACGACGTGCTGTCGCTGGCGCCGGAACATGCGCCGCCGTTCGGCGACGACATCGCGATGGGGCTGCGCGACGCGCGGCGCCGGCTCGGTGCCGACCTGGTTTACTGCCAGGCCCGGGTGCCGGCATCGAACGCGCTGCCGGCGCCACTTGATGTCGGGCGGCTGCACGAGGTGCTGCAGACGGTGCGCGACATCGAGCGCGACGAGGCGAGCGGCGCCCTGCTGCCGCTGCGCGCGGCGACGCCGGAGGTGCTCGACCATGCGCGCACGCTACTGGTGTCACTCGACACCGCCGCCGCACTGGTGCGCGAACTCGAGGAGTCCGGCCACGATTGGGTGTTCGCGCTGCGCGAGAAATGCCGGCGCGCGGACTTTGCGACCGAACGCAGCTCGCTCGAGGCGCTGTTCCCGGAGCTCGATGCGCTGCTGCAGGCGCGCTCCGAGTTCATGCAAAAACCGGTCACCGCGCCGCGCGAGGCGCTCGAGCATCCGAAGGCGCTGGAGGCCATCGCGCGCGGCGCCGAATCGGGCAAGCCTTTCGGCTTCCTGGCTTTCGGGGTCGGTGACATCAAACCGCACGTGAACGCCATCCGCGTTGCCGGCCTTCCGCCTTCGACAAGCGAAGACTGGGCCCATGTGCAGCGCTTCGCCGCCCTGCATACGCGGCTGCTCTCCTTCGTGGTGCGCTGGAATACGTTTGCCGAGCTGCTGTCCCTGCCCCAGCTGCAGCCGGATGTCGCGCAACTGCGCACCATCGAACAGATCGCGCTGGCCGCACGCCGCGCGCATACGCTCGCGACCACCCACGACCGCACGCTGCCGGCGCAGGCCGAACAAGTCTTCGCGCGGGTAACGCAGGCCGAGTTGCTGGGTCGCCATGCGGACCTGGCGCGCGTGCGCGAACAGCTGCGCCGCCACCTCACGCGCGCCGAACTGTCACAAGCGACGGCGGGCCTGGCCGCGCTGCGCGAAACACTGGCTGGGACCACCGGACCGGTGTCGGAACATCTGGCAAACCTGGTCGATCATGCGCTGGGCGCCGCCGACCTGCCGCTTGACACCATCGTGGCCGACTATGCCGGCATCGTCGCCGAGATCCGGCGCATCGAAGCGCTCGCGCCCGTGCTCGACTCCGTTCGCCGTCTGGCCGCCGACATCGCGCGTCATGGCGCCGCAAAATTGGCGGCACGCGTTGTCTCCCAGCCGGTGGACGCGGTCGGCGACGATGCGGTGTTCCCGGTGCGCTGGCGCGATGCCTGGACCTGGGCGCGGCTGGTCACGCATCTCGACACGATCAACGATCGCGACGAGATGCGCGAACTGGCGGCGCGCCGGCGCGACCTGGAAAGCGGACTCGCGCGCCTGTACGAACAGCTGGTGTCGAAGTCGGCGTGGCTCGCCACCCGGCGCCAGGCCGGCCAGAACGTACTGAGCGCGCTGGAAAACTACCGCATCGCCATGCGCAAGATCGGCAAGGGCACGGGCGTGAACGCCGCCCGCTACCGGCGCGATGCGCAAGCCGCGATGGTGGGCGCGCAGGCAGCCGTGCCGTGCTGGATCATGAGCCATGCGCGGGTGTCGGAGTCGCTCCCGGCCACGCTCGGCGCCTTCGACCTGGTGATCGTCGACGAAGCGAGCCAGTCGGATTTGTGGGCTTTGCCCGCGGTCCTGCGCGGCAAGCAGATCCTCGTGGTCGGCGACGACAAGCAGGTCTCGCCCGAAGCCGGGTTCGTGTCGAGCGCGAAGATCGTCGATCTGCGCCGCCGCTTCCTGGCGGGCCAGCCCTTCGAGGCCGTGCTGACCGCCGACATGTCGCTATACGACATCGCCTCCTCCGTGTTCGCGGCGTCACGCGTGATGCTGCGCGAGCACTTCCGCTGCGTGCAGCCGATCATCGCCTACAGCAACCGCGTGTTCTACAAGGACTTCATCCAGCCGCTGCGGATTCCCAAAGCGTCCGAAAGGCTCGATCCGCCGCTGGTCGACGTGTTCGTGGCCAACGGCTACCGCACCGCCAAGTCGCAGAATCCGCCCGAGGCCGAATTCATCGCCGCGGAGATCGAGGCGATCCTGCGCGACCCGAAGCTGCGCGAGCGCACGCTCGGCGTGGTGTCCCTGCTCGGCCCCGAGCAGGCCCTGTGGATCGACAAGCTGGTGCGCTCGCGCTGCGACGCCGCGGAACTCGCGCGCCGCAATTTCGCCTGCGGCGACGCGCGCATCTTCCAGGGCAGCGAGCGCGATATCGTTTTCCTGAGCATGGTGGCCGACAGCCGCAACCACCATGCGCTGTCCGGCCTGCAGTACGACCAGCGCTTCAACGTGGCGGCATCGCGTGCGCGCGATCGCATGTATCTGGTTCGCTCGGTGCGCCTGGAAGAGCTGTCCACGCTCGACCTGCGGCGCACGCTGGTCGAGCACTTCGCCAAGCCGGTCGAGAGCAGTGAGGACAGCGGCAGCCTGGTCAAGCTGTGCGAATCCGGTTTCGAACGCGACGTCTATACCGAGCTGTTCCAGCGCGGCTACCGCGTCATTCCGCAAGTGCCGGCGGCCGGCTACCGGATCGACATGGTGGTCGAGGGCGCGGACGACCGGCGCCTGGCGATCGAACTCGATGGCGACGAATTCCACGGGCCGGACCGGTGGGCCGCCGACATGGGACGCCAGCGCGTGCTGGAACGGGCGGGCTGGATCTTCTGGCGCTGCTTCGCCTCGACCTGGTCGCTGCAGCGCGAGACGGTGCTGGCGGAACTGCTGATGCAGCTGGCGAACATGGGGATCGAGCCGCTCGGCGCGCTCGAGCGGATTCCGTCGCTGGTCGAGTATCGCGAATGGGGACGCGAAGCCGGCGCTACCGACGGCATGCTGGACGCGGCGCTGGCTGGCGATTCCGGCACGCCGTAGCGCGTCTTCTCAATACAAGTCGTGGCGTACCGCATGCGCATAATGCGCATCGAGCCGCGCCACGGCTGCCCCGTCGACCGCAATATTTACACCCGCCGCTTGAGGTGGATATGGGCTGCGCAGCCGTGTTGTCATCTGAACAATATTAGCGCTACTATTGGTTTTTATTTGATAAGCGGAGTCGGCAATGCGAACGATCCTGACGGCGCTCCTGGCGCTTGCCATCGGGCTGGGCCCGGCCAACGCGGCGGAGCCGGAATCCCGGCTGCCCGGCCACTACTACCTGTCCGGCATGACGGAAGTCGGCTCCGAGCTGCTGCTGAAGGATTCCGGACAATTCGAATGGGCGCTCATGTACGGCGCCCAGGACATGGTGGCCCGCGGCCAGTGGCAGCGCCAGGGCGACATCGTGGTCTTGAGCACCGCCGCACCAGAGAAGGGCAAATTCCGCCTCTTCGAAGAGGACGAGCTGAGCCTCAAGAAGGAACCGAAGGCGGGCAGCTGGGTCGCCATCGTCGGCGTGCCGCGTACCGGCCCGATCGAGGGCATCGAAGTGCAGTTCGTGGCCGCCTCGGGCAAGAAGGCGAGCGCCGTCAGTGCGGCGAACGGCGATGCGATCGTCTCGATGCCGGCCAGCGAGCGCTGGGTCCGCGCCGGCTTGCGGCGCGCCAAGTCGAACGACGAATGGGCGTGGTTCGAGGTGCCGCCGGTAAGGGCCTCCGCGCGCATTGCTGCGTTCGCTGTCATCAACTGGCAAGCGTTCGTCCCGGCACCCTTCGCCACCTTGCGCTTGCGTGTCGAGGACGGCAAGCTCGCGGTCGAGGAGAATGCAATGGGGCTGCGCGGGACATATTCCAAAGGCGGGGACTGAGACGCCGATTGGCGTCGCTCCCTGTGCCTTCATTCAATCTACGCTATGCTTGCCTGTTCGACAGTTTGGATACAGGGCACGATGCGTATTTACCTCATGTTATTTGCAGACCTGGGCCGCAAACAGACTCGCAAGGAGCGCGCCCCATGTTCCACCTGATGTTCAGCCTCCCCTGCCTGCTCGTACTCGTACGCTGGCTCTGGCCCCTGCCCTTATCAAGTCGCACCAAGCTGACCGGCGCCATCGTACTGGTGCTCGCCTCGCAATACCACCTGTGGTCGCGCATCTCATCAGGCAGTGTGTTTTCGCCTGAATTCCCGAAGCCCCTGGTCATCCTGTTCAACTGGGCCTTCGGCGCCATTCTGCTGCTGGCCGTGTTCCAGCTGCTCGTCGATGCCGGCACATTGATCGTCGCAATGGTGCGGCGCCGGCGGGTACCGATCCCTGTGCGCCTGCGGGCTGCGATCGGCATCGGCGCCATGCTGCTGGCCGCGCTCGGCGTCATGCAGGCGATCAAGTCGCCGCCGCTGAAGGACGTGCAGATCGAGGTGAAAAACCTGCCGCAGGAGTTCGACGGCTACCGCGTGCTGCAGCTGACCGACCTGCACATCAGCCGCCTGTTCGACGCGCCCTGGACGCGCCAGGTCGTCGACGATGCCAATGCGCTCGGCGCCGACCTGATCGTCATCACCGGTGACCTCATCGACGGCAATATCCCGCAGCGCGAAGCCGACGTGGCCGCACTGCGCGACCTGCGCGCGCCGGACGGCGTCTGGGTCATTCCCGGCAATCACGAATACTTCTTCGGACACAAGGAATGGATGGCGTATTTTGCGGAGCTCAACATGACGCCGTTGAACAACAGCCATGCCATCCTCAAGCGCGGCGCCGGGCAACTGGTGCTGGCCGGCGTGAACGACGTCACCGCCCCGAATACCGGCGCCCCGGGCCCCGACCTCGATGCGGCGCTGCGCGGCGCACCGGAAGGCGTGCCGGTGGTGCTGCTCGATCACCAGCCCAGGAATGCCCGCTTCTCCGCCAGCCGTGGCGTCGCGCTGCAATTGTCTGGCCACACGCATGGCGGCATGATCGTCGGGCTCGATCGCGTGGTGGCGCGTGCCAATAACGGCTTCGTATCGGGCCGCTACCAGGTCGATGGCATGACCTTGTACCTGAACAATGGCACGGCGCTTTGGCCGGGCTTCGCACTGCGGATCGGCGTGCCCGCCGAACTGACCCGCATCACGCTGCGGCGCCAGGCGCCGTAGACGCGCATACGTCGATCCCGCCCGACGCAACGCCTTCGCCCGATCGTCTCATTCGCGGGAGCGCCGGCCGGCTTGCACATTCGCGCCATCCGCGGCAGGATCGGTCAATCATCCGCGAGGATCCGGCTACCGCCCGGCCGCTGCGTGCTCCTAACATGAGGCATCGATACAAGGGGAGCACGACATGGAAACACTGGACACGATGTACATCGACGGCCGCTTCGAGACGGTGCGCGGCAGGGAAATCCTGACGCTGGTCGATCCGGTCACCGAACAGGATGCGGCGCAGGTGGTGCTGGCCGACGAAGAAGACGCACGACGTGCGATCGCGGTGGCGGCGCGCGCCTACCGGCGCCTGGCCGGGTCCACCCGGGCCGAGCGCATGGACTGGCTGGAGCGTCTGCACCGCGTGGTGGCCGAGGCCGAGCCGGAGCTCACCGATTGCATGATCGAGGAATATGGCGGCCCGTGGCGCTTCTCGAACCCGACCGCGCGCCGCGCCGCCGCCTCGTTCGCGTCGGCGCGGCGGCTGGTGGCGGACTATCCGTTCGAGCGCGAAGTCGGCGGCGCCAGGGTGCGCATGGAAGCTCTGGGCGTGGTCGGCATCATCACGCCCTGGAACGCCAGCTACGGCTTCGTGTGCGGCAAGCTGGCGATGGCGATCGCCGCCGGCAGCACGGCCGTGATCAAGCCCAGCGAACTGAGTGCGCGGCAGAGCGCGCTGCTGACGCGGGTGCTGGACCGCGCCGGCCTGCCGCCCGGGTTGTTCAACATCGTCACCGGACGCGGCGAGACGGTCGGCGCCGAGCTGGTGCGCCATCCGGACATCGCCAAGATCTCGTTCACCGGTTCCACCGCGGTCGGCAAGGCGATCGCGCGCGGCGCCGCCGACACCATGAAGCGGGTCACGCTGGAACTGGGGGGCAAGTCGCCCACCCTGCTGCTCGACGACGCCGACTTCATCCGCGCGATGCCGTTCGCCGCCGCCGCAGCGGTGATGAACAGCGGCCAGGCCTGCGTGGCCGGCACGCGCCTGCTGGTGCCGCGCCGGCGCCTGGAAGAAGCGCGCGCGCTGATCGTCGCGCAGTTCGATTCGCTGGCCGTGGGCGACCCACGCGACCGCGCGACCCAGGTCGGGCCGATGGTCACGCGCAAGCAATACGAGCGGGTGCAGGGCTACATCCGCGCCGGGATCGAGGACGGGGCGCAGCTGTGGTGTGGCGGCCCCGGCCGGCCGGATGGCCTGGCGCGCGGCTGGTTCGTGCGCCCAACCGTGTTTGGCGAGGTCGACAACCGGATGCGCATCGCGCGCGAAGAGATCTTCGGCCCGGTCCTATCCGTGATCGCCTATGATGACGAGGAACACGCGGTCGCGCTGGCCAACGACACCGATTACGGCCTGCAGGCCTATGTCTTCGGCGCCGACCTGGAACGCGCAAACCGCGTGGCGGCGCGCATCGTCGCCGGCCGCGTGCACATCAATGGACTGCACGATGCGCCGGAAGCGCCCTTCGGCGGCTTCAGGCAGTCCGGCATGGGACGCGAGTTCGGCGTCTTTGGACTGGAACAATATGTGGAACCCAAGGCAGTGCTAGGCCATGACACCAGGCTGTGAACCCGATTACCTCGAACGCATCCTGGCCGCGGTCGCCGCCCGTTTCACGGCGGCGCCGGCGGCCACCGACACGCTGGCGACAGGCCTGCCCTGGCTCGACCTGATCCGGCGCCGCCACGCCGCGCCGGCCGGGCACGGCATCCTGCAGCCCTCGGCCTGCCTGCTGCTGCAGGGCGCCAAGCAGCTGCTGGTGGGCGAACGCCTGCTGGCCTACGGCCCCGGCACCTATGTGCAGTCCGGGATCGCGGTGCCGGCGGCCGGCGCCATCATCGAAGCGAGTGCGGAACGGCCCTATTACGCGCTGCGCATCGGCCTCGACCCGGTGGAAATGGCGGCCTTCCTGCTCGAGATGCGCATGGCGCCGCCCGCTGCGCGCGAGGACGCTCTCCTGGTGACGGTGGAGCCGGCCGGCGCGCACCTGCTCGAAGCGCTGCTGCGCCTGATGGACACGCTGGAGCGTCCGCGCGACCTGCCGGTGCTGGGGCGCCTGCTCAGGCAAGAGATCCTCTACCACCTCTTGATGGCGCCGGGGGGCGCGGTGCTGGCGCAGGGCCTGCACGGCAGCCGGCGCGAACGTGCGGTCGGCCAGGCCATCGCCTGGATCCGCGACCACTACGACCAGCCGCTGCGGATCGCCGCACTGGCGCAGGCGGTCAACCTGAGTCCCTCGGTGCTGCACCGCCGCTTCAAGGCCGCCACCGTGATGAGTCCTCTCCAGTACCAGAAGCAAGTGCGCCTGCTGGAAGCGCGCAAGCTGCTGATGGGCGGAAAGGCCGAGGCGGCGAGCATCGCCTACCGGGTCGGCTACGAAAGCCCGTCCCACTTCAGCCGGGAGTACCGGCGCCTGTTCGGGGCCACCCCGATGCAGGATGCGCGCCAGCTGCGCGGCGATGGCGGCGAGCCGTGAGCGCCGCCGGATCGGAGCGCCGGCCGGCCACGCGCCACCGGCGCACATCCGTCACCTTGCTTTACGGCGCGTCCGGCAATACCACTGCCGCCAGGCGCTGCTCGCTGGGCATTGGCCGTCCGAACAGGTAACCCTGGAAGTGGGTACACCCCTCTTCCTGCAGGCGCAGGTACTGCTCGCAGGTTTCGATGCCCTCGGCCGTGGTCTTGATCAGCAGGCTGGTACCCAGGCCAGTGATGGCGCGCACGATCGCCAGTGCTTCCCGGCTGACGCCGATGTCGCGCACGAAGGACTGGTCGATCTTGATCCGGTCGAAGGGGAAGGAGCGCAGGTAGCCAAGCGAGGAATAGCCGGTGCCGAAGTCGTCCAGCGCGATCCTGACGCCGAGTTCCTTCAGCTCGCGCAAGGTCTTGAGGTTTCCTTTGCTATTGTCCAGCAGCACCGATTCGGTGATTTCGAGTTCCAGTCGGCCGGGGGCCAGGCCGGAATCGGCCAGCGCCAGCGACACGACGCCGACCAGGTCCGGATTGGTGAACTGGACCGGCGACAGGTTCACCGCGACCGACGCACCGTTCTGCCACGTCGCTGCTTCCTGGCACGCCAGGTTCAGGGCGCGTTCGCCGAGCACGTGGATCAAGCCGGTTTCCTCCGCCAGCGGGATGAAATCGAGCGGCGACACCTGGCCGCGCACCGGGTGGTTCCAGCGCATCAGCGCCTCGTAGCCCGAGATCTCGCCTGACTGGCGCGCGACGATCGGCTGGTAATGCATCTCGAGCTGCCCGAGATGCAGTGCGCGGCGCAGGTCGGTCTCGATCTCGCGGCGCTGCACCGCGGCTTCCTCGAGTTCCGGACGGAACACCTCGAACCGATTGCGGCCGTTGCGTTTGGCTTCGTACAAGGCCATGTCGCCGAAGCGCAGCAGCGCCTCCGCCGTGGCGCCGGCATTCGACGAGGCGATCCCGACGCTCAGGCCGATCGTGAAGCTGTGCTCGTCGACCAGGAAGGGCTGGGCCACGGCATCGATCAGGCGCTGCGCCGCGCGCTTCGCATCGTCCAGGCGCCGCAGGCCCGGCAGCACCACGGCGAACTCGTCGCCACCCAGGCGCGCCAGCGTATTCTGGTCGCGCAGCTGTTCGCGCAGGCGCGCCGTCACGGCCTGCAGCAGCCGGTCGCCATAGGCATGGCCCAGCGCGTCGTTGACGTTCTTGAAGTTGTCGAGGTCGAGGCACAGGATCGCCGTCATGCTGCGGTCGCTCGCGGCGGCAGCCAGCGCCGCGTCCAGCCGCTCGTGGAAGAAGGCGCGGTTGGGCAAATCCGTGAGACCGTCGTGCAGGGCCATGTGCTGCACTTGCGCGTGCGCGGCGCGCTCGTCGGTGACGTCTTCGGTAATGAACAGGATGTAGTCGCCCTCGTCGTCGGGCAGGCGGTTGCGCACGGCGCGGCTGCGCAGCACGCGCGGTCCGAGCGGCGTCTCGAGCAGGCGCTCGTCGAATTCGCCCGGCGCCAGTTCCTGCTCCACGTAGTCCGCCAGCGCGGGGCTCAGGCACTCGCGTGGGCGGCTGCCTCCCAGCTCCTGCGCCGCGCCCGCGAACAGGCGCTGCGCCTGCTGGTTGGCGAGCAGGATGGTGCGCGTGCCGGCATCCCGGACAATGACGCCGGCCGGGATGTTGGCGATCACCGAATCGAGGAAACGCGATAGCGAGGCCATCTGCAGGCTATAGCCCTCGGCCAGTTCCTTCGCTTCCAGCAGCTTCTCCTCATGGCGGCGGCGCTCGGTGATGTCGCGCGTGATCTTGGCGAAGCCGATCAGCACGCCGTCGTCGTCGTGGATCGCATCGATCACGACACTGGCGCGGAACTCGCTGCCATCCTTGCGCAAGCGCCAGCCTTCGGCTTCGAAGCGCAGGTCGCGACGCGCCGTTTCCAGCGCCAGCCGGGGCAAGCCTTGCGCCCGGTCCTGTTCGGTATAGAACACGGAAAAATGGCGGCCGACGATTTCTTCCTCGCGATAGCCCTTGGCACGCTGCGCGCCCGCGTTCCAGTTGACCACATGCCCTTCGATGTCGAGCATGTAGATGGCGTAGTCGGTCACGCTCTGCACCAGGTGGCGAAAGCGCCGTTCCTGCTCGCGGCTGGCCTCGAGGGCCCGGCGCTGTTCGGTGCAATCGCGCGTGACCTTGGCAAACCCGATCAGCTCGCCCTGCTCGTCGTGGATCGCGTCGATGACGACGTGCGCCCATAGCTCGCTGCCATCCTTGCGCAGCCGGACCCCTTCATCCTCGAAGCGGCCATGTTCACGCGCGATCGACAGGTTCTTGGCCGGCACGCCGGCTTCAACGTCGGCCGCGGTATAGAAACGCGAGTAATGCTGCCCGACGATCTCGGCCGACGTGTAGCCCTTGGCGCGCTGGGCGCCGGCATTCCAGTTGGCGACGATACCCTCCGGCGTCAGCATGTAGATGGCGTAGTCGACCACGCCTTCGACCAGCAGGCGGTACATCATGTCGGGAGTGGCAATCGGTGAATTCATCGTGCTGTGCAATGCATCGGCTCACGGCGGCGCGAGCTTTCATGCGTCCTTTTTGATTGGCGTCTTGAATGTGTTGGAAGAGGTGCGCCGACGGTCATGCGCATCGGCTGCATCTGACAATAGTATGATGCAAAATTGCGCAGGGCGGGACTGCGCATGGCAGCTCACTGCGCTTCGCCGTCAGAATTCGCCAGCATCGCATCGGCAATATCCAGCATCGCGCGCAGGCGGTCCATGTGCCGCAGGTCGTGGTGGTAGCCAACCCAGACATCCCTGGACGGAGGCTGCTCCGGCATGTCGATGCGCTGCAAGCCGGCGGTCGCATCGCCCAGCGGCCGTGGCAGCACTGCGATGCCCATGTCGCGCAGGCACATCTGCGCCTGGACGGCCCGGCTGGTGCTGGTGAAGACCCGCCGCGACTGCGGGAAGCGGTCGAGCAGCCAGGCCACGTCGGGGAAATGGGACTGCGCCGTATTCATGAGAATCAGCCCCACCGACGCCGGATCCTGCTGCAGCGCGGATGCGGTCGCGGCTGAGCCGTACAGGGCGTAGGGAATCGTCAACAGGCGGCGCTGGACGATGTCCGGTTCGGTGAACGGCACGATGCGAAACGCCACATCGGCCTCGCGGCGCGACAGGTTCAGCAAGCGGTAGCTGGCGATCACTTCCGGCACCACGGCCGGATGGCGGCGTGTCAGTTCGCTCAGGACGGGTGCAAGGACATAGCCGGCGAACCACTCCGCCGCAGATATCCGCAAGATGCCTTCGAGCCGCGCGTCAATGCCCGCCAGACGCCGTTCCATGGCCAGCGCGGAATCTTCCATGGATTCCGCCAGGCCCAGCACGGTGTCCCCGGCGTCGGTGAGGACCAGTCCCTCCCTGGTCCTGCGGAACAGCGCCTGCTGCGCCTCCTCCCCGAGCGCCTTGATGCGGCGTCCCACCGTCGGATGGCTCACTCCCAGGGTGCGTGCAGCCTCGCCGAACGATCCGCCGCGCACGACCGCCAGGAAAATCCGGACATCGTTCCATTCCATACTTTTTACCCGTACAAAAATGTACGGAAAATATACAGGGATGGCAGTTCCCGCACAAGGCTGAACGCCTCAACATGGCGCTTTACTTTGCGTGGGCCCTTCCCGGGCCCGGCCTCATCGGGGATCTCACCACATGAACAAGCTGAACAACAAAGTCGCCATCGTGACGGGCGCCTCCAAGGGAATCGGCGCGGGCATCGCGCGCCGGCTTGCGGCCGACGGCGCGCAGGTGGTCGTCAACTACGCCTCGAGCAGGAGCGGCGCCGACAAGGTCGTCGCCGACATTGTCTCCGCCGGCGGCGCCGCGATCGCGGTCGGCGCGGACGTCACCAGCGAGGCGCAAGCCATAGCGCTGGTCGAGGCGGCAATCGCTCGCTTCGGACGCCTGGACATCGTGGTGAACAACGCGGGCATCTACCAGTTGGCCCCGATCGAAGACAGCACCGAAGCGCTTTACCGCCGGCAGTTCGATCTGAACGTACTCGGTCCGCTGCTGGTGATCCGCGCCGCCCTGCCCTACCTGGTCGAGGGCGGCAGCATCATCAACATCGGCTCGAACGTCACCCGCGTTCTGCCGCCGGACAGCGCGGTGTACACCGGCACCAAGGGCGCGCTCGACGCCATCACCGGCGTGCTGGCGCGCGAACTCGGCCCGCGCGGCATCCGTGTCAATGCCGTGAATCCCGGCATGATCGAAACCGAGGGCACCCATGCCGCCGGGGCCATCGGTTCGGCGTTTCAGGCCTGGTACGAAAGCCTGACGCCGCTCGGCCGCATCGGCCAGGTGCAGGACGTCGCGCCGATCGTTTCCTATCTGGCGTCAAGCGATGCCGGATGGGTGACCGGCGAGATCATCCTGGCTTCCGGCGGCATGCGCTGAGCGGGGGCTTCATGAGCAATGCCATGCAACCCGACATCGCCGGCGCCGATCCCGCCTCACCCGAACCGCAGCGCTGGGCGATGTTCGCCGTCCTGCTGGTCGGCTCCTTCCTGCCGCCGCTCGACTTCTTCATCGTCAACGTGGCGCTGCCGTCGATCCAGGGCGAGCTGGGCGCCTCGTCCTCGGCCGGGCAACTGGTCATTTCGGCGTATGCGGCCTTGTATGCGGTGACCCTGACCACCGGCGGGCGCCTGGGCGACCTGTTCGGCCGCAGCCGCGTCTTCGTGTGCGGCCTGATCGGGTTCAGCGCCGCCTCGCTGCTGTGCGGTGTCGCCTGGTCGCCCTGGGCCCTGGTCGCCGGGCGCGCCCTGCAGGGCATCGGCGCCGCGGTCATGGCGCCGCAGGCGCTGGCCTCGGTCCAGGCCATCTTCCCGGAATCCGAAAAGCCGCGCGCGCTCGGCCTGTATGGCGCGGTGTTCGGCCTGGCCTCGGTCATCGGCCAGGCGCTGGGCGGCGTCCTGATCGCACTGGACCTGTTCGGCCTGGGCTGGCGCGCGGTGTTCCTGGTCAACCTGCCGGTGGCGCTGCTGGTGATCCTGTTTGGCATCCCGTTCCTGAAGCGCACCGGCGAGCCGAGCGCGGGCAAGCTCGACCCCGGCGGGATGATCCTGTCGATGCTGACGCTGGCGCTGCTGATCGTGCCCTTGATCGAAGGCCGCGAGGCCGGATGGCCCTGGTGGTCGTGGCTGTCGCTGGCCGCGGCGCCCCTGCTGGCGCGGCTGTTCTGGCGCTACGAGCGCCGGCTGGCGCAGGCCGGCGGGGCGCCGCTGCTCGATCCCGCCGCCCTGCGCGCGCCGGGGCTGGGCCGCGCCCTGCTGATCGCCCTGTCCTTCTATTCGGTTGCGTCCTTCTTCCTGCTGCTCTCGATCTATCTGCAGACCGCCCTGCACGCCAGCGCCCTGGATGCCGGCCTCGTGTTCTTGCCCTTCGGCGCCGGCTACCTGGTGGGACCCTTGTGCACGCCCTGGTTCCGGCGACGCCTCGGGTCGTGGGTCAATCCGGTCGGCATGGGACTGGAATGCGCCGGCTTCCTCGGCCTGGCCTGGCTGGTCGCGGCGACACCCGGCGGCATGGCGCCGGCGTCCACGCTGCTGGCCGTCCTGCTGTTCGTGATCGGCTTCGGCCAAGGGCTCGCCCTGCCGACACTGATGAACCTGATCACCGGCCGCGCGGCGCCCGCCCACGCCGGCATGATCGCCGGCGTCGCCAGTTCGACCCTACAGGTGAGCGCCGCGCTCGGCGTGGCCGTGGTCGGCGGAATTTTCTATACCATGCTGGGCGGACGCGACGATCCGGCGGCGATCGCGCACGCCTTCAGCGTCGCCGCCCTGTGCATCGCCGCCTGCCTTGGCGCCGGCGTGGTGCTGGGCATGACGCTGGCGCGCCGCGGCGCTACGACAGCGCATGGCCGGGCGGCGCGCAGCTGACCGGCGGCCTTATTTGTCGAGGCCGCCCATCAGGACATACTTCACCTCGACGTATTCCTCGATGCCGTAGTGGCTGCCTTCACGGCCATAGCCCGACTGCTTGACGCCGCCGAAGGGCGCCGACGCCGTCCCCACCGAACCCGAATTCAGGATCACCATGCCGGCCTCGATGCCGCGCGAGAGACGAAACGCACGGCCGAGGTCGCGGGTGTAGGCATAGGCGACCAGCCCGTGTTCGCTGGCGTTGGCGCGGGCCACGACTTCGCGCTCGGTGTCGAAGCGGTAGAGCGCAAATACCGGTCCGAAGATTTCGGTGGAGGCGATGCGCATGCCGTCATGCAGTTCCGTGAGGATGGTCGGTTGGTAGAACAGTTCGCCGCGTTCATGGCGACGCCCGCCCAGCGCCACCCGGGCGCCGGCCGCCACCGTGTCCGCCACCAGCGCGGCCACCTTGTCGATGGCGCCGCGGTTGATCAGCGGGCCGACCACGAAGGCTTCCTGCAGGCCCTGGTCGACCGGGATCGCGGCCACCTTGTTCACCAGCGCCGCGACGAAGCGGTCATGGATGCCGGCCTGTACGTAGATCCGGTTGGGCGAGATGCAGACCTGGCCCGCGTTGCGCAGCTTGGCCGCCACCAGTCCCGCGACCGCGTCGTCGAGATCGGTGTCGTCGAACACGATGAAGGGCGCGTTGCCACCCAGTTCCAGCGTCATCTTCTTGAGCGTGTTGGCGCAGGCGGCGGCCAGCCGCCTGCCGACAGCGGTCGACCCCGTGAACGAGATCTTGCGGATGCGCTCGTCGCCGGTCATCAGGGCGCCGATTTCCTGGGGATTTCCGCTCACCATCTCGAACACGCCTTCCGGAATGCCGGCGCGGCGGGCGTACTCGAGCAGCTTGGTACGTCGCCGCGACGGGTGTCCTCATCTGCCTGTCGACGCTGACATTGAAGCAGCACACCCTTGTGGACGTGGCCGGTGGCGCCACGTGAGGTAAATTCCGGCGGTAGCGAAGTACGGCGCCGCTTCGTTCCCGATGCCATTCTTTATCGGCCACGGCCATGGCGCGGACTGGCCGCGCTGGCAGCCGACTGGGCGTTGATCGCAGCCGCGTTCGCGGCCGCGCTCCTTTGGCCGACCCTGCCGACCTACGTGCTCGCCGCCATCGTGATAGGACGCACGCAG
>Ga0265780_10002906_pt1 | contig 22907 bp, 25 predicted proteins | sample P1T30metagenome_FD_192432 | JGI IMG/M metagenome (GOLD analysis project Ga0265780, IMG submission 192432) | Plant litter microbial communities from East Loma Ridge, Irvine, California - P1 T30 | ecosystem: Environmental > Terrestrial > Plant litter > Unclassified | place: USA: California... | reverse complement strand
GTGGCCCCTTAGAGTCACATGCATTGTGAAACGAGCGTGGCTCATGAGCAGATACGGCATGAAAGGACCACTCGCGTATATACTTTCTGTCCGCAGGACTTCGCCGCCTGCATCAGCATGACACAGTGGCCGTGTTCTGGCCTCGTGACGCTGTCAAAAAATGATGGCGGCGTCGGCTCTTCCTGCCAGCAGTACCAAGCCAACCACCACCCTCGCCACCACAGCAGACTACCTATTCGCTCACGAAGGACCCGAAGCGAAAACGAGAAAGGGATGGCAGATCAGTGTTTGAACTTCGCAGGAAACGACATTGCATGGGCAGGATGGTGATGCTATCGCTACTCGCCAAACACACTCCCTGCCGCGTCGCTTAGGCTTCCCTAGTTCGTGTTCGGCGCACGTCACCACGCACCCTAACCTTTCCTACTCATGTTCTCGACAAGGATGAACTTAAGATCGTCGTCAGAGAGACTCAGAAGTGAAGACTGAATGACTACAGTTTTCCGTGTGACCGTCACGTCTGTCGAAGCTTGGTGGTTGGCGGCCGGATCATTTGGTGTGGCAGCTGTAGTGGAGGAAGCCGTCTTCTCCGAAGAGATCAGCTGAGGATCGAGAGTGGAGTGAGACCACGAGTGTCGAGCTTACTGTGACATCGCGAAAGTAGTCCTCTCGCCTTCCATCGTCTGTCCTTCAACTTCGTGAGGCAGTACCTGAAGCTCTGAGACGCCGATCGTCAGCTGTGTGAAGAAGGCTCCAGAACCCGAGTACAAATCCGCCCATGAACGAGCTTTCCTAAAAGTCACCAAACCGAAAGGAGTGTTTAGATTCCTCGGAGATAGAGAAGGGCCTGTGCATCTTTAGAAGAGGAAGTGGCCGGTCACATCATTCTTCCTATATCATACGGGGAATCCTTCCCCCCGCCCTGACGTCTGAACATACTCTGCTATACCCTACGGTCATGCGGTCCACACGATCGCCTGGGGGTTCAACACCTACTTTGAGGATCTGTCTAGTCACAGATCCCGTCCTATTCTGCATGCAGGTTCCATTCCTGGAGCGCCGGGCGCCAAGTGCTGAGTGTTGGGTGATAGGTGCCATCATGTACAGAAGTCGCTTCGCTTAGAGACTGTTCTGTGACATTCTGTGACATTCAAAAATCTCCACGAGTTGTTCGTCGGTACTAGAGCAATAATAGCTCCCATAACTGCGAGCTGTAAGTTTTTCGTGACGCTTATATGTCCCCAGGAGCGCCGGTACATCCAAAAGTCCCCGCCAGCTACGTGTGCACGCGGCACCACGCAGAGACGACGTAGATACTCGTCGGGCATCATGTTGATGTATTTGAGACAACATCTGGCCTGATACTGTTCGAGTGGATGAGTCGACCCTGAAAAATTGACGTGCTCTTTCGACGCTGCAGGACGTGCGGTTTGGCTCTGCACAATCTGACCAGAAGGATCGTCGGACGGCGTCGTCCCGCCCCGCGCGGCTTCGAAACTTCAAGGTAGCCGCGCTGTGCGTCAAGGACGCACCAACCTCACTTCAAAGGATATCCCGTCGCCTTGTTGGCCGGGCAAGATGTCCGGATCGCGGTAACTTTCATCTGAAACGCTTGGCAATGGCCGACCACTCAGACCGTTCCTGGATCGAGCAATGCACCACCGAGCCCAGCCAATACGCTTCCACCAGAATAGCACATCGAGCTGCCCGATCGACACCATCGCCTGCCTGGTCCCGGATATCTGACTGTCTTGGGGTGTGCTTCACGAACCACTGCTTCGTATACGTGTGGACTTCGATGCACAACGTCAGAGACAGCCACGGCAGTAGCAAGCACGGTAGTAGCCAGCACGATGACAAGCACGACAAAAGCTGGTTGCAACAAGGGGTCTAAGAACGTAGGATCGTCCGCTGCACCGCTTACGCTCCCGATTGACGGAGAGTTCGAGCAGAAGTCGAGGCACGCTAATCGGTAGAGACTTGGCTTTTTCGTGCTTCTCTATGCAGATACGTACAAGGCGTGCGACCTTCGTTCAGACCTCGCATCCCGCTCCAAGTATACCTACCTCCGAACCGAACGTCTCCACTTCGTATAACGAGGCCTTCGTTGTCGATGCGCTAGCATTACGGGTTTCCCATCCACCGTAAGGGTCGGTTCTTTGCGTGTAGGGCCCACCATCCTCCTGATTCTGATCCGCTTGGCTCGCAGACTTGACTCTCCCCAGCATCTTCTTGGTTGCCGGCAATATCGAAGCGAGTATCTTAGTGATCGCTGGCAAGACCAAGGTAAAGATGGCGAGCATGGTCAGGCAGCAGTCGAAAGCTATCGTCGATGCCAGATCAGCATTGCTCCTTCCGTGCTTCAGGAACGACTCGAACGCGAGACAACGGCAGATTGTGCAAATCGGTAGTCTATCCTAAGTCAGCTCCAGCAAAGTTTGCGTTCACACGGACAACTCACACCAGCCTGAACGAAAGGGTCGCCGACGCTGCTAGCTTTTGTCTACATGTCAACACGCCGTTCGTCCAGGGTATGCTGACGCACAAGACCACCAACCCCACGTCCGACAGCACTTCGCCCGTGGTGATCGCCACCCATCTGATCGCCTGCGTAGCTGTTAGTGTGATGGCTTCCCCTGGCCTACGTCCTTGCTTACCGTTGTGGGGCATGGCGACCAGGCTCCCGTGACGCTCGGTGTGCACCCGACTGTCGCGATCATCGGTGCTCCCAGCGTCCACAGCCCCATCACCCCCAGGCTGAAGAAGCTCGCCATCTTCCAGCTCTTATTGCACACACCTTTGAGGTCGTATGCAAAAAGTGCAAACGAGCATTTGGTCACGCCTATACTCACGAGCCGCGGGACCTGGCTCCAAAATAATGTCTGCTCGCTTGTTAGCTCTCACTTATTTTGAGAAGACGTGAGAATACAATCCCACCTGCACGACCAGCCTCGTCTTCCGCTCATCTGCATCGCCCATCGTTGCGTCTAGATCATCGTACACACCAATGCACAACAAAATCCAGAACGGAGTGGCGGCTACCTGTCAGACAGTCAGCTGATGTGGACGCGATTGTTGTGGCCGGATGACCGACTATTGCAAGCGCTATGCCTCACGTTAGTGTCAAATATCGATGTCTACGGCATGCATGGGCAGGTCGACTCACGAACCAATTTGTCGCTCCACGACAAGTTCCTCCAGCCTTTCGCCCGTACCCGTATGAAAGCATGGATGAGTACAAGCAGTATCGTGAGGACGATTGTCAGAGGGACCAAGACTTGCAACAGTGCTTGGGGCTTCGAGCTCGACATAGAGGTAGAATTCTGCCCTGGAATGATGCAGGCGATGGAGAAGTGCAAGACAAGTTCTGTACGATGAGCCTATTGTCAGGATCCGGGGCGGTGTTATAAAGCTTCGTGTCTCGGTCTGAACACTGAATCTGGCAGATGTGATATATGCAAGAACGGCGCCAGTTTCCCATACGAATTGTGCTCCGACGCAATCGCGAGCGATGCTGCAGGAAACCGCCGCAGTGGGATCACCTATAGGTTCCATGCTATAGCATTGCAGACACCGAAGCAGCGCATCAGCGCAGTCTTAAGGACTGCGGCTGGTAGCATGTGGCTGCCAGGGTATGGCTCTGGTCACATGCACAGATGTGAAGCCAAGGAGACACTGTCATGACATGGTCTCCTTGGCGTTGCATTCGGCGGGCCTGAGATGTTTTGTGGCAGCCGCGGCATCGCAACATTCGTTTTCCGTATCCTAACCTTCTCATCTTGGACGATGGCAGAGAATCATGTCCGCCAAAACTACAGCATACCTTTAATTGCCACTTTCCTACGGCAAGCATCGCCAGATACCTTTCCGGTCAGAAGATACAGTCACACCAGTACCCGGTTGCATACTGACCATGAATTAGGACTTGAAGGAAAGCCTCAAACACTACCTCAGCCGAATTGCCCCCGAACAGGTGTCCATCATCTGCCCGGCCCAGGCGGTACGACCAAGTCAACAAGTTGAACCGAATGGAGCGGCCGAGTCAGCCGAGTCAGTACAGTCACTCCAGCCTGCTCAATCGGCCCCATTATCCGAACCAGCCGAAGACGCCGGACGCGCCAAACGCAAGCGTAAAGCGCCAGTCTTGGACGAGTATGAGAACAAAGCATTGCTGTTTTTGAATGAGCAGAAGTCCATACGGTCCCGGAAGAAAGGGAAGGAATGCACACCGTACCCTCGATCACGAGCATTGCAAGTCATTCGAGGCCTCCGTACTGGTGGCACACAACCTTTAGTAGAAGGACAGGCTCAATGGACTTCCGGAGTACCTTTGATATCTTCACAAGAAACCTTCTCTGCGTCGCGGAATGGATCCTCTGCTCTGGGACTCCTCATTTCTATGCATGAGAGGGCGGAGATTTCAAAGTTTCGCGGTGAGATTGTGACACGCTTCACGACACTTCTTCTTCACCACGAGTACGAGCGAATACAATCTTGCTGTGAAGGCCAAGTCATAGCAGAAAAGAGATTCTCAGACAGCACAGGCCGTAGCATGAAGGACTCTACTCAGCGTCTGACGAACGCCCAAGCGTGGCTCAGACTCATGGAAATCTTCGGGTCTGGAGCCTTGCTCGTGCTGGACGCAGCATTGAACAGCGTGTAAGTGACGGAGATTACAACAGTCGACTGCATATCCACTAACCACACAACAGCTTCCAGGACAACACGCCTGGCACGCTTATCAGCGACTTCCGCAGGTTTTGCGTGACCCATGATGAAGGTGTACTGAAGAGATCCCAGGCATTCGACTCTAGAGTGCGAGAGTACTTCATCGAAGTAGGAAACCTCTGCGAGCTCGACGTGGGCGTGCTCCTGACAGGGACTGGACGTCTTTCGAGAATACTTCAAAAGGACAATGTCCAGGAGCAACGCACATCACGTGACATTTCGCCTAGTACCGAGCAAGATCTAGCCCGATCTGCATCACCCGATGCAGCCCCGAATGATGCAATCAATGGCTACCAGGCGTCTTCTTCAGCTCCTTCTGGTGAGGCTTGGGGTGGAGAAATCCAAGTGACTAACATCACAACTCCTCCCGTAGAAGTTTCCAACAAGTGTACCCGTGCAAACGGAGGCACATCAGCCCCAGCAAATGCTTGCGACTCACAGCCAGAGCATCAACAGAACCAGTCGCCCCAATCGTTGCCGCACGAAACTTCTACAACACGAACACCACTTGCCACAAACTGCATGCAGCCAGATGCAGAGCTCGCACGGCAGCACAGAACTAATCTGAACACACCGGTGACAGCACAGCGCTATACAAGCAGCCTCGTTACAACGACAACACCGTTGAGCAACCAGGCTGGAACGGCGACTCCAGATACCACTGATCGTTACACTCTGCAAGCTCCCCCCTTTCTCCATGCAGCCATGCAGCGACCTGAAGTAGGGATAGCATCACTACCGCCATTATCAGGACCAAACCAAGAGGTGTTGGGCTGCTACCGAGCCGAGGAAATGCAATACTTAGAGCATCAATTGCAGCCGAACGTAGAGATTAGGAGGCACCAAGATGCGGTTTATCAGACAGCTATGTTCGGCTCGAGCACGAACGGCTGGATACAAATTCCTGATGGAGCCGGCGAAGCCTCTTGCCAACCTGGATCAACGAACCGACCTGGGCTCCACGTTCAAACTCCAGTTCCAATGACTCAAGGTCTTGGTTGGGACGGGACTTCTTACGATGCCCAGGTGCCGGGACTCGATCCGCGGTATTGGCTCAATCTCTTTCCTTCCGACATGCATAACTAAATGTCAAAAGCAGATAGTCTGCCTTCAACACCCACTCCATTTTATGATCCCACGTATAGATTCCACCTCTTTGTCCCATGTCGCCCCCCCACGGTAAGTCACCCACATCGCTCAACACCACGAACCCCAGCGTCGCACGTGGTAATTCTCTGCCCGGAACCCAGCCAGACCAGTTATTTGATATGGCCAATTCACCCCACATTATGATCATATCTGCCATACCGCGAGCTGCAGTCTGGGCTCGCATTTTCTACACGGCACGTCAGCTCCTCGTATAGGGAAGAATGCACTTGACGTACTTCTTCCACCTCTGCCTTGACAGCTCCTAGATCGTTGGCAATAACGATGCTGTCGAACGGAACATCTTTTGTCTCCTTCCTCTCGCCCTTCTCCGCTTGAGCCGTCGCATCCTCAGCGGTCTCAATCTTGATGTTGCCCCAGTGTACCGGCTGCGCCGGTGTCATTTTGTGGTTCATCAAGCTTCGAGCCGCGACTTGCTGTTTTAGAAAAGGGGATTTGTGGAGGGCAAGGCGTCCTGCGTCCTGTGACGGGCTTGCTGGATGTGGTGCGCAAGGCGTGGGGCGAGAACACTCGAGACGGGATATGCGCAGTGAACTGTGTCGCAATGGTCGGGGTCGTCAGATAGCAGGTGTTGTTGTTATCATGATCAGCGATAGTTCGCTACTCTTTGCGGGCGCTCTGCAGCAGCGCGACGACGATGTCTGGAAGCTCACCGACTTTGGGTGGGGTGCCAAGATGCGATATTGGCTTAGATCTAGATTTAACGTCAGAGCTATCGATCTGGCTCCAAGCAAGCCTGAGCTGACACACTTTACAAAACTACCAAGCTGTCGCCACACCGCTTGGGAACAATCACAACTATTGAAGAAGACCAGAACAACTGCAGTCGTATTCTATGTCCGTCTCTAGCGCGCTTCAGAACGCAGATGCGGGTTAGCGGAACGGAGTCAATGTCGCCGGTCAGTAACGGCCGACTATATGTCAAAGATAGACAACAACAATAATCCGAATGTCTCGAAACTCAATATATTCTTCAGCGGGACAAAGCGATGCAATGGATGTGCCCATTACACTCAGTCCCTACTTAACAGGGCTCCCTACTTAGACTTCACGCTAACAGGTACTTCCACTTTGCACACGCACCGCTTCACGACAGCGCATTTTCTTTATTTATGGTGAATTGTAACAGCTTCTCCAAGACATTGCGCTCCCCTAGAGTATAATGACGCCCCATTTGATGCGCGTGTAAGTCGTGCTACTGCTTCTCAGAGCGAGCGAGTCTGATCTGCCGCTGAGCATGGCACAACGGAGAAGCGATCTTACATGCTACGAGCGTTTCGCTCGTCGTTGAAATAGACATCGCTACATTCTCCACGTCTCAACGGCGGACGTGCAGCCAGCAGGGTCTTGAACAAGTCATGGCGCGAGCGCTTTGCAGGGGCTGTAATCATTCCTGCTGGTACCTCGAAGCGGGCGATCTGAGGGCCGCGCGACCGAGACAACCCATTTGGCTGGCGGCTGGCGAGCTGAATTTCAATTCTGAGCGCTACGGAGTACCGACCAACATTTTACGAACCCCTCCAAAGTGCTTACTACTATATACTACTACCATCCTAATCACATCTGGGTACTCTTCTCGATGTTGCGGAGCGCATGAGTCCTGTTTGGAGAGCTCACGGCTCGACAAGTGGGCGCAAAGCAAGATGCAACAGACAGTCGGTCGTGCGGTTGAAACGTAACCGTCCACTCTAAAGCTCATGGTGCAGCCAATCCAGGCTCAACCTATGCCGTTATCACGCTATAAATATGCATTAATGGTTGGACAAGATGGTGTGATGGGTCGTAAGTAAAGAGAATGCGTGGCTGTAGAGTTGTGCACGGCGGGAGACGAAGTACCTCTTAGCGCGCAACCTGGATAGGGAGCACCCTCAGGTGGGAATTGAGTGAAGCTCGTTTGTCTTCATACTAATTGAATGCTCGTCTCGCGTGAGATATCTTAGGCTTGATTGAGATGAGGTGTCTTTGCGCGAGTTGACACTCATCAGAACAACCCCAACCCCAACCCTAGAACTTCGTCATCTCTTGATGACACGTTGCCAAGCTAAGATGAACGAGCCCCCACGTTCCAGCAGACGCTCTGCACCCTGGATGACTTCGAAACATCGGGCTCGGAAACATTGTCATTCTGAAGACGCCACACTGGCACCTACGGTACGACTCGTTATCTATTCAACAACCAGTCGGGCGGAAAACAGGCGACCTCTGTACATAGAAGAGTTTCGCAGCATGACATGCAGAGATAGACTGCAACAGGCTCTGCAACAGTCAAGCTTCATCAAGCCGGAAATGATTGATGTAGATCAAAATTGATATATTGACAGAAAACACAGCTTACACGTAACTTTGCAGTCTACAGAGTATTCTAGATGTTTTGAATTCTTAACATCACTATCGTCGCTATCGCTATGGACGTGTAGATGCACGCGACTTCTCGCGTTTCCAATTACACTAGCTCCATCCAGCAACGATCGACAAAAAGTTGGTTCTCGTCAAGCCGAATCGGCTTGATGAAGCTTGACTGTTGCGGAGCCTGGACTGCAACACAAACGATAGGAGCGACCAAGTTTGAAGGAGCTTCAGGCTTCTTGTAATTCTAGAAGACCGCGTGTTAGTGTGAGAGGTACTGTATGTGGGTTCCGAAAATCCTGGGACCATGTGTCGTTCAGCCAGCAAACAAGAGCATCACGTTGAGCCCTGACAAGTAAAGATACAGATCTCGATGCTTACATTAAAGGAGTGTAGCCTTACAGCGGATAACCTGAATCAAAAAGCCGTAGTGTATCGAGCCGCATGATGAGTGAGCCAAGCGTAGTGCCGCATAGTGCTCTGGGTACGGGTGCGGAAGTCACGTTGTGCACAACAAAAAGGGAAGCTCAACAACTCGTGTTCCCGCGATCCGACAATCTCAGACACCAAAGCCCATCTAGCTCGAACATTGCGACCCGCGAAAGGCTCAATAATGGTGCCGGACAACATTGCCGTTGAGCGACAACAATCAGTCCTAAAGTGAGCCTCTGATCCCCTTGGTACTCCTCATAACCTGCCGCATTAACTTGCTCACGTTGGCGGATTTCTAGCATGGCCCCCTGAGTCCGGTTCGACGCACTTCTTCCGAGCCACAGCCTCGACTAACGCTCCGTTACGCACACATTGCCATTCTGTGGCTACCGCACCAACCAGATCGTCACATTCGCCCGGGATAGCCAAAGTCCCGGCTTCGTTGTGGAGTTCGTGTTCGATCCAACACTTGGATCCCGGCGCCAGAGCAGCGAATCCAAGAGTATTGACCAGGTTTCCGAGCCGGAGGGATTCTGCGAGTTCCGAGAGAAATTCTTGATTCGGCGTTACCGTCTCGGCAAGTGCAAATTCCACAGGAAAGAACCCATCGTCGCTCAAACAAAACGAAGAGGGGTATAACGCCACTTCTCCAAAAGCTTTCGGGGTGCACAGGATTTGACTAGGCGTGGGCATACTCTGTACAATGACGTGATTGGCGTCCATTTTCACGTGTCGATGCAAGAGAGTAATGCCGAATTTCATGTGCTGCGAGTGCTTCCAGAAAATCTCTGCCACAAGTTGAAGTGCCGCGGAGTCAACTGTGTGCGCCTGCTCCTCGAACGACTTGAGCAGGTTGTACCGCTCGGCATAGTTCGAAATACGGTCAACCCTGAGCAAATCAGGCGGAGGCATGTTGCGGAAATGAGGCCAGAGTAGATGTAATGAGGAAAATTGTGCTTGTGGATGTGACCGCAATCTTACCACTGATTTAAACTGAGTCTCAAATGTTGACAAGAATTTCATCCCTTTGGCCCAGCCCGGCTGATCCCGAAGCCGGCCGATCCCGAACTTGGTCACGAGCTTTGTCCGCAGGCATTGCATCTTGTCGGTAACATCACATATGCAGCGCTAAGAAAATAACCTTTCCACCTCCGGTTGGAGGAAGCGATACCGCATGTTCGCCGTCTTTGCACACCCATTCTCCCTTTCGCAACTTCATGAAAAACCCATTCTCTGGGCCCAAATCCTCCAAAGCTATGAGAACAATCGCTTGCGGTTCATCATAGGCGGCCAGGCCTCCAGATACTTGTTTCCATCCTGCGCTTTCCACCTGTTTGAGTTTGAACAAGCACCACGCCCGAAGCAAGTTGTTTCTGTCAGACAAAGCATTGCATTTTCTGCCCACTGCCTTCTCAATCTGATGGATGTGTGCATCATGCTAAAATTGGGTCCCCGAAAGTCAGCAATGTTCAAAATTCAAGATATTCTAGACTAACCTTCAGCCACGATTGCGCAAAGACCTTGACTTTCTCACACCAGTCTTCTGATTCCATCATCTCGAAAGCGAAGGGAACTTGTGGGTGATCAGCGTAGACCCTATACGGACGCGCCACCAATGCTAGGTCCAGAATTCCGGCTTCGTCAAGTGACTGGCTGCAAGACCGTTGTGGATAATTTAAACTCGAAGATTGCTCGCAAGCTTCGTTTGACGCCGGCTGTGAGAGCGGAACGCCGCGAGGAGGTTCCGGCGAGAGACAATTTCGCGACTGCGCGCCGGTATTGAAAAACTGCCATGGATTGATACGTTCTCCCAATACATCGGAATTCCTATAACCAAGGATGTGGCTAATTCGTGGAATGCTGCGAGACTTAGCAGAGAGCCATGAAACAAGCCGGGGACATATTTACCTTATAGTTTTGTCTAATATGTGGTGTATGACGACAGGAACAAAAATCGGTGTCCACTGTTGCTCATTGTCGTCGACTTGGAAGGAAAATCCAGGTTCTGTGAAGGCAGTGCGGAAGTACCTCAAACTGGCTTTTCGTGAGTGTTCCGAATGGCTCAAGTCGACGAATGCTCCCACAGGTCGTTTCCCTGCCTGTCAGTCAGTGTGTGTGCCTTACTGAGGCCAGTGTGCTCACAAATCAGAAGTAGTTCACTGGCATGATGTCCAAAGCAGTGCGAACTAAGACAATCGAGCAACTCGTTCAAGAAGCGAGCCGTGTCCAGTATTTTGCGACAATAATCGTCTGAAACTTCCTTTTTGATGCACACTTTGGAAATTTTGTAGACTTCCTCCTTCGATGCTTTCCCGCAGTGCAGCAGGACTGCACACGCCGAGAGAACTAAAAATTGCTGGAAGTATGCGAAGCTGATTGCTGCTTGGGCGGACTGTTCAGTTTTGGCAGCTGCCTTTGCGTAAGACATGACTCTATCTATAGGTGTATCAGTACTCAAAACCAGCCAAGGTTTCTCATGTAGGCTGTCTGATCGCTTGTGTGCCAATGCTGTACCATCAAGCAGGTGCGCTACAAGCTTGCCCTCCTGTAGGTCTCCGTAGACGCCGTATTGTTTCAAGATGTTCCTCCATTTCGCGTGATGAGGAATCAATCCAAAAAGCTTTGTAGCTAATTTTCTCCAACTTATGTCATCAACCTTGACGGCAGCTTCTCTGCCCTTTCGTCGCTTGGGTGGAGGCTCTGTCGAAGGGCAGCCACTTTCCTGAATGAATCGTAGCTGATCAGTTTCGCGTGATCGACCGTTTCTATCCTCTTCGGTCACTGACGTGTCCACGAATCCGTCAGGAACCAGCATAGAACTTGTGCCATCCTCAACGGTGGATGATTGCGATGATTGCGATGTTTGCGATGTTTGCGAGTGCACGGCCGGGGGGAATTCACAGCCGCTGTGGTGGAGTGAATGATGCTTTTTCCAATCAGCCAGGGTTCTTTCCAGGTGTGAGACGTAGTTTTCGCGTTCTTGTCGAGCTGTGTCTGCCATTTCGACCTTTCTAGGTTATGGCTAGAGAGACAGAGTTGCCACCAGAACTAATATTTAACTTACAAATCTGGAATGTGGCTACCCTCCAAGAGAAGACACGCTAAGCCCGAAACAGCCAGAAATTCTTCCGACTTGAACAGGATAGCGCCGACAGCACAGCAGGCTTCCCCTACCAGTTCCACCTCCCCAACCATTTTCGGCGTTCACGCGAAACACAATAATCCTGCAACAGGCTCTGACAGTGATAGCAATATAGCACAACTTGCAGTTTCGGTTCAAGGAGGGCTACCTGCATCGCGAGAATCGAGACGCAATAGGTTTTTCCAATGCCTGCACCAGCTTTGACGCCGTTCCTGGCAGGATGGCTGTGGAGAGTTAACTGTTCGATAGAAATCTAATCGACACAGGTCGACTGTCGGACTGCCATTCAGCCATCGTCAGGATCTCGACAAAAAGTTGCAAACAAGATACTTGCTGTGCTGTGGCGTCAAATGAGCCCTCAGTATGAACGAGGCCTATGATCTTGAGAATGGTCAACTCACTGATACACATGACAGCCATATATGTCAGCGCGCGTCATGTCCCGTAGCCCGCCTGGTGCGCTGCATGATTGCGACGCTTGTATTTCGTGGGACCGCTGCCGTGTGGATCAAGCCGAAAGTACATTGCAATCTCGGTTCGAGGTCAAGGTCAAGTATCAGAGGGATCATACCACTTCTATATTCATTTTATAGTAGGGATCGACACGGCCCCCGACATTTCCCACGAAAAGTAGCTCTGTTGAGGCGATGCTGGTGGTGGACGATGATCGAGCACGACCAGACAAAACACCCATGTATATACAGAGCTCACACCCATCATGCTGGCGCCTGCTTGGTTGCCTTCACCGGACAGCTCATTTCTTCCCGTCGTATCGACCATGGATCGGCACGCCCTGCTCTTTACACTTTACGTGACTTGCCTTGTCGGCATCATGACTCTACTTCTATTTGTTGCGAAGAAGCATCAAAAGAATGATGGCAGAACGCCGGCTTGGCGGTTCCATGCCCAAGAGACGGCATCTTTGCTTGCCTGGGTGCGTGGGTTATGCGCGATTGACAACATAAAAACCGCTGACCGTCTACAGGTTTCAGCCTTGGCCTTCGGCGTCTTGTCTCTGTGTTCCCATCTGGAGCTCATTGGTAGCGAGGTAAGACTGAATTACACAGCATTTGCCCGAGAAAATCGACTAAGTGCAGAACAGGGCTTCGTTCCGCAAACCGTTCTATTCGTGGCAACCCTATTCGGCCACATGACCATGCTCTGCGACATAATGTTACTTTTCTTTGACCTACGACGTCCGAAGTATTGGTGCTTTGCGACCATTATCATTTTGACTCTGGATGGCACTTCGATTGCAGTGGTGGCAGCAAATGAGGTGATTGAATGGAATGAGATTGGTCAAAACAGGATTTGCGTTGACAACACCCACAGGGAGAGACACTGGTATCCCAGATCTTACCACCAATCTTGACGACACTCATCGACGGTAGCATAGCAACAACCGCGGCAGTGGCCCTGAGATATACAGGAGCATTCCCTTCGGATACTAGAAATCACGTTTCGACATCAGCAATGCTTCGACATTTGTATGCTTCCGCTTACCGATACGGATCGTCTGTTCTGTGCTGACACCCACACAGGCACATCGTTCTTCTATGGATATGGTCTTTTTTGACCATCGAAGATAGGAACGTCGGGCTTTTCGCATGCCAGTGTCTCCAGATGCTTATCTTGGTCTACCCTTGGTCATACTCACCGATCGTACTTTACGGCCGCTGGAGACGAAGAAGGGTCGATGCCAAAGATCAGAGCGACAAACAACGGAAAAGCCAGACCAGTTGTAGCGATTCGACCCGGGAGCTCGTTCCTCGCTACCCGCAGGCCCCAGTGCCAGTGGTGCCTGCGTCCATGGTTGCAAAGACAAAACTGTCGCGAGAAGTTGGCTCCAACTGCCAAGTATAAGTCACCAAAGACAAGAACTCAATGCTCAACAGAGAACCTTTGTTCAGCGGTGTGAGACACTTCGAGTGATGCAAAGCTTTGAAACCATTGAACACACCAATTACTGTATCGCTAAGAGATTCGTACTTAACGCTTTTCTATCATTATTACACATCCGCATGCCGTCTCGGATTCCTTTCCACACAGTGCATTTATCGTAGCTGCCCCGATGGCCTCAAGAATGCTCTCAAGAGCCTTAGTCTTATACTCCAACGTTCATGTAAGTCAGTTCCGAGGTCAGCTGACGCATCATTTTCCAGGTAGACACAAACACTACCCACGGCACGTGAAAGGTGTGGAGCCTCGCCAACTTGCCGCTGCAACACAATCAACCCCTGCTGCCGTTCTGCGTTAAGAGACTCGATCGTGGTTCCTTCTCGGGCAACGACGAGGTAACCGCCAAGTCGCTTCATCAGAAGCTCGCTTCCGGGGACAAGGATTGCTTAGCGAGTGTCGAAGGCCTGCAAGTCTGGAAGCGTGGTGGATGTGAATCCTATCGTGCCGGTTCAGCTACTCATTGACTACAAAAAGAGTCCTCTTGCCAATTTCGCTTAGAGGTCAACAACCTCTGGATCGGGGTATCGCAGATCATCGAGTGCCTCAACAACCTTGTAGAGTTCACGGTATCGAAGTTTTATGCTTGTACGCTATCTTCTTTTCGTGAACAAAGGGCCTTGGATCTTATGTCTACCCTGAACTACTAGAACTTATAGTAGCATGTGATGCCGCGGTCCGCGAAGGTTGGAGAACTTGTTTTCATTCCACCAGCTGGTAACGTCTCGCTCTAAACACTCGAAAGCCTTATGAATTAATCAGAATCAATATGAATACTACCCTGGACCTCGTGGCCAAAGAGGTCTTTCGCGAAGGCGTTGGAATGTCGATCAAACATGGGGACCATGTAGTGGTAAGATACAGTGGGATATGGCTCACCGTCGAGGGTGATGCCCTTGGCATACAGTAAGTTACGCAGGAAAGACGTCTTAGACCTTTCCCTCTGCTGACGGAACGAAGGTTCTTCCCTACTATTGGGGAATACGATATCTCATTTTTCGTTGGCGACTCGGAGGAAAGTCCATGCAAGGGTAGGATCTCTAGGCAGGACCGAGTGTTCTCATCTTTTGACTTACTTTTGGTGCTATAGAGCTTGAAACTCTACTTTGCGAGTGCGAAGGGGGAATGAAAGAAGGCGAGAGGTCGGGGTTCACCATGCCACAGTAAGCGCTATGCATACATCCGAGGAAGACTGCTAACCCCGTACAAGTTCCAACGCCGATCTGTTTGACTACGAAGTGCCGGAAGATACGGATGTCACCTGGTAAGTCATAGTTTGGGACAAATTTGATCTGGGACTGAGTGTTCCGGGCGTTAGGTTCATCTGCGTCGAGAAGGTAGTAAGAGGCGAGTAGGATGTACGTGTTATAAAGACATTTTGCACTTCGAGGTTTCTGGAGTTGCACGGTAGCATCTGTTCCCCATAGATAGTAAGGTCGTCACTTTCGTGGTAGCTCAAAACAGTCTCTCGTAGATACCATGGAGAATAGCTCATCGCTCGTGTTTGCTTTCATCCAAGAGTTGTGTTGTATGTTCGCGCCTAGCGCACCTCAGAACGTGGAGGCGGGTAGGCGGATAGGCGGCATGATGTCAGTAACGACCGAATGTGCGTCCAAAATGGACGAACGACAATCTGAATGCTCCAAGACTCAATCTATCCTTCAGCGAGACAAAGCAATACAATGGGCGTCTCTGTCGGTTCACTTGTTCCCATACGAATTGCTTGCTCGTCTCTCGCGGTACATCTTAGGCTTAAGCGAGATGAGGTGTCTTGCGCAAGGTGACACTCATCAGAACAACCCCAACCCTTACCCTAAAGTCTGTCATCTCCTACGGAGACGTTGCCAAGCTAAGGTGAGTGAGCCTCCACGTTCCAGCAGACGCTCTGCACCCTGGATGACTTCGAAACATCGGGCTCGAAAGCATTGTCTTTCTGAAGACGCCACACTGGCACCTACGGTACGACTCGCAATCTATTCGACAGTCAGCCGGGCAGAAAACGGCGACCTCTGTACTCAAAAGAGTCTCGCAACGTGACATGCAGAGATAGACGACAGCACAAACGATAAAAGCAACTAAATTCGAGGGAGCTTCAGGCTTCTTGTAATTCTACAAGACCGTGTACTAGTGTTGCCAGGAGAAGTGCAGCGCTTGGAGAGGTATGTGGGTTCCGAAAATCCTGGGACTATGTGTCATTCAGCCAGCAAACAAGAGCATCACGTTGAGCCCTGACAAGTAAAGATACAGATCTCGATGCTTACATTAAAGGAGTGTAGCCTTGCAGCGGATAACCTGGATCACGAAGCCATAGCGGATCGAGCCGTACAGTACTATGGATGCGGGTGCGGAAGTCACGGTGTGCACAACACAAGAGGAGCTCAACAACTCGTGTTCCCGCAACTCGACAGCCTCAACCGCTCAAACCCATCCCGCTCTAACGTCAAAGTTCGCCAAAAGCTCAATGATGGTGCCAGACACTACTGCCGTTGAGCAACAACAGTTCTTCGGCGCAGCCAGTCCGGTCATTCTCGACCAGCTGCCGACATCGGCCAAAGAACCAGGGAACCCACTCGCACAGAAGCGGCCCACTCACAACAGGAGAAAGGGATCTTCGGTACCGCCAGCCAACGTTAGCGTGACCATCGATCAAGATGGACACGCGATGGTGATAGACCGCCGACAAGGACACTTCAAGAGAACGCGGGTGGGAGAACGAGTGAACCGCTCCTCGGGCACGCACTACAGAAAAAAGCGGTCCTTCCACGCGAGCCTTATCCGCAAGCTGAGGCGGCTCGCTTTGAGACTGGAGAGTGAACCGAGACAATGTTCTGTGTCTCTGCTCGAGGGGGTTGATGCTTCGATCGGAGAGCTAAGAAAGCTAAGAGACTACATTCGGGGAGCAGAGAGAAAGGCTTTGACCACTGCGTTCTATGGCAAGCCGCCTGGTGCCATCCTGCCATAGGCGGGGAAGAGATGTGAAAGCTGGCTGGGGCACAGTGTTGTGGAGGGAGGATCACACAGAACGCCATCCTGCATATGTCTCGGTCTCGGTGATCGCCAAAAAAGAAGGCATGATTCGTGTGTAGGGCAACCACTTACTGTGCATGGCCTAAGTCCACAGAACAATTCCCAAACAGAGATCCCCCGAAGTGACGGCAGCTGAGAAAGAAGGACTCCTCATCAAGATGACGAGCATGTTCTGTAATGGTGGCCTCGCGTACGATTCACACTTTGCAGAGTAGAAAATTGCAGAATTCTCGCGTAACTGCTCGGAAGACACATATAATCCGCCCGAGCCCTCGGCGGGTTTAGTAAGAACCGCACGAAGTTCAAGATATCAGGATGTCTAGGCCAGCAGAGTTATCGCGTTACTATGGAGTTCTGAAAGTTGAGCCAGGGGCAGGTTGGGGCGAAATACATCGCGCGTACCACCGTGCCTCACTGAAGGCTCATCCGGATCACGGGGGAACCCATGCCGATATGCTGGCGGTGAGTACCTCGACCTCACCTTTTGTACGGCTAGTATCGTGCTGACTATATGCTATATCTAGGTGAATGCGGCATGGGACGTTTTGAGCAGCGCTGTGTCGGAGGATGGGAAAGTCGTTGAAGAAGATGAGCAGGACTTTCTCGACGAGGACTCTGACTCAGAAGGCTCTCATGGATCTGATACCGCGAGCGATTGGGACCCCGAGTACGGTAACCAAGGCTTTGATAGGTACTATGATTACGGGGATCTGGATGAAACAGGCGGAAACTACGTAGTACAGCTCGAGAATGACCAAGAGATATCTCTCGAGGAGCATTCCCGCACCTGCGATTGCGATCTTCAAAGCGGAAGTAGTTTGAGCATATCTTGCGGAGAGAAAATATAGCTCCATCAGGTCGTTGGTCAAGCCGCGAGTCGTCGCGCGCTTTAGTCAAGCTGCTCATAGTTCTATCGGTATATGTGCCATTTTGAATTTGTTACAGTATGGAAAACTACGTTTCACTAAAGGGAAAAAGCACGTTTGTACTAGAAGGTAAGTGATAGAGAAACGGAAAGTCCGTTGTAGGGCTGACGAACTGTCCGCCGACTTGTCATCTATCGGTACTCAGCACATACAACCCTCTCTCTCTCTCTCTCTCTCTAATAAGCCTATGGAATCGATTATAACGTTAGACAACCTTCTCGTCGATGATTATTGTCTTGTAACTTAGCAGGTTAATGGATGTATTTGTCACCGTCGTCGAACGGCTCGTCATGCTCGTTCTACACAAAGCTGATCGACTGGAAAGTGACTTGTACCCGGACGTTGCAAAAGAATCTGCGTCCCGAAAGCTACTGTGACCACATGAGGTCAATCATAACTTCTCATGCCTCGCTCCGCACCTTACACAACTCTTCCAGCACCTGTTTTAGTATTACAACCTCTCTTCAATATTTTTCCAGCCTTGTCACTTGCAGCGAATGACGGTTTGGGCAGGCCGAAAGGTCGTAGTACGATGATGGATTCTCTGCACTTCTTAGCAGAAGTAGGTGTGACTGATCTGAGAAACGTTCTATGGTGTTCTTTAGCGTCGAGCCTGCACAACGACTTATATTTCACATCGATGCGCGTTACTGTACTGCACTCGAGATAAGGTTTCAGGGATGTAAAATGGACGGAGTTGGTGCTGCAGGGCAGGCTCACGGCGATAATGTCATCAGAAGCTAAGAAGTGGCCGACGACATGAACAGCAGACGGCTGATGAGGCTAGCTGATAAGCGGCATATTCACTTTGCGGGCCGCTGGCTTCCCGTTTCCGCAATCGCTGCATACACGCGAAAGTGAGCTGGCCGCATGCGGATCTCCGGCCCTATTCGCCAAGTAGATTAAGGAGACAACTAGGCAGACATGCTTGGGGCCATGTCGCAGCGAATACAGTCTCGGCCTGTCCTAACTGTATGCTCCTCTGTCCTTCTTCATGCTTTACAATCGTTCATGATCGACCACAGATCACGCAATGGCTGGCACCACGGGCGATACCATTGATCAGCAACTGGAAAATTGCTATGGAAAGCTCGGGCTTCGTCGACACACCGACAACGACCGACAGTTATGTCTTCGTGCGAATGAATCTTGTGATCCGAATCCAGCTTGGCCTGTCCTACAAGATCTCATCACCAGTTCGCAAGAAACCTTTCGCGGTCGCAAGAACACCGCAGCGCTTATCATGAAAACACCACGTCTATTCGAAAATGCTATGGTGTTCGTCAAAAACTATGGAGCGTTCCTTCCTCCCATTCAAAACTCGGACGGTATGGACATGACAACTTGTGTCTTTCACATACTTATGCTAGAGGGAGAGAGAGCCCGGCAAGGTTAGTGGCTTCTCCTTGAAACTCTCACACGTGGTCTCACGAGTACAAGGTGGTAACTGTCCGACTGCCACAAGAGACAACCCTTTTTTCTCACGGGATTTAGCAAGATCTCTGACAGGTCCAATTGCATCGCAGAACCGAAGATCCTCAAAGGGCGGGTCTCCGAAAGAGGAAAGCGAGGTCCGTATATGACCCAGAGAAAAAGAGCGGAGAGGGATCGAGCAGTCTATAAGCCGCAGAGCAAGGAAGGGACTATATCAGTCGCTTTACGTAGCCCGCAAAACGCCATTGGGACGACTGAACAAGAACAGGGACAGGGCGCACCCAGCAGCGGGCAAAGACTGACCGCTATGCTCCTAAAGATTTTGAAAGATTTGGAAAGAAGAGATGGCTAAGCACACGGATCGAATACCTTCGTGTGGCCCAGAACGCAGCACCAATCCGCAATTACAGGCACAAACGGAACAGTAGGGCATGATGATCGAGGAGGATGGGGCGGCAGTACGCGGGCTGTGTGTTACAGTGGGGGAGCGAACAGGGGAGCCAACTTGCATAGGGCCAGTTCGCATGCGTGGAAAAATACCTGACCAGGAGTTGACTCACTTGGCTCTGATCATACGATGCGTGCTACCGCAGCACAGCAAACAGCCATGCTTGCCTACCACGCGACGGGAAGCTCGTGTAACATGCTTCCACATCCTGGTATGGCGTAGCTTGAGTCTCTCGGCGAATGCGAATGTTTCGTGTGTGATAGAAGATGGCATCAAAAATTACTCTATACTAGAGATGATGGCTGGCGTGTGTTACTGTAGAGTTCCACGCTTTTGCGAGTCTTTGTTTATGCCTACAGTAACAACTGCCACCCATCCGACTTTGCGGCGCGTTACGCGGGACTCCTCGAGTATTTCCGCATGATGCGTGACGTCAATCACTCGTGTCATTCGTCACCCGACTAAGTTAGACAGTGACAGGCAGTCAGGTAAGGATACCCGAATGTATCAAGAATAAAGCAATGTAGACGGGCAGGAGGGCGATGTAGACGAAGGGCACTGTTTTGAGTTGCTCCTACATACTGCAAGGTTCTAAGGATCGAGAAAATTTGGATGGCAGAGAACATGTCCGACCACATCGAGTTGTTCGTCTTTCACAACAACAACAACTGTAGAGGATTGGGATTGTGGTTACTGGGGCTACTCTGTATCATGTGCCGCAATCACCACGGTTTAGCGACTCTCTACCAGAAGATCATCCCTTGAAGAGCTGGTTGCGATAACAGCTCTTCCTTCTCTGCACCATAAATGGCAGCGCGTAGTAATAATACGAGGCGCCCGATCGTGCTTCGATCACCTGATCTCTTGGTCCTCATACTGGGACTTCGTAACGTTCGACTTGGTAGACTCGGGAAAGATGTAAGGAGTCTTCCGATCAGCCGTGATGTGTAATTGCACGACTTCCCGGATGAGACGTCTTGGTGAGAGCTTAAGTGGTTTTCTGGGGGCTGTGTCAGTCTAGTTTCCGATACTCTGCCACTACGCCACACAAACAGGGAGAGTGATGAGGAGTAACAGAATTGACTCACCCGGTTCCGGGAACAGATGCCTTAGATCAAGACAGAATCTGTGCGCGGCTGTGCCTTACAGCAGTGGGGTTTGCGGACCGAAACTGCCCTCTGATGTCCATGTCTTTTCGCAGTACTTCCACTGGAACTGGGGGATGAGTAGTGCAAAATGGGAGTCGATCCACTCACAAGCGTTGCGAACTTCCAGCTGAGCTTCTTCTGGCAGGGGTTGTCGCCACCAGAGCACTGTTGACATCAGCATCAGTAGATGTATGCCTGTCAGTCGCAACCCTAGAGCTACTCACTGCGTAGTCTTGCTGCTCGTTTGCCGCACAGTGCCCGTAGTCCATGCAAACGCGTACTAGAAGCTGTCTGGTGCACGCATGGCCCTCCAGCTGCTTGCATTCGTCATCGTCGTCGACGTCGTCGGTAGGCGTGTTGTTGCCGAGACGCTCATCTCCCAAATCATGCTGATCATCGCCCACATCAGACACAGCGGATGAAGGTGAAGGAGTGAGCTGACCGTCTTTACTCCCGGGTGGAGTCGAACTTCCTGATCTGATCTGGAAGGTAAGAACTCGAGGACACTCGACAGGTCCCGGTCCACCACGATCGGGCAAGCTGGTATATCAGATCACCATCTCTTGTAAGCTTTGTTTCTGAACAATTGGGGGGTGAGCTGGGTGAGCAGCACCGAGGTGCAGGGAAACGGTGATGTTCGAGATTAACAAGTCCCACGACGAGGACCGATGGACACCATACTCGTAATGGGAGTTTCTCGCTTGATTGGCTGACCGCAATGACGACGGACGGAATGCGAGGGCGAGCTGCAGAGCTACAATCTCAGACGGTTGGGAGGGAGTCAGCAGCCAACCACCAGAGGCACAATGCTTCACCGGTGTACGTGACGGCAGGATCCTTTGCAGACGGTAAACATGCACCAATCTTGATCGGGCGACCGTCGTCCGACGATCATGTGCAAAGCCACAAACGCAGGGTTGATCGATAGGCCGTCAACAAAGTATGGCCTGGACTTTGGCCCCTGTAGATGGTCTACCGGACCACATCTCCCGATGTGATTGCGGCGTCAATAATGCATGGTCATTGCCCTTCGCCGGCAGCCTCTGTCCGTTGCTCTTCACTTGGCATCATCGAGACTCTTCCATGCTCAGGAACATTCTCTAGTCCAAGCATTACTGGTTGAAAATCTGAGAAAGACGTGCAATCGATGGTTGCACTGTACTCGCCCACTAACTTAGTTATCTTTGACAGATAGAGGTGATTCGGTGTCGATGCGCTTTCCTGACACCTGAATACTTGGACATATTCTATACGCGCTTCACTGTCGTCTCTGCTGCACGGGTGCAACGATAATCCGTCCATTCTTGTGCCAGCAAGGGCTGATCGATCCACGCAAGCTGTTCGCGATGGGAGTCAGGCGGCATGGAGATTGGACATCACACTGTACCCGAGCTGGCTACTGACTGTGCATTCATTGGGGTATCAGTAAGGATCAAGTGCAACGAGAAACCAACAAGACGCCAGCAATTGCTGGCGCTACCGACCGTAGATACGATCACAAGGGCCCCGGTCGGATGGCGTATTTTCACACCGTACGGGGATAGTCGGTCTGCTCTGATTTGGCTTCTCCTGGTGGATCGAAGTGCGACGGCGCACTGGTCGGTAGCAAGGAGCAGCCAACTTGAACTGCACTCGGAACGTCGCTGTCGAGCGGCGTGCTCGTACGTGTTCTCGGACTATCATTCGATACCAGCTCATACGTGCTGCATTAACTACCTTGGTAGCGTTTCAAGTGTCAGAACTCCCGACAAGACTGGCATCCCTGCAGCTCCGTCGACGAAAAAAAGCCTCCTGGTGCAGGTGTGAAGGATAGCCCAGCATTCCAAAACGATCGGAGCGGGCCAAGGGTAGCTGAACCCGAATGAGTGCACAATACACAGATATCACCATGCGTGTTCTTCTAGCTAACGCCAATGTCACGACTTGGTAGTAGTTGCTCCGGGTATCGTCTGGCATACCACTGTCTTCTACGCAAACGACACTCGCCTCCAGATGTTACATGAAAGACGCTCGGCCTGGAAGGTGCAGAACGGTTTTAACCATGATAATATGGCCGTTGTAGTTGGATGCTCTCATCATACTTGGCTACCCAAGAATCCTGCTCCGATTGCCGGCGTGGCTTAGCGCTTGCCATGATCATCCCGGCGAGACAC
>Ga0265780_10002903_pt1 | contig 22920 bp, 20 predicted proteins | sample P1T30metagenome_FD_192432 | JGI IMG/M metagenome (GOLD analysis project Ga0265780, IMG submission 192432) | Plant litter microbial communities from East Loma Ridge, Irvine, California - P1 T30 | ecosystem: Environmental > Terrestrial > Plant litter > Unclassified | place: USA: California... | reverse complement strand
TGAGGGTGTTCAGCTGGCCTGCTGCAACCGGAAGAGCATCGCCACCAGCGAATACGAGATTGCCCAGCGCGCCGATGGTGAGGTCCATCCCGTTGAACGTGACCTTCGAGAAGGTCAGCGAGGTCACACCGTTCATCAGAACGGTCGAGCTGATCACCGAACCGCTACCGAGGCCAGTCGCCGGGAGGGTGAAGGTGAAGGTGTCGCTGAACGTGCCAGCACCGATGCCAACGCGCGAGATTGCGCCGTTGTACGTGCCGTTCGGGCCCATTGCAGCCTGGAACGAGCCGACGCCAGGCGTCGTGGTGCCAACGGGGAACACAGCTGCCGAAGCAGGTGCAACGTTTGCGATTGCGATGACTGCAACAGCGGCGACGGCGGAAAGGAACTTGGTACGCATGGGAAACACTCCAGATTGATATGTTTCCCGTATCCGCAAAAGCCGTGCCAATGGCGCATTTGCGTGGAAATTCCTTAATTTACAGGCATGCATGTAAATTCGGCTGACAGGCATCAGGGGCGCTGCAACGAAAACCACGTGTCGTTTCGTTCGTGACCGACCCTTGCTGGCACGGCAATTCCGCTGTGGGAGCGGGCTGCCACAAGTGTGGATCTGCGGCAGCCCTGGCCGACTAGGTCATTTGGGGGAACGCTAGCCGGTTGGTGAAACCGTAAAGCGCTGCTCCTGCGGTCACAACGCGCAATACATTATTGATTGGGAGGGAAGCGCTTCTCTGGCAAACAAAAAGGTGCCGCCGGTTCGCGCCGGCGGTACCTATGCGTTACGCGATTAGGCGAACTTGACGTTCGCGCTACGACGACGATAGCGCAAGCCTGCACCCATCATGCCGAAGCCGGCCAGCATCATCATCCACGTTGCAGTCTCGGGAACAGCACCCGGAACGAAGGTCAGGTTGCCACCATAGGATGCGCCACCTGCCGAGGTGCCCGAAACCACCAGCGTGTTGAGCTGGTTTGCGAAGATCTGCACATTGTCCACGCCAGCGAAGGTCAGGTTGCCGAACGAATTAATGGTCAGAGCCGTGCCGTTGAAGGTCACCGACGAGAATGTGAGGCCGGTCACGCCACCAACGTTCGAGCTGATCACGGAACCGCTGCCGAAGCCTGCCGCCGGGAGCGTGAACGTGAACGTGTCGCTGAACGTGCCTTCGCCGAGACCAACGCGGTTGATCGCGCCGTTGAACGTGCCGTTCGGTCCTGGTGCTGCCTGGAACGAGCCAACGCCCGGCGTGGACGTGCCGACCGGGAAGACAGCTGCCGACGCTGGCGCAACGTTTGCGATGGAAACCAGCGCAACTGCTGCAACGGCCGAGAGAAGATTAGTACGCATTAAACACCTCCATTATGGTTAACGCACCAGCGAGCAAGAACCGGACCAGCCGCGGATATGTGCCAAAGTGGGCGTCATTGAATAGAGATACTGTAAGCACTGGCGACGGTTTACCGTTGCCGATTACGTCAACCAGACGCCTGCCAATGCCTCATCCGAATCCGTGCGAGCCATCCGTCATCTTGGGATCGACACGAACAACAACGGATCAGCAAACCGGTAATCAAGGACACTGGTAATTGCCGGTGGAGATTCCTGCTGCGCACGCGTTGCTTAACACGATGACTTGATCGCCTTAGCAAACTGCTGACTCAAGATCGAACGTTAGCCAACGAGGTACCCGATGGACTTCGGAACGAACCGTCGTTGAGCGGTGCTTGACACCCCGACAATTGCGTCCTCAACCCTTCCCTAGCAGGATGGAGGCAAGCTTGAAAATCGAGTGCGTAGGCTGGGGCGTCATACGGATGGACCCATGGCGTGTGTTGGGGATATACGGCACATCCGCACTGGCACATATACGTTGCCTGGAGGCCGGCAAAGGCTATGAAATTCATCTTGGGGAGGGCAACGAGGAGGAGCAACGCTTCGCATGGGATGACCCAAGCGATCCGACGGGTGACTAATAAGCTTGCAGGTCTAGCTCAGCGTTGTTCAACATTACCCTCATAGATGCCTCTCAACTGCCCAGCCAAAGTGATAGGGTCGAATGGTTTTGAGATGTATCCTGCGATGCCTGTGCTTTTGTAAATAGCAATATCGTCTTCAAGAATGTGGGCCGTTATAAGTGCCGTCACAATATTGCTTAAATTTGGTATGAGGCGAAGCTGTTTGTGCAACTCTATCCCTGTCATATAGGGAAGGCGAAAGTTTAGTAGCGCCAGATCAAAATTCTGCCCGCTTTCTGACGCGAATGCTAATGCCGATCGTCCACTATCAAAACTCTTGTAGTGAATGCCGTTGTCAAGCTGCATTGCCATTTCAACGATAGACCGGATATCCGGCTCATCCTCAACAAATATCACGTGGATGATACTCATAGGTAACCTAACCAAGACTAATAAAATCTAGCGACGTCATATATATCATACAAACCTCATTCGCAACAAGTATGCATTGTAAAAACACGTCACTCCAACATCTATGCCCCGTTATCGTATTGAATACATCGTCGCGGTTTGTGTAAAATATGGCTAGTCGTAGCACATCTCGAACAAGCAGAATTGACACCTTTCCGTTCGAACTGGAACGGCCTCTTTTCGCTCCGATCGGCGTAAGCGGACGTCGTTCAGATAGCCCGGCAGGGGCGGCATCGCCGTTTTATGGGTGGATAGCGGCCAGGCCGCTTTCGGGCGGCAATCTCAGGAAAACAGCCGTTCGTTCAGGTGACAGGGCGGGTCTCAATCGACCGATCTCTGGCGGAAAGCAGCCGGTCGCCCCGGAGGCGAAGAATGTGCGCTAATGCACTTTAGCCCAGCTCAATGATTAGTGGTCGAACATCTCCCGAGAGTAATTCGCGTCTACGATCATGATTTCTATAGCGCTTACGGCTGGAGCTGGGGTGGGCTTGGCGCGTCGCGGCCGAACGACAAAATATTATGGAGAGAAGGTCAACCGTACAGCCTCTGGTCACGCGCGTATGAGATCGCGTGGGCCACCGGCCCCTTTCTATGGCTAAGGCAGACACTGTAATCATTTTCGCCGTTTGACGTTCGCGTAGATCGCGCCGGCTTATTGTAATTGCTAGGAGAACGCTGCTGGCGCAATCTGCGAACATGCAAGCATTCGGCTCGCGCAGGTCTTAACAAGCGGACGCCAATAAACTCAGTGGCAAAGGGGGGGCAATGACGGTCACACACGTGCATCAGTTCGGGGCGAGCGGCATCAACGAAAAGCCTGAAACGACGATAGATCGCGATGACAGGATCGTAATGCTCCTCTCGCAAGCGCACACACTGCCGCCCGGCACTCGCAAGAAGATTTCGACTGGGTTAGCGCAGTTCGCACCGCCATCCGGGCAGAAGGACGAATCCGCCTTCTACTCGTGGTTGCGTTCGCACTATGTGACCTACGGCACGGCGAATGTGGACGAGTTGTTGGAACGCAGCGGCGGCAACGACGCGCGACGCTCCCTCAAGCAGATGGTCTTGGACTGGGGTTCGCGAAAACTGCGTGCACGAGGTCTGCCCTACACGCTGAGCCCTGCGAGAATGGCGGGGTTCGCGCGGGCCAACGGGCTCGACGACGTCCTGGCGATGCTGGAGTTCGTACGGGGCCTGCCGACGAAGGTTGCGATGCCCATCCCCCCGACCGGATCGTCGTCGACCACTGATGCGGCGGACGGGCAGGAGGACCCGGCCATGACCCTCGATCCAGGCGGTCAATCGGATGACCCGGGCGAGAATCCGGTTACAGTTGAGTCCGTACCGGTCGCGCACGAGCGGGTGGCATCAGGGCGCTCGGCGATCGCCACCAATACTGTGGCGGCAACCGACGCCTCGTTCGAAACCGACGAGCCTTTGAACGATCTTCCCGCGGAGGCGGTCGTCCACCGGATCCGCGAGGAGGCCGTGATCGCCGGCGTACCTTCGGCAGAAGCTCCGACGCCGCAAGCCGTCCTGGACGAAGCGCGACGCGTTCTCGAACGTCTTTACGGCAATCCTCTGCCTAGCGCGCTGTCGATGCTTCGCGAGGTCATGCTCGTCATCGACACCGAACTCGACGAGGCGGACATCGCCAGCAGTCTCGTCGTCAAGGCCGCAGAGCGGCGGTCTTCCGCGACGACGGCGCTAGTGCGGACCCTTGCCTCGATCTCGGATTCGCGGCGCGCGATGCTGGGGAGCATCGAGATCGGAGCCGACGCTCCGTTGGACCTCCTCGAGGCAGCTCACCTCGCCGCAGCTGCTCTGGTCACGGCCGAGGAGGAGTCAAAGTCAGCATCCGAACGGGTCGCCGACATCGTACGAGTAGGTCCGGAGCGCCGTGCCGCCGTCCTGGCCGAGCAGAAGGCGAGCATGGAGGCGGAGGAGCACCTGGAGAAGGTCGCGCAGGCGCTCGATGGCCTGCGGGAGCAGACCTCCGCCACGCCGGGTCTCGGTTCCGAGGAATCCTTTGAAGCGGTGATCACGCCGCCCGACGTCGTTTCCCCACATGCCGCCCTGACACCGGCGGGCGGTTCCACAGATGTGGACGCGACGGCGAGTACGGATGCGGCCGCTTCCGAAAGCCCGGTGCGCCCGGGATCCGATGACCCGCAGATCACCCTCGACATCTCCGAACCGCCGTTCGCGTCCAGCGACGATCCGCAGAACGTGCGGTTCGTCGAGACGGAGGCTTCCGCGCCGACCGCATTGAGCTCCACGACGGATGACGCCAGTGATGCAAAGCCGGCTGAGTCCCCAGCGGGCGATTCCGCTGTCGATGGGGTGGATCCTTCGGAAAACGACGGATACCCGAAGGTCATCGATGAGCGCCTGGGCGCATTCGACTGGTCCGAACCCGGCTCCGCTGATGCGGTCGGACTACTGGAGCAGACCCAGGACGTCGCGCTCAGCGCCTGGGACGATCGGATCGGCCGGAGTCTCGATGCTGGACTGCTAGGGCTAGCCGTGCACCTCGCCGACGGACGGGACATCGCAGGCGCGGCGGTCCTTCCGCACAGCTGGCCGGCGGTCGTGCTCGAGAGCGCGCTCGTGAGCCGCAGCATCGAGAGTCATGCCGACAGCGCGGCGGGCCGGTATGCGGAGCTGTCGACCTCGCTGATCGAGGTCGCGGCTCATCCCGGTGCAAAGGACCGCAGCGACGGAACGGGCGAAGCGCTCCTCGCGGGCGCTCTGCGAGCGAGTCTGGTTGCCCCGTACGCCGGCGCGCGTGTCGTAGCGGAACTGCGTCGTTGGGGCACTCTGTCTGCCTATCGTCGCCTGATGGATTTCGCGGACAGAGCTCCGCAGCTCAACATATCCACGGTACGCGACCTGTCCCCAATGAGCGATGTCCGGGAACGGGAGGCACAGCATCGAAATGCACGGGACGAACTCGAGCGGTGGTATCGTTCCGCGCGGTCGCGTACGCTTGCCTACCAACCGGCGACAGCAATGTGGCAGCGCGAACTGATCGTGCCGAACGGCAAGATTGGCGGTCCCGTCGAAGCCATCCTACGGAACGAGGAGGGAGCTAGGACGCTCGCGCTCGATATCGCGGAGGAGCTTCGATACCGGCCGGGCCAGCTGTTGGACGATGCTTTCGATGCGCAGCTCAGCAAGTCGCGCGCCGTCCGGCTCGAGGCCGCGGCACGGGAGCGGTGTCTTGGTCTCTTGGACGAGACCCGGGAACTCATCGAAGCTTGGTTGGCGACGCTCCCCACGGGGCGGGAGAGCCGTGATCGCCTCGAGGCTTCGCGGGCCGAACTGGCCATCGGCTTGAAGGAGGCCGCCGACGATCTCGTGCGGGCGCTGGCGGTCGGCGGTCGGGAAGGGCAGGGAGCCGTTCTCCTGAACGAGGCTGTCCGGGATCTCAACGCAATAATCGACGGTGTCGCGAGCCCGCCGAATTCGGCCGTCAGGACATTGGATGCTGAGATAGCGCTTCTTCCCGACTTCCCGCTCAACGGCAGGCATCGGCTGCGAATAGGCGTCGATGACGTCGACCCTCTGCGACTGGCGTCCGAGAGCTCCTTCGAGGAACGGCTACCCTCATGGCGGGCATCGTTCGAGCGCGCGTTGGAGACGGGGGCGGCGACCGTGGCGCAGAGGGTGCTGCCGCTGCTGACCGATCGGATAGACGAGGACGAGCACCGGCTCGAAGCGATGAGGATCCTGCAGCGCCGAGACCTAGAGTCCCGTCGCGCGTCGCTGCGCAATCGCCTCGACGACCTGCAGATGGCGTCCACCGGTTCAGACGAATCCGGCGGCATGCTTACCGACTTCGAAGCAGTGCTGGTCAGCCTCGGCGAGGAACCCCTCAACGAGTTCCCGCTCGAGAACGGCGGAGCAGAGGGCGCGATATGCGACTTTCCCGTCCTGAGGGCACGACTCGAAGCATTCGAAGCGGACCTGGAGGAACAGCGCTCGGTGGTGGCCGTCCGGCTGGAGGAGCGGATAACGGAGGCAGAGGAGAAGTTTTCCGTCGACCTCGTTGAGTGTCGCAGTCTGCTGGCTGGAGGCGACCTCGGCACGCTGGTGGAAGACCTTCTACAACTCCAGAGCCATCGACCCGGTGAACCCTCGGTCCGGCATCGGCACCTCATCCGCCCGCTCCGGCACTTCGTCGACGACGTGCTGAACATGGACCCGCCGCCCGTGACGGTTCTGCACGACTGCGCGCTGAACGGACGGAGTCATGGGCCTCTGCAGTACGGCACGCTGCACGCGTCCGAACACGAGGTCGCCGCTCGACTGCTGGACGCGTGGATAGCCTTCAAACGGGCAGCGCAGTCCCTGAAGCCGGCGCTGGAGCAGACCCTGATCGGACTCCTCACCGTACTGGGCTTTGGCGGAGCGAGGGTCGTGCGGCAACAGAAGTGGCGAGGCGGGTACCGTTACGACGTCGCGACGGACCCGTTGCGATCGGCCGCGAACTGCATGATCCCGACGTTCGGCAGTCAGGCGGACGGGAACTACACGATCCTCGTCATACCCGAAGGAGCCATGGAGCGGTGCCTACAGGGCTTCGACGAGCTTCCCGCCGAAGTGCTCGTCTTCTCAGCGGAGTGGCTCAACCCCAATGCGAGACAGATATTCCTGCGGACCGCACGCGAGCGCCCCGGCGCATCGGTTGCGCTGCTCGACGAGGCCACCATTGCGGCGTTGTCCGCGACGTCCGGGCGCGGCCTCAGGCAGTTCTTCGATTTGGCGGTCCCCTTCGGCGCCGCGCACCCCTACGTGGACACCAGCCTCGCGGACGCCGCCCCGTCGATTGAAATGTTCTTCGGGCGTGAGCGCGAGTACGAACAGCTGTTCGATCCTCAGGGCTCGTGCCTCGTCTACGGCGGCCGCCAGCTTGGAAAGACGGCGCTCCTTAAGCAGATCCACATGCGCAACGTGGCGAACCCGGATCTAGTCGTCATCTACCTGTCGATCGAGAACCTCGGCCGAAGCGTGCAGTCGTCGGAGGTGTGGAACCACCTGAGCCAGCAGCTGTATGAACGCGACGTCCTGAAGACCCTGACGCGGGGCGAACATGCTGTCTGCGCCGGCATCCGCCAATGGCTCGCGGGTGGTCCGACGCGGCGACTGCTGATGCTGCTGGACGAGGCGGACAACTTCCTCGAGCACGAGATCAACACCGAGTTCCCGATCATCTCCATCATGCGTCGACTGATGGAGGAGACCGGTCGCCGTGCGAAGTTCGTCTACGCTGGTCTCCACAACGTCCAGCGCTTCGTGCGCACCCCCAATAGTCCGATGCTGCATCTCGGGAACGCCGTACAGATCGGGCCTCTTCTCGGTCATGACAGAGATGCCGCTCGCCGGATGGTGTTCGATCCGATGGCGGCGATCGGAATAGGGTTCGAGCATGCGGCCGACGCCCATCACATCCTGTCCTTGGTCGGATACTATCCGTCCCTCGTGCAGACCTTCGGCAAGACGATCGTCGCGAGGGCGGGCGACGACCTGAAGAGGGAGGAGGCGCTTCGCCTGCCTAGGGTCCTCAAGCGCGAGGACATCATCGAGAGCTTCCAAGACACCGCATTCCGCAAGGCGCTCATAGGTAAGTTCCGTGCCACCCTTCAGCTGGACAGACGATACGAGCTGATCACGTACGCCGTCTGCTTCAGGGTAGAGGAGGACCGGCGCAACCGTGTCGGGAACGCGGGGTACACCGAAGCCGAGATCCGTCGATATGCCCTCGAGTACTGGCCGCAGGGGTTCGCCGCGACCAACTCGGCCGACGTTTTCGAGGCTCTGCTCGACGAGATGGTCGGTCTCGGCGTGTTGAACCGGGACGGCGACCGCTTCACCCTCCGGTCGGCCCGGATCGCGGCGATGCTTGGGGGCAGCGAACAGATCTTCGACCAGTTGGTGCAGTTCAGCGACAAGCCTCCCGAGCACAAGTCCGACCCGATGGCGAACCACCGCTCGCTGTCGCAGAGCGGCACCTATGCTCCGCTTTCCCTGCGACAGGAGAAGGCGTTGGTCGACTATCTGAGGCACCCCGGATTAGGCGCTTCCATGATCCTCATCGCGGGGAGCGCAGCGGTCGCTAATCTCGAACAGCTCGCCGAGAGCGTGAGCGGACTGATCGAGGTCCAGGAATGGGCGCCGCCACGACTGCTCGCGTTCCGAACGCTCGATGATCTGCGCAAGGTCATATTGGGAGCCCGGAAGGACGCTCGAGAGGGCCGTCCCCGCGTCATCCTCTGTCAGGGCCGCTGGCCCGACGCCGAGGAGGCATCGATCCTGTCGAAGATGCATGAGCTGAAGGATGCATCGCATCCGGTCCGACTGGTGTTCCTCGCGGACGAACGCGAAGTGATACGGGCGGAGCGGAGCGGCGACGCGCGGGCGATCGCGGCGACGGGAGCCATGGTCGTCGACGTGCGGCCGTGGGACCGTGAGGCGATCCATCATTGGCTCACCCGCATCGCCAACACGCCCGAGAACGATCTTGGCCTGGCGGAACGGGTCTGGGAGGCGTCCGGGGGATATCCGGGGGTGTTGACGGGAATCCGACGGATGGATCGTCTCTCGGACGACGACATTGTTCAGAGCGTGAAGGCCGCCGCCGTGAAGGTGGCCAAGCCGGCGTTCCTCGGCTTCGCCGATCCGTCGCTGGCGGCGTTCATCGACCTGCTCACGGTCTATGGCGATCAGTTCTCCGAAAACGACCTGCTGGAGGCCGCGAAGGAGATCGATCATGCGGACCCCGAAGCTCTCGTCCGCATATCGCTCAGGCTGGGGCTGCTCCGTGAGGTCCAGCACTCCGGTCCGGCGCGCTTCGGCTTCTCCGAGCCGGTCCGGGCTTCCAGGACGCGTGCAACGGCCAGCGCATGACGATGATCGGAGAATGCTGGCGGACGCATACCGGCAGGATGCTCGCCAGAAGAGTCCTGACCGAGGCCGTGGACGGGCGACCCGTGCTGCTCCGCACGCGGCGGGAGGGCGCGGGTGCCAGCATGCAACAGGCGTCCGCGCATCTCGCGTGCGACGTCCGATCTGTTGCGACGCCCGGCCCGCCCATGGCGAGGATCGCCGCAGCCGCCGAATTCGGTGACCGGATGACCGGCACCGGATCGCTGCTGACCCTCATATCCAGCGCGAAGCTCCGCCACAGCGTCCTGATGATCGACATCGTCGACGAGGATCCCCAGTCGTGGATCACGTTCGCCGGGGTGTTCGCCACGGCCCGGCGGCAGTTCCCCCACCCCGCGGCCGGACTCGTGCTGCTGACGCGCGGGGTCGTGCCACCGCCCTCGGGCTGCGTCGCCTTCGACGACGACGGCATCGTCGACGTGATCGACGCGATGGCGGCGATTAGGAACTGGTCGGGCTGGCCGTTGACGCTTTTCAACGAGATGGCGATGTCGACAGCGGTCGAAGTATGCCGTGGGGACCTCGACCTCCTGCACGCCATTACAGAAGCTGGTCCGGAGGTTGCGTTCGATCCCCGCGCTTGGCTTATGACGACCACGGCACCGACCGACGCATGCCGGCTGCCGTGGAGGGGCCGGGACGAACCCGATCCGATGTGGCTGGCACGCAACGATACGATGTGGCTGGCGAAGCGCCTCTGGCGTGGTCAGCTAACGATCCTGTTCCCGTGGCTCGAGGCTGTACGCGCCGACTATCTCCAGGCGCGTGGCTGGCAGGCGGATGCGGAGCATCTGGAGTTCACTCCTCTGATCGAACGTCTGAAGAGGATCGGTGGCAGCGGTCGGCACATCGCGGCGCTGAAGGTGCTGCGATCCGCGCGCAACGAACTTGCTCATGGTTCTCCGGTGGCGAGGACGCTGGCCGACCAGCTCGTCGGCGCCTGTCGCGATCTCCGGACGGCATCGAGGAACCCGTAATCGGCGGTTCTGGGCCGAGCGGAATGCAGCGGCCGCTCCCGGCCTTTCGCGACAGGGAAACCCGTCGCGCTACATCGCTCCGCAACCGGCTCGTCGTCCGAACGTAGACGCTCGCCGGAGCATGGCGACGGGACCCTTCCCACGACGGTCGGGCGGCATGTCGTCCCGACGTCGACCGGCGTCGGTGCCGGTCGACGCAACTTCCGTCAGGGCACGATGCTCCGACGGCGCATCCCACCGAGTGCCACAGGGGCCGTACCCGGCGTTGCGATCAGACGTCCGGCGGCGTACTGGCTGTGATCAACCTGAAGAGTTCCGCCTGATAGCGGGCGTCGTGCAGGGCATCGTGGTCGCCGTGAAGCGTCGGATGCAGCACGTCGGCGATGCGGCTCGAGCGCGTGTCGCTCCAGCTGCAGCCGGTCCGCCCCATCCACAGCGCCTTGATGTCCAGGGCGGTGAAACCGAACGGGTTGCTACCCGTGAAGCGGTGGAAGTAGTAGTTTACGAAGGACCAGTCGAAGGGCGCGTTGAAGCCCACGAAGACCGGAAGCGCCTCGGTGCTGACCACCTCCCCGATCCATTCCCCGAACTGCGCCATCGCGATCTCAGGGGCGAGCCCGTTCCGCCTCAGCGTATCGAGCGAGAGACCCGTCACCTCCAGCGCCGCCGGATCGGCGTTGTCGTTGATCGGCCGAAGCTCGCACGCGAAGGCCCGGTCCGGGTCCGACGCGAGACAGGCTCCGATCGAGAGCATGCTGTACTCGCCCGGGATCGGTCCTGCCGTCTCCACGTCGATGGAGATGAAGACCTCTTTCCTATCGTCGCCGCTCACGGGATCAATCCTTCCACATCCACGAGGGGCGGCCGATCGCGCACGGCCTCCCAATGCTCACGGAACGCCTGCCGACGCTGCTCGGCTCCGCCGTCAGTCCTCCACCGCAGACCAGCGAGCGTCGTGATGTCGAAGGGCGTGTCGGACCCCTTCCTCGCGGTGACGATGGTCTGCAGAGACCGCCCCAGAGCGTACCCCAGCTCCAGGAAGCAGTTCGGGCGGGATCCGGTGATGTCGGCGACGACCACGCTCGCGCGGTGGAGCTTCGCGAAGATCTCCTCGTCGATGCGGGCATGCTCGTACGCCTGGCGGCCGTCGATGACCATCAGCCGGTAGCCGAACTCGTTCTCAAGGACCGGCTGCACTACGGTGTCGAAGAAGTCCTGCACCGCCGCGTACTCCGAGTGCTCCGGGTCGAGCAGACGCACCGCGAAGGCGGTAGGGCGCTCGAGGGATTCCAGCAGCTCGACGAGAACCCTGATGCGGTCGGGAACGGCCTGACGCGTCGGGAAGCTGATGCGGTTGATCCAATCGTGGGAACCGCCGCCGTCTGCGATCTGGAACAGCCTGCGACTGTTCCCGCTCGCCATTCCGAAGGCGTGGAGCTTCCTGCTGCCGGCGTTCTCGGAGGTGATCGGAAGATTGAGCGGAACGACCGGCTTCCCCGCGGCGTGGTACAGATTGGCGAGGTACAGGACGCCCTCGGTGCCGCCGAGCGTGACGAGGATGTCGCCGTAGCGCTCCTGCGCCTCCATGCGCCTGCTGTTCATGTTCCACTGTGCCGCGTTCTCGATCCGCACGAGCTGCGATTCGCGGAGCTCGTCCCACAGCTCCACGTGCTCGGGCGGAACCTGCTCCTCGCTCTTGTGGTGCTGGACGGCGATGGCCAACGGACCGGGCACGTCCCGGGGACGAAGCGACAGGGACTCCTTCATGGTCCGCCAGATCAGCCAGTCGAAGCAGATCGGCATGCCGTCCGCGCGCAGCGGCTCGGCGTCCACCGGAACCACGAAGTTCGCACCGAGCCGCATGAGCGCCCTGACGGTGCCGACGACGAAATCGCGCGCGGCGGTCACGTCCGCGGCGGTCGCGACCGCCGGATCCATCGCGACGCTGCCGGAGATGTGGATTCGCCTGCCGAAGAGCGGAGACCGGGGCATCAGCGGTCCTCCATCACGCGGGAAGGCGCGATGGCCGAGGCCGTCTCCTTCAGGATCGCGAAGTCGAGCGCCCGGTCGGGAAACGCCCGGGCCACCGCGGCGGGATAGAAGCGGGTCCGGAAGTCCGAGAACGTCCAGCCGGGCCGACCTTCGCGCGGTCCGGTGATCGCGACGAGTTCTTCGACGTTCGCTGGGGAGACGGAAAGACCGTGCAGGTCCATCCTGAGAAGCTCGGCGCGCTCCGCATCGGACGGCCTTGCGAACTCCTCGATCACGGCTGCCCGGCGAACGAGCGCCGGGTCCACCACGCTCAGGCGGTTCGTGCAGAGGATCACGACGACGCGACCGTTGAACTGCCGCAGGTCGTCGATCCCCTGGATCAGGGTGTTGACCCCCACCTTGTCCTCGTGGTGGCTCTGGTCCTGCGACCTCGACGCCGCGATGCTGTCGGCTTCGTCGATGATGAGGACCGCGCGGCGGTTCCTGCCCGCCGAAACGGACACGCGCTTGAGCGCCTCGGAGAGGAGGGTACCCATCTCCCCCACCTTTCCGCTGCCCCGCACCCGATTGGAAAGGCGGAAGATCATCGATTCCTCAGACCTCGATTCGGCGAGCAGGCGGTTCGCGGCACATTCGGCGACAGCGGTCTTGCCCGTCCCGACGTCGCCGTGGAAGATGACCAGGGGGTACTGGTCGGCGACGCGAGCGGCGATCGGCAGATCCGTCCGGTGGAAGCGCCTGCTCCAGCCGCTGAGCTGATCGGCTTGGAACAGGAGGCGCAGCTGGTTGTGGATGCGGAGGTAGCGGTCGGTGAAGCCGACGAGCGTGGCCTCCCGCTTGGTCAGATCCGGATCGGGAGCGACGATCTCGCTGTCGAAGATGGTGTTCTGGGTCACTTGCTGAAATCCGTTCGCGTCATGCCGAAGGCGTTGCTGGTGTAGTTGCGGCCACCGGAGCCGCTGAGGCTCGCGTGATCGGTGCTCGCGCTTGTGGGGCTCCAGGTGAAGTCCAGCCGCGCTGCGAGCGCGGCTCGGGCGTCGTCGTCGTAGGCGCTGGTGTACGAGAGGATGACGCGGATCTCGGGTTGTGCGACCTTCGGCCACATGACCCCGCCTGGCCTGCTGGTGTCCAGCGATCCGGCGTCAGTGTCCACCCTGTAGCGGACGGCGTTCCGCTCGAAGCCCCCGCTCAGCAGAGTGACGTCGATCCAGGCGAGGTAGCCCTTCTTTGCCAGCAGCTCCACGTCGTGCACGTACTTCGCGAGCTCCCCGTCCGACATCGCACCGGTGCTGTCGGCGATCATCTTCAGATCGGCTTTGAAGCGGCGCACGACGTTCTCGACGTCGACCGTCGTGTAGGTCTCGGTGATCGTGGTCGTGCCCATCACAGATCCTCCGTGCGGAAGCGGGGGCCGAACAGGTCCTTCCAGGCGGCGACGTCGTTCTCGGCGGACGCGAAGTTCGCGATCTCCCACGCATCGCCCGCAGCGACGACGATCTCCTGCCGTTCGGCCTCGGAGATGCGGCTGGCGACGTTGTTCGAGCTGCAAACCGGGTCGATGATCACGACCGGATCGGTGAACTGCGGGACCGGCGTGGTGTTCTCGCGGAACGAGATCGCCTCCTTCAGACCGGACTGCGCGACGTAGAGCAGGAAGTCACGGAAGCGCTGCTCGATGCTGCCCTGCTTGCCGCGGGTGTCGAGGAGATGCGCGATGATCAGCTCGATGGCGAACGACTTGAGCGGCTTCAGCTCCACCCGGTTGCGCCACTTCTTCGCCAGGCGCACCAGGGTGCGGAAGTCGGCATCGGCGTTCTTGCGGTCGCGCACGAACTTTATCTGGCACGGCGCGCAGGTCTCGACCTTCGTGCCGTCGTGGATGTCGTACTGCCAGCCGTAGCCCTCGCGGGTCTCGTCCTCGATCACCGGCACGATGTCGACGCTGAGGCCCGAACCTACGAACGTGACCGTCGCGGCCTTGCGCTGGATCTGGAAGTCCTCGACGGACTTCGTGGGGTACTGCGCGATCAGCAGATCGTAGAGCTGGGTGTTGAGGTGATCCAGCGTCTCGGTGCCGGCGTCCTTGCCCGAGATGTAGAAGACCACGTCGACGTCGACCGGGTCTTCGCTCGTCTTGCGCAGGATCGTGAACTTGGCGAACGAGCCGGCCTTGATCACGCGGGCGACCGTGATCTCCGTCTTGTTGCGGACGTTGCGGCAGAGGTTCTGGACCAGGCGATCCACCTGGGCGTGATACTCCTTGCGCTTGTCCGCCGGCAGGCGGAGCAGATTGCTGTCGTAGTACTGAAGTTGGGTGTTGGTGAGCGGCATCTTTCTTCTCCTTCTTTCCCTATGCGTCTCGTAGGCAAAGCTCCGCCCTTCCCGAGCGGAGGCTCCGCCGGGGTGAGGAAGCGATTGACATGATTCGCTGATGGATCTATTTAATAGATGGGCATCCAAAGTATGTCCACCTATTTTCTATCACCACTAGGGGGTTTCTCGTGGCGGCCGACGGCAAGATCAACTGGGGCGTCGAACGCCGGCTCGAATTCATTGAGTTCCGTCTGTCCTGGGAGGGGGGCGTGCGGCGTTCCGATATAATAACGGCTTTCAACGTGTCCGAGCCGCAGGCATCAAAGGATCTCGCGTTCTACCAAGAGCGGGCGCCGGGGAACGCGGTCTACGACAAGGTGGCCAAGCGCTACGTCGCCGGCGATCGCTTCAGTCCCGTCTTTCTCAGGGATGGACCCGACGAGTATCTGCTGCGCCTCCGTTCGCTCGCGGAGAAGCTGACTGATCCCGAAGACTCCTGGATAGGCGTCAAGCCGGACGTCGACATTGTGGAGACTCCGGCGCGCGAGGTCGCCGGCGAATGCCTCCGGTCCATCCTCTCGGCATATCGCGCAGGGGAGTCGATAGAGGTGCTCTATCAGTCGATGAGTCCCGATCGCCCGAAGCCGGAATGGCGCCGTATGACGCCTCACGCCTTCGCATACGACGGGTTCCGCTGGCACGCGCGCGCCTATTGCCATCGGATCGAGGACTATAAGGACTTCCTACTGCCGCGAGTGCTGGGGATACGGAATGCGGGGCCGGGCGGTAGGCCAGGAGCCGGAGACGTGTTGTGGCACGAGCGCTTCCAAGTGCACATCGCACCGCACCCGCAGCTCGGACCGGCGCAGCAGGCGATCGTCGCCCGGGACTACGGTATGGAAAACGGCGAGAAGGTTCTCGACGTACGGTATGCGATGCTGTTCTATGTCCTGAAGCGGCTCACGCTTCTAGGCCGGCCGGAGGAACTGTCGGCGCGTAGCCAGCACATCGTCGTGGTCAACCGCGAGGAGACCGAAGCGGCGCTGGAGAGGGCAAAGTTCTTCGTGTAGCATCGGGTTTCGGTCCGCGCCGGTCCGGCACGTCTATCGCGTGCGTCGACCAGCGGCCCGCCCAACACAATGTCCGCCGCGGTCGAGCCTTCGACGACGGCAGGGCGCTCACTGCAGCTCTGAGCTGACCGTACCACGGTCGCGGAAAGACGAAGCGATCCAATGGAGGAAATCGGGCGCCGGGCCGAACTGATGCGCATCAGGCGCGTCGCCGACCAACTTTGTACGGCACATGCCTGGCTGGCGGGCAACTTCGCCCGGAAGGCGACCCTTCTCGACGCGCTCGTGCTGCTCAGCTCCGCTTGGATCGTGTCGCTATCGTTCATCGACCCCGTGCTCGCAGCCGCGATGACCCCCGGGGGCGTCAAGCCGACCCTCTGGGTCGGGCTTATGGGCGTCTGCGCGTTCGGACTCACCCTGCTGCAGACCCGACTGGACCTTCGCGGGTCGGCCGACTCCCACAGGCGCGCATTGGACGCCTACGCGGAAGTCAAACGCAGTGCGTCGCGCCTTTTGTCCGAGGAAGGCCAGCCGGAAGAGGACATCTTCAACGAAGTCCTAGCGCGGCAGGATTTTGCGTCGTCGCTGGGAATTGCCGTTCCCGAAGCTAGGTTCCTGTCCCTGAAGCAGAAGCACCTCACGAAGATCGAGCTCAGTCGTCATCTGGACAAGCACCCAGGCGCCAACCTCTCCGTGCTGAAGCTGAAGCTGCTGGCACGGGATACCTTTGCGAGACAATAGTCGGAGGCGGAACTTGCACGGTTCACGATCACGCCGCGTTCGTTCTGCCCCCGCGACGACGACCGTCCTTCAAGTGAGGACGGATGAGCGCTCCGAAGAGCGGACGATCGGCAGTCGCGCGATTGAGGTGTCAGCCATCTAATGGCTGCCGATACCTCGTCATCCAGCATGACATGCTTTCCGCGCATCGCCGCATCGAGGATGGCCCCGATCTAGTCCAGACACTTGGACGCCGGCCACAGGGCGCCAAAATTATCAGTGTCAAGCCGACCGATCGCGAATTGAAGGGGCATCCGTTGCCGGATGGGGCTATCCGAACCGGTAAGATGTATTCTTAGTCGGAAGTCGGTGGGTCTCCGAACGAGGCGACCGTCAGTTCGTCACCTTCCTCATCATCCATCACAAGCGACCAACGTGAGAAACTCAACCAGTTGCGGCCAAGGTCGCCATGGACTGTTCGTCCGGTCGTGATGTTCACCGCCGCCCAGCCATGCAAGTGACCAGTAGGGGCGCAGATGATCGCTTCATCATCGCGCACGAGAAACAGCCCTCGATGTGTGCTGGTATCGAATGCGCTACGGTCCAGTGAAGTCGGATCGACGCGGACGTGCACCTCGTCGAGCGCCACCAAGGGCGTCTGAGATGGGAGATCCTGCAAGGCGATGTCGGGTGTTCCGCCTCGGGCCACGTATAGCGCCTTGCGTCGGAAACCGTCGTCTAACGGTTCGTCAGTTTGAACGCATTGGAAAAGATAATTACGATCTTGGTATGCGGGCGCCATGTAGAACCGACCTAGCTCCACCGCATGGTTCGGAACGACGCCGATAATGCCGCGGATCATTGGGCGTTACCTCCGTCGACCGTTTGCGATGCGCCAAGGCGATCAGCCGCCTTCGCAACGGTTTGCTCTACGCTCGGCCGCGCAGCCAGTATTAAAATAAACGCAGCGATTGCAATCGTTACGACCCACGCGATTAAGTTTGTGAGCAGCGCAGAGCCAAAGCCAGTCCGCTCAGTGACGTGTGATTTGATCTGCCCGGTCGCCCCCTCGATCGCAGTCAACAAGGCGGATTGTTGAAGATCGGGGGTGGCCGCGTCGAGCGCGCGATCGACGATCCCCGTTAGCAATTGTTCGGCAGCGGCGCGGTAGGTCTTTACGGTCGTAGCAGATGGGTTCCTGGCATCCCCGGCAGGAAGAGATCCTGTAGCGGCTTCCTCGCGGATAGCCTGCTTAAAGAGCGCATATGCCACCAAGCCGACTACATCTTCCTCATCGCCCTCAGTGACTACGAAATTCTCGAAGGCCCGGCTGTACGCCTGCGCAGGCTGCACCGGCGGCTCGGACTCTTCCATCAACGTTTGCTGTCCGGCGATCGATTCAGGGCGCGATCCATAATGTCTTTGCGCACGGTGCTGATACGCTCACCGTTGGGGAGGCCAAACGAGCTATGTGCCGAGCGCACCATGCTCTTGGTTTCGATAAATTGGCCGCTTTGCGCGGAGCGATACAGGATGGTCCCGTTCGACGATTGCTTGGTTTTCTTGAAGCCCATGTCACGAACATAGCCATTGACGGGGTCTCCAACAATGCCTGTCTGTTCGGCATAAGCCGCGTAGTTTTTCCCTCATTTTAAAGGAAAAGGTTTTCACGGCGACACGGTCGGAGACGGTGTCGCTCTATCCCGACAACGGAGGCGGCGGTTCTGAACGTCCTTCGCATGTTCCCTCCGGTGGATCGGCTGTGAGGTACTCCGCGTAGAGCCCCTCTTTCGGCCTGTCGTCTGCCGCCGCGTCAAGATGAGAGAGGGCTATGAAGGACTTTGTCAGGCCACGTGGTAGGCGGGGCGGGCGGATAATACCGGCGGTGGATGAGCCGAAAATCGAGGGCACGTCCACCGAGCCCGTTCCACCGTTTCAACTCGTCGCCGGAGGTGATCCGCCTCGTGGTCAAAATGTACGTTCGATTTCCGTTATCGCTGTGCAACGTCGAGGACGTGCTTTTCGAGCGGCATCGACGTCTGTTACGAGACGGTGCGCATGTGGTGGAACAGGTTCGGCCCGATGTTCGCAGGCCATATCCGCCGGCAGCGAGCGAGCGCGATGCGGGGCTTCCGCCATTGGCCCCGGCGCCTCGACGAGAGGTACTCGAAGATGAATGGCGATATGCTCTACCTATGGCGACCGTCTGCTCTTGCCGAAATCCGTCCCGAGGAGCGTTGAACGGAGACTTCGTCCCATTTTTCGCCGCTCCTGCGGCGCTGTAAGCCGATCGCATCTAAGAATGAATGTCTAAAGTTGGGAAGCGGGCAGGGTGCAATGAGTGACCGGTTATGGGTCAACACGCGGGCATGGAGTACAAGCGACGGAGAATTGATTGTTCAGGGGGGATACTCATCACGCTGGAACCGCTGTTTCTGCCATCGAATCTTCCGCTGCCGGGATCGACCACGTCTCCGCCGCCAAATCAGACAGCCATTCGGCGCGTTGCGCGATGTCGGCCCGACTCCAAGTCTCGAACGGCTTCATCGCGGCGACCGCGCGATCGATGGCGGTCTGGCCGATGTCCGGCTTCTCCCCGAGCACTCGCGTCAGCAGGTACTGCGACTTGGGATAGATGGTGCGCTTGTAGGAGAAGGGTCGACGACCGAGCGACGTGTTGATCGACTTCTCGGCCAGCGCCAAGTTGCCGATCGACCACAGCAGCGTCGGGCTGTCCGCGCCCTGGCCGAATTCCGCGCGCACCTCGTCGTCGGGCGATTGGGGCAGGATGTGCTCGATGTGGACGTTGGCGCCGTCGCAGTATCGCGAGAGCCACATGCTGCTCTGCGAGGACTGGCCGTAGGCGGCGCGATCGACGTGCTGCGTGAGCTTCCCGAGGATGTACCGCAGCTGATATTGACGCAGCGTGCTGCCGTCGAGGACGGCGAACTCACGGTGGAAGCGGGCGGCCAGCTCCCGGCGACGCTTGCGCAGCGTCTCCTTTGCGAACGGCTCGTAGTCGTCGATCGTCCGCAGTGCGGCGAGACCCGGTGCCCAGTCCGGGAACATGACTTCGAACTCGCGATTGGCCTGACGCGTGACGAGATAGGTGAACAGCAGGGCCTCGGCGTCTGCGCAAAGCGCGTCGAAGATGGCCGGGGGAAGATCGCGCCCCGCCAGCAGCAGGATCAAATGCTGCCGCGTCGATCCGCCGGCGAGTAGGGAGAGCGACTGGACCGCAGGCGACTCCTTGCCGTCGCGGCCGAGACCTTTGAGGAAATTGAGATAGGCAGAGAGCGCGTCCTGGAGCCGGTCGACGAACGCGATTGGGTCACTCGAGAAGCGGACGAGCTTCTCATTCTTCACGAACCAGTTGTAGAGCTCGTCCTCCCGCAGCTTGGTGACGCCGTAGGTGGCGAAGACGTAGTAGCGCAGGAAGCGAAGCGGCTTTTCGCCAGCCTTGTGCAGGGCGTCCGTGAGAACCTTCCACCTGTCCTTGAGCCGGTCGAACTTCGCCGGATCGGTCTGCATGAAAAGAAGGTTCTTCAGCAGGTCCATCGCGTCGAGCCCGACGCCGCGGTCGTTGATTGTTTCGAAGATCTTGAGCGCTCGCGCGATGCTGTCCGTACGGATGCGGATCAGCTTCACGCGGTGGACAAGATAGCCGTAGAAGGCCTTGGCGGCCTGCGGATCGGTGCCGAACTCCTCCGAAAGGAAATCCCGAGCCGTCTTATAAGCCGTGGCGACGTTCTTAATCGATCGGGTGCCGGTTACCGCCGGGGCACTCCCCGCCACCAGCTTCTCGAATACGTCGCCCGCATCCTCGTACTGTGGATCGAGCCTGGCGCGGAAGCTGTCGTTCCCATTGAGGTCAGTGATCGTATCGGCGATCAGCTTCTTGATGCTCTCAGTGCCCGCATCGCCGATCGCGATCAGGTGGTCGCGGATCGCGCACAGGATCACAAAAAGCGTCGTGGTGCGCTGCTGGCCATCGATTAGATCGAATGCGCCATCGGGGCGGGGGCAGACCACGATGGACCCTATGAAATACTCGGCGTCGGCGCCTTCGGCCTGCTCCGTGCGGATATCCTTCAGAAGCTGATCGACCTCGGCCTCGCCCCAAACGTATTCCCGTTGATAGTTGGGGACGACGTAGAAGTCCTTGAATACGCCCGAGACAGTTTCGTCCTTAGATTCAATGGCAGCCATGGGTCCCCCTGCTCGCGTTCGATCACGGTAAAGCGCGGGATGTGAGATGCCAATACTCGTCCGTGAACGGGTGGCGGTTGCACCGCCCGGGCCTGATGGGGCCAGTATCAACCATTTTTTGATGGGGGCACTGCCGGACCTTGTCGCTGTGAATGAACGGCTGGTTTCGGGACGCCGCGACGAGCGCCTTAACGTCGTCTTCTGGGTCGTAGGCACGCAGCCGTTCAGCAGAGCCCCCGAATTCTAGCTCTGTGCAGGCGCATTCCCTATCATCGTTCGGGCAACTACAGGGATAAGACGTGCGACAGCGTCTAGGTCACCCGCTCGAGCAGCCTCGTCTAATTGTTGCCCCTCGGTACCTACTTTTCTGACATAGCTCCAGCGCGGCCAAAGCCGTTCCGGCTGCCCCCACGCAACTGCTCCTTTTAGTTGCGGAGCCCATTGCTTGTTGGTGACACCTACCCAAGGCGTAAGATCGCCGAAAAGAACGAAGTTAAGTACGACCCCGTCGATCTCAACGCGGACGGTTGGATTGCTGCCCACAGTCTCCTCTATGCCATTGAGGCGGCCAGATGCGGCGCGGCTCAGAGCAAGTGGAAGTGCGGCCCCTATAGATCGGGCTGCAGCGAGCGCGTCGTCTCCCCCAGCGAGAATAAGATCGGCAGTGACGTCTATCTCTTCCATACTCGGCTCGCTCAAAATGGACTCGCGGCAATAACTCGTCAGGTCGTCAAGAAAGCTCCTTACGCGCTCGGCGCGGCAGGCTCTCGCGCAACCTGCAATCCAGGCCGCAACGTCCTCGAAGCTGCTTGCCGTGACGTTCGAAGGTAACGGGTCCGTCGTGCTTGATGCCCAGTGGGCTCCTAGTGAAGCCGCGGCGTCGAAGTGGCCGATGAGTGCGTGTACCCTAACGTCAGGGCGGTGTGGGCCTTGGTCGTTCAGATAGCGGATAAGCTGCCCCGGCTGCCAAATCGCCCAAGGCTTATTTTCGATCACGACACAGCGGTTATCGTCGCCGCTGACCATCAACAGGTCCATGCGCCCCAGCCCGTCCCTCGTACTCACTTCGGCGGCAACGCGCGATCCGGACCATTTGAGTGGGTTGCCGTTTAAGAGGTCAGCGATAAAAGAATCGCGGAAGGTCGCGCCCTGGCCATGGGTCTCATTCTCATCGAGCATCCAGCGGAAGATCGATGAGAGCTGTGTCTCTCCGGGTGGGAGCAGCGACACTGCGTTGAACCGCGGGGCGAAGCGCTCTGCCATGGCAGCTTCCGCGCGCACGCGCTCCTGTACTGATGCAGCTACGCGAGCCAGCAGGATTGAAGCGAGGTGCATGGTATGCGGACGTTAAGGCTTGCGTCCGCGTTCGCCAACACTGCCTCTCAATCTGTCAGTCACTCGGTGGTGTAAGCGGCCCCAGCGCATAATTAATGAATGTCCGATGTTGAGAATAGGCAAAGGGGTCGCGAATGGCCGGTTGTGGGTCTTTCGACAAAAACTCTTGGCCTAACAGGGGAGCGCCGCCAAGACCCGATGGGTTGTTACCCTACCAATTCGTTGGCTATACGTTTAGCTCTCCCCTTCTGCATCAACCGATACCATCGTGAACAGCTTGTGGTTAAACGATCACTTATGACTTTTTAAAGGATCAGGCTATCACCTTCGGCGCCCGGCAAGACGTGGAGGCTTAAGGGAACGGAAGATTGGACTGTCCACCCAGTCTAAGGCGGAAGTTTCCGCAGCTATGGGCCATTAGGTTTATTCTGAAGCGCCGTCGGGTACGTGCGCCTTCCGGCGATCTGCCGGACGGGACCCTAGTGCCGCCCTCATGCATCGCCTTGCGCCTGTGCCCTCGATCACGCGACACATAGAAGCCGCCGGCCTGCAGACCGGCGGCTTCTTTCAATCCTTCGTAAGCGAACCTTCTTAGGCGAAGCTAACCCTCGGGCTGACGCGGCGACGGCGTATTGTGCCACCTACTACGCCGAAGCCGCCGATCATCATTGCCCAGGTTGCGGGTTCAGGGACCGCCCCTGCGTTAAGGACGACGTTGTCCAAGGCAAACTCTGGAAACTCTGAGCTGCCAGTGATGGTCAACGACGAAAGATCTACGAAGTCATCAAAAGTGAAAGTAGCGAAGGCTCCGGCCGCATCGGCGCCAACGAGGATCGTGTTCGATACTACACTTCCCGCTTTCGTGCCCGTGAGAGTTAGAGTCAGGGGCCGGTCCAGGCCTATAAATGTTTGGGCTGCGTCTA
>Ga0265780_10002902_pt1 | contig 22927 bp, 26 predicted proteins | sample P1T30metagenome_FD_192432 | JGI IMG/M metagenome (GOLD analysis project Ga0265780, IMG submission 192432) | Plant litter microbial communities from East Loma Ridge, Irvine, California - P1 T30 | ecosystem: Environmental > Terrestrial > Plant litter > Unclassified | place: USA: California... | reverse complement strand
TAGTGATAGTAGGTTTGTTAGACGCATCTTGGCTGTGAATGTATAGGATGGCGACAAAGGACAAGAGGCATGAATGACAGAATGACCGGCGCCGATAAGTGAGAGGCACAAACAGGTTTCCAGCTACTTTACAATCAACCTCATCCTCTGACTTGACCCATTTATCGTATATATCATCATGAGTAGCAAACAATTGGGAAGCATAGAATATGTCCTGTTCGATATGGATGGTCTCCTCAGTCGGTCACTTGCATCTTGAATCTCTAAATTACTGACGGGTGTAGTGTGCGTCGACCTAGGAACAATGATCTGGTACTGACACGTTCTTAACAGTGATTCGGAGGTATGCAGCCCACTGACCCTACCCTGAGCAAACAGCTGATGTTCAGAAAATCTACACCGACGTCACCAGCACGTCGAACTCTAGCTTCCATAGTACAGCACGTACTGACCCACAGACCTCTTATTGGAGCGATATGGGTTCACAAAAAAGTTTACATGGGCCATCAAAGCAGATACGATGGGAAAGCGTGCGTCTTCAATCTAACTCAGAATGGTAGCTCATGCCAGCCGGTGTCAAGAGCGTAGAAGCCCTATTCGCCCACTACCCGGGTATCGAGGAAAAGGTCTCAGCATTGGATTTCATGGCTGCTCGACAGGATATCTCCGAAGAGGCTTTCAAAGGTGTTGATCCTATGAAGGGCGCCATTAAACTCGTCAAAGGACTCGTGAGTGTATTTGGAACGATGAGCAAGGACTGATGGAAGTATGATGCTGGGGTACCCATTGCTATAGCCACAGGATCAAATTATGAGTCATTCAAGTGGAAGACTGTGAGTCTGCTTTCCCAGGATGGCTGAAAGAAGGATTAGTTGACAAATAGGGACACTTATCGGAGATGTTCTCTCTTTTCCCTGCTGTTAATATCATTACGGCGGATAATGGATGTAGAGGAAAACCACATCCGGATATTTACCTCACTGCCGCCCAATCTTTAGGTCAGTTCCTACTCCATCTTCGCACGCCATCATTCTGAGGTATCAAACATGATTATAGAATCAACTGACAAACAGGTCGAGATGTCGGAACAGCAGAATCAGCCACCGAGGCTCAATTGGCTGAACGAAAAAAGGGATTAGTATTCGAAGATGCTGTACCCGTAAGTCCCCTCTGATTAGAGTAATAATGCTGATGAAAAGGGTGTAGAAGCAGGCGTAGCAGCGGGAATGAACGGTACGTACCCTATCATCACCCTATGCAGGGTGGAGGAGCTGATAAATAGTGATTTGGATCCCTGACGAAGGATTACGAACCGTTTATCCAAACCAAGAATTTGGGTCTTCCCAAATCCTGACTTCCCTCGAAGAGTTTAGATCGGAAGAATGGGGATTACCTAAGGTTGAAGTCAAGAGTGCCTAGATTATTGCATGCATACTTGTATATACATCTCTCAGCCATATTGCAATCATGTATCGGACCGGATGGCCGGAAATCAGTCGCGTTGCATTGTCAACTGCACTGTCTCACTTCTCATTTATACACCCAACGATGACTGACAAGGTATTGGGACAAGCTGAATATGTGATCTTCGATATGGACGGACTGTTAAGTGTGTCTGCTTCTCATTACGTAGATCAATGCTGAACGGTAGTGTAAGCTCTCACTCCCTTTAATGGTACTGACCTCACCAGTGATTCCGAGGTAAGTCATTCCCTCCCGTCCATTGCCTACCTGACAATAGGAAATCTGGACAGATATCACGAGTATCCCAAGCTGTATTCATCCGCTACTGAGCTGATGAAAGATTCCCTGCTTCGTAAATATGGATTCACGAAACCATATGGATGGGACTATAAGATTCAAACTATGGGTAAACGTGCGTTCTCCTTGACACCTTCTCTTCAATCAGCTAAGAGATAGCACCTCGCCAATCATCTGAAACACTCTTCTCATTCTACCCAGGTCTGAGCGAAAAAGTAACGATAGACGAATGGATAGCCGAGCGAAGTGCCCTTCACAAGGAAGCGTTTAAAGGTACTAAACCACTCCCTGGAGCGCTTGAGCTTGTACGGGAATTGAAGAGACGGGGCGTACCGATGGCTATAGCTACTGGATCCAATAATGCAAATTATAAATGGAAGACCGTAAGTCTCCCCTATCCGGAAAGCGCTGATGGCAGGATCACCTACCGGAGCTATTTGGATTGTTCCCCCCTCACTTGGTCTTTACCAGTGACTCTGTTGGAGGGCGGGGTAAACCTCATCCGGACATCTATTTGGCGGCTGCTAGAGGTCTGGGTAGGTGTCTTGTGTGAATAAGCTGATTGATAGGACAGGATGTGGGTTTGCCTGAACCAGCGTCGAAGGGGCAGTTGGAGACCAGGGCTAAAGGCCTAGTTTTCGAGGATGCTGTATTGGTTCGTCCCTTTCTATCGTCTAGTCTGCGACGATCTGACGAATAGGGTGTGAATGCTGGAGTCAGTGCGGGGATGCAAGGTGAGTTCAAACACGAGGTGATCAGGCTGACTTGAAGTTATCTGGGTACCTCATCCCGAAGTCCGAACAATGTTTCCACAAGAGACGTTTGGGGCTGTTCAGATACTGAACTCCTTGGAAGAATTTCAGCCGGAACAGTGGGGTCTATAGCCTTCCCTCTTGATAGAGGTATATGTATGTATGAACCCAATGTCAACATGGGGGACTGCATGAAACTTCAAATATCGCTTTTTACCTACATACTCTCTCGCCTTACCCACTACTTCGCTTGATAACCCCTTAATCCATCGACCAACCTCCAAATACCCCAAGCTCCAGGATCAGGTACCTCCCTCTTCTTCAAATCTTCCTGGTTGACATAAGCCCCTCGTCCGGCTTTAGCTACCAGTTCCTTGGTCTTATCAGCGGCAGCTTGGGCATCGTCGGCTGCTCCGCTCAATCCCTTTGAGGCGAGTGATTGGATGAAAGCCTCGAGGGGGTCTACCAAGGTTCGCGAGGGAGGTCGAGCTCGGGTGTCTGTTATCAGTACTCAGTCGAAAATGGATGCTGGAAAGACTGACATTTGTACAAGATCTCGAGAGCTTCTGCTGATGCCTTGGCCCATACTTCTGGAGTAGTTGATGACGCTCCAGAAGCTTTCTCATCCCTCAATGCCTTTCCGAGACCAGAGAAGAAGATCCTGATCGTCAGCGACTGCTTGCAATATACGAATAGCGATCAAAGAGGGACTCACGAGTAAAGAGCACCACTCGTACCTCCCATATCCTCCTCAACGACCTCTGCAATGACACTAATATCCTGAATGACATTCTGCCCATTGATCTTTCCACCCTCAATAGCCTTCAGGATAGCTTTAGCGCCCGCTTCCAAGGTCAATCCTGCATCTCCATCACCGGCAATTTGATCTTGTTTGGTCAATTCAGGCTCGGCTTCGATGAGGGAATGGCACGCTCGGGTGATGGCGTCGATGAATTGCTTGGAGTCCGTTGCTACCTATCAGCGAGTGTTCACCATGAGAAACTTACGTGGTAGATCGACTTCGTTAACTTTTGGCGCGGTCACCTCGGCAGCCTTTGCGTCGAGGACACCGGGTTCTTGAGCGGAATAGTATTTCCAACCTGGGGACGATGCTGGTGCGTCGAGAAGAGATAGGATCTCCTTTGAGGAGTATTCATCCCCTTGACCTGGGAGGAGAAGGAGAGTGAGGGAGAAACCAGGCATGTTGAGAGAAGTCATGTATGTTCCGGCGAGTACTCGCTTGACTTTGATGTTCTTCTTTTGTAACCATGCAACAGCTGCACATTAGCCTTCACCGTGTCAAGATTCGGGGGCATACCTTCATTGGTAATACCTCCCATCTCTAGCTCAGAGATCGATCCAAGATCATTGACAAGAAGGACAACCTCGTCAGATCCATCGCCCTTGAAGGGTACGAATGAACGGTCTTTATCGGTCGTATCGGTGATCTTAGACAACATGTTGTCGATCAAGTCGGCGGTCGATTTCAATGGCAATTTCTGGGTTCCAGGCTCGTTGTGAATTCCCATTCCAAGCTCATACTCGTCCGCGCCGAGATGTGATTCTCCTGATCGGGTACCGGGGACCTAGTCATCAGCTTATATCATGATGAACGAGGGAGTGACTTACGTGACAGTGATCGAGACCGATACCGAGTGTACCTAGTCGGGTTGTAGCGTATTTGGCAACAGCTTCGACCTTATCCAGGTCCGCACCCTGCTCAGAGAGAGCGGCAGCAAGCTTGTATACTAGGATAGTACCGGCCAAACCCCTAAATATCAGCCCAAACTCCAGCCGCAAGCCAAGACGTACCTTCGACCAACGATCGACCCCTGTTCCCGACCGACAGCAACATCATCACCAACCATCAATACCCTAGCCTCTCCCAAGCCTTTACTCCTGAACTGCTCGGCTGCTAGACCGAAATGAAGAGCATCCCCAGTATAGTTCATGACGACCATCAAAGCTCCTTTGTCTTTAGTCACTAGATCCAATCCACGCCTGATCTGCGCAACATTGGGGGAAGCGAATACGTTTCCAGCGACAGCGCAATCCAGGAGTCCCTGTCCAACAAATCCGGCGTGAGAGGGTTCATGGCCTGATCCACCTCCTGAGAGGAGTGCTACTCGGGACTCGTTCTTTCGGTAGATCACTGGGATTAGCTATTTGGTCTCAACAAACAAGAAAGAGGGCATACCTCGAGCGGCTTCATCCAGCTTGATGTCCGGGTTCAAAGTAGCCAGCCCCTTCAAAGAGTCTACTACCAGAGTGGCAGGGTCGTTCAAAACGTGTTTAGCAGCGGATGCCATTTCAGAGTATCGTCTTTGGTGTAGTGGTAATAGTTTATATGTTCCAAAGATCCTCAGAATAGATGAAGGGGGTTTTACCATTCAATGAATACTGTCTACCTATATGCTATTTCTCCTTGTATACTCCGTCAAATACCCACCTTCCAAGACGATACACGGTGAACGGTAGATGGACGGCAGACGGTAATTCTCGGTCTCGGTCCGAGAAGGCGACATACCGAGAGGAGAACGCGGAGTGGGGCACCGAAGTTCGAATTTCCGTCACGGCGAATTATCCGATACTTGCTTTATTGAACTCAGAGTTGTCCAGACCCATACTTGGTGTACAGGGATGAGGCTGACGCCTGTGATCAAATCATGGGGCTATGTGGCTTCTCCATCGCGGTTTGGGCGATACCCCGTCCTACAACCTTCGATGGCCATGACGATCTACCCTGATATTCGGGGTATTCCCGATACCATACCGCGACCGCCATACGTTCCTTCGAACTTCTTCAGCGAGGGGTGGGGCGATCACCTACCTGGATCCGATCACAAGTTCCCAGAGGATCTTGGGCCTAAGGGAGTAGAGGGAGTCAGGAAAGCGGGGAAAGTGGTGGCTGAGATCTTGAAGGAGGTTGGGAAGATGATCAAGGTGAGTTAGCTATCTCTTGTGTGCGTCAATTAGGGGCTCTGCTGATGTGTAGCCGGGAATCACTACCGATCAGATCGATCAAGCAGTCCACGATATGGTGCTTGCGAAAGGAGCGTATCCTTCTCCATTAGGATATTCCCTATTTCCAAGGAGCTGTACCACCTCCGTCAACAACATTATTGCCCGTACGTCACGCGACATCCTGGGAAACGAATACTGACATTTAGATGGTATACCAGACGAGTAAGTGCTGCTTCTAAAGCAGGACTAGTGCTGAGATGCAGCCGCCCATTACATCCTGAGGATATTATCAATGTCGATCTTACCATCTTCCTGGAAGGTTATCACGGGGATACGTCCGCGACTTTCCTCTTGCCCGAAGCAGACAAGAAGGGGCGGGAGCTAGTGGAGGCGACACAAGAAGCTTTGGAGGTTGGAATCCGTGAATGCGGTCCTGGGAGACCATTGAAGGAGATAGGCAGGGCTATACAGTAAAGTCGCTTTCCATATTATATTCCGTGATACTGACAAGTAGGGCGTTTGCAGAGAGATACAAGTTTAGCGTAAATGAGCAATTCACAGGGCATGGGATAGGCAGGAATTTCCACCAACCACCATGGATATTGCATTATCGTACGTCCTCTACCTGCTCCAGCATTGATGCTGACAAGAAGGGAATTCTGAAGAAGGGATAATGAAGCCCGGAGACTGCTTCACCATTGAACCTGCACTCGTCCAAGGATCCGACTCGAGAGGAGATACATGGGATGATGGATGGACCATGTCTACCCTCGTATGTCTGTTCTACCCATTTGATAGAGGAGAATCAAGAGCTGACATGCCAGTCCGGAGCTAGATCGGCGCAATTTGAGCATCAGGTTCTCATCACTGAGGATGGAGTAGAAGTTCTGACGCGGTGATACTGCGTCATCCAGATAATCACGTAGATCGCAGGCAGATCACTATCTAGGTCCAGTCGCAGTGAGGATCGCAGGAATATTCCCGTAGACTGTGTCTAGCTGCGACCAGCGTAGCAACATGTCAGATCACACGTCACATAGCTCCACATATATTAGTGTAAATCCCACAAAACCCACTCTGTACTGGTAGTGGAGGCCGCATGCACGTGAAACTTACGTGGAGGCAGTTACGTAGTGGAGGCTTCTGACTAGTGGAGGACGTGGAGGCCTAAAATGTGGAGACGTACCGCGGACAGTCTCGACCGAGAGCCAAGCTACGACATTCTTTTCTCGGTCTTCCCCCGTCGCCGTAGACCGAAGCCCGAGCTTGGCGCGGATCGGAGCCCGCTTCCGCTCGTCTCCACTTCGAATCAGTCAATGCATGCATGCACTCCTCTTAGGCTCCATAGATACCCATCTCTATGCATTGGCTCTTTGATACACATGTATGTGCAGGACTGATGTCACGCTATACAATCATGAATGGTTACTCAGCATGAATCAGCTAACCTCTTAATAGCGTAAAAGCTTGATAATCACCAAGAAGAAGAGACAGGTACGTACCCCTCTTTTCTTTGACTTTTTACCCTGAGTCATCCGCGGGCTCGGCAGCGGCGCGCGGTCGTTTACCTTCGGCCAAGAAAAGATGACCGACTGCGAATAGTTGACCGTCACCGCGGTGAGGTGATCGGTCATCCGCTGATCAAGCACGACTCGAGTCACCTCGGCACCGCTCGGGCGTAAGAATATATATAGGAGACAATGTTTCTGTATCCAGATCTCCATCAACAACGATAACGACTACAGCACTCAATAGCTTACCTTTACTACACTATCAATCAAAGCTATACCAACAATACAATGTCCGCCTACACCCAAACCAGGCCAGGTACACCATACCCAACAACCGACTCTATCTCCTACTTCCCTCAAACATCACCTCGCCGAATGAGTCAATCCCTTCATTTCCCACTACCTTCCCGACCGGTCCTTACACCACCAAGTCTACTCCATAGGACTTCGTCATCCGGTTCATCCTCCTCATACCACCTATCGAAGACTCCTTCCTCTTCCAACCACGGCCGAAGATCATCAACTTGTTCATCTTCAAGCGCTAGCGATTGCTCTTCGATGCCCGTCACACCGCAGGTTATTGCAGAGGTAGATGAGGACGTGGTGGAGATTATGGATTCAAACTTTGAACTCAACCTACCTGAACACACCTTCACCAAATCGACCATGACGAAATCACCAAAGACTTCCGACTTTACCTCTATCCCATTCTCCATGGTTCTTCCTTCTCGACCTAAACTCAAGCGAAGGGATACACCACGACCCAAATCCGATACCTTGACCATGGCTCCCCTCCACCATCGACAGATCCCCGCCTTGCCGCCAGTCGAAGAGACTATTCCAAGACGCAAACTCACGTCAATTGTCGATGGAAAGAGCTGGCTTGTGGTCGCATGAGTGCCTGAGGTGGGAAGGGAATTGTAGTTGTATTATAGGAACATAACCAGGATAAGAAGTTGTAAAATTAGATAGTTGAGCCTTTATAATGATGATATGAAATCCAAAGCTGCCCACTCCACTTCATCGCACTGCCTGCTCTGACATTACTTACCCAGGGAGCCAACTCGCAGAAGGCGGAGTTGCCACGTGTTGCGCACAGATCTTATCTCAATTAGAGTTGGTGCCTGATGGGCTTGGATGTTTCGGATTGCAAAGTGGTCGAGGTCCCCCTTTCGTCCATTTACCTGTTGTAAACATTACTCTATACCTGGCGATCATCATGCTAGCCAGCAAGATCATCGCCCTCGCAGCCATCAGTCTCCCGGCAGCTCTCTCGCAGCTGGTCGTAATCCAGCCCACTGCGCAACATTGGTGTAGGTCCTTTCCAATCCCAACGCGTCGCACTTCGCGATCCAATCTTGCTCCATCACGTACCTCCATCCGGATCCAGCTGACAGATAGGGGTTGGAGGAGGACTCAATACTCTCGCTTGGACTGGCACTATGCCGACAGACTTTCAAGTCTTTCTCGCCCATCCAGATGTCAACGTCTTGGTAAGTCGAGTCTCCTTTTGCACTTCTGGTGAGCCTCTTGTCTGTACGGGTCTTGATCGGTTCTTCTTTGACAAATGTCGTCTGGGTCTTGGTACGGATTGATATGGATGTCCAGTTCCATCTCCAGTCCCCTTCCATCCCTCTTACATGCCCATTACCTTGTACATATCCAGATGAAACCAAAGCAAAACCACTCTCGTTCAACTTCCTTCCCCTCGAACTCGGTCCCACACGCGTCCCCATCCGTCCTTACATCTCTCTTCTAGGAGGTGTCAGACGAACATAATCCGATACGAGGGGCCCACCACGAGGTGACCCCTCTCTGGAGTACATGGACCCAGGATAAGATTTCATTCGTCTACGCTCAGCTCAAGAGCGGATCGCGTCTTCCATATGTGTCGTCGCTCTAGGATCGAAGAAGCTGGCAGAGAAGGAGGGGATTGGCGAGAAGGACCTCGATGGTTCTCGGGTCGTGATGAAAGCTCAAAAGAATTGTTTGCTTACCAATGATGTTTTGCCTTTTATACAGACTGATCGATTGGCGCTGGAATCTATTGGTAAGCTCGTCTTCGCTCTGATATTTGTGGACAAAGCTGACGAGTAGTCCCAACCTACATCAAATCAAAATCCATCAACCCGTATGTTCACCTATGGTGGTCACAGGGGCCATGCTGACGAGCAGTGGTGGCGCGAAACTTGCCCCGGGCTATACTCTTCAGCTCACCAATCCCCTCAACTCTACCGGTACGTCCTGACCTCTTTCCTCGACAGTACTAAGAGATAGACATCTACGCAACTTCCGATCCGTTCGAGATCAAACCCCCAAACTCCCCATACCCCTCCCAAGACGATACAACCAGCGCTGCAATCTCCGTATCCGGCTCAGGATCTGCTTCCAACATTCCGTCTTCTCCCTCCTCGACTTCGACTGACATATCCAATGGCGCGTCTCCATTGGACCTCGTCGAGGCTAGGACTGGAGTCGTCTTTGGAATCATCGCTTTTGGGGGTTTGATGTTTCTTGCCAATGATGGTCTGATGCCTGGACTCCCCGGGCATCCTTTCGGGTTGGGGCCATAGGCGCAACAGGTAGTTTCTGTGATCTGGTTCGGTCCGCTGGGTGTAAAGATAGCAGTATAGTCTCTTTTAATATATATGTTTAATGAAAGATGAGTCACATCCACCACACCACGCCTTTGTCATAGTGGTCGACCTATCATTGAAGCTCACTTACGCATCTCGACATCTTTTCGCCCTTGAAAGTGTCCGCCTAGACCGCCAAAGGATACATTCGTGACTCATCTGCCCTTGTACTAAGCCTACAATCCATCCCGTCCAACACTATATCCAGCAACAGTCAAAATAGCACTCATCGTGACTTTAGCAATCGATACAATTTGATCGAAATCGTATCCTTCCCTCTGAGATAGATCACCAGAGTTATGATACATTGGATCTAGAATCCAACCGTTTCGCTCGAATACCTGAGTTGCGGGGAATCCGAATGAATGGAATGATTGATGGTCTGAGCAACAGGCTGATGTTCGGCCTACTACTAGTTCAGGCGAGTAGATGTGGGATAGGTTTCCTAGGAGATAGGCTGCTTCGGGGGTTCCGATCCTGGATGTCAATTGAGTTGTAAGGGCCAGAGGTACTGAGAGCTCACGATTCTGGAAGACCCAATTGCATGGGCTCGCCAGGCTGGGTGATCAGCTTTCTTTTGGCAAGAATCGGAACTTAGAAGGACTTACCCCGTGGTAGCCGAGCATATCAGCCTGAATGTGCAGAATTACAGTCTCTTTTGTCTTGTGAAGGAATTCTGATATCAGCTGAGGTATCGTCCCATGCAACAGACAACTCACCAGCATACGCATGACTTCCGAACAATCCCTGTTCTTCTCCAGAAAAGAAGGCGACCTGGACCTTCTTCTCAAACTGTACTCCACCCCGCTTGATAGCCTCAACAACGCCGAGTAGATGTCCAGTTCCAGATCCATCATCATCTCCACCCGGAGCTCGAGTATTTCCGAATGACCCTCTGGAGTCATAGTGCGCAGAGAGGATCACATGTTCGGAAGAGTTGTGAGTCGAGGGGTAGGTACAGATTACATTTGGCGAGAAGCCGGGCATGTAGTGATGGAGATCACAGACTGCTCCTGACGATTCGACCTTGTCTATCCATCAGCACGAGATATCAGTGCCTGGGTCAAAGACATACCTTTGATCCAGTGGGCAGCTTTGATCGCCCCAGCGGTGAAGCTATGCCTGCTCTCAATCCCACTTGGTCCTTCACCAGTCAACCACCTCACATTCCTCCTGATATCATCCATCTGGAGTCCGTCATTCAACACCTTGCTGAGCGTAGGATCGAATTCAAGGTGTCTGGTGATATTCGCCAGATTTTCTACCAAATGCTTTGGAACAGTATCGAATCCCGCGATTGAAGAAGCTGGAGAGGGGAGGGGAGAAGTTGGTAATGCGACCGGTACCAGATGAGCCGGAAGGAGTGTATCGAGTATAGGCAGATAAGAGGTTGGGACGTGCTAAAGCAGCGATTGGCTCGATTGGTGTACGAGCTCAATCGAGTCGGTATGCGCAGCGGTGAAAACCTGCTGTCCCTCCCGAGCAGACACTGAATGTGCTTGAGCCAATGCTTGAATCGATGCCCAGCTGGCAGACAGGTCCTCCTTGACGAGCGATGAGGAAGGGTCTATACCGGCAGGCCCGACCCAAACAAGTCGACCTTTATCACCTGCAGGTCCCAGAGCAGAGTTTGTCTCTGGTAGACAATTATTCACTTCCCAGTAGATCTGCTCTTGAGTCTCGCTCGAACCACCATAGGTTCCGTAGTACGCCTCGGTTATACACTCGGATCCGGCGGGTTCAGAGGTGATGTCCGACGATCGCGCTCGAGAGGTGAGTTCGACTGCTGGTCTAGCGACTGCCAGAGTAGCTAGTAGAGGTAATAGAGCGAGCATGGCTTATAGATTGTAGGTGTAGGGCTAAGTACACACTTGAGGAGGAGGTGACGATGATTAGAGTGGGAAGCACGCGGCTTCGGGTTTGACCGACGACCCTGATTCATGTCTTCGTAAAGATGATAATACGAGCCTTTCTTCTGTATATTGCAATCCCTAACATGTCGGAGAAAGCTACCTTACCCTTTGACAGCGAAGCTGCAGTAGAGAGGCCTCAGCCAAAGAGGAACATCTACTGGGCTCTTCTTGCCAGTCTTCTCCTATTGGCCCCACTTTATCAATTCTCCTCGCATCCGTCCGTCCCCCACTTCGGCTGTAACCACCATTCATACACCGCTGCCGAACTCGCTTCAGCCAAATGCCCCGCCCAACCCTCTGCCATCAACGTCGGAAAGCACTGGGACCCAAATACCGATGAAGAATACGCCGGAAGGGCCGCTCGTCGATTGTCAAAAGCCGTCCAGGTAAGGACTGAATCATACGATGATATGCCCATCGACCCTACCGATCAGAGATGGGATAAAATGAACGCTTTCTCCGAGATGCTCGAAGATGGTTTCCCTAGGGTTTATGCAGCTCTCGAACATGAATACGTCAATACCCACGGACATTTGTTCACCTGGAAAGGAAAGGATAAGAAGCTACAACCCATCTTGTTGACTGCTCATGTCGATACTGTTCCTGTACTTCAGGATACGCTTGGACTATGGAGGTATCCACCTTTCGAGGGTACCATCACTGTCAATGGAACGGATGATACACCCGGTACTTGGATTTGGGGAAGGGGATCGAGCGATTGCAAGAACTCGTTGATGGGGATCTTGGGGGCTGTGGAGCGATTGGTGACAGAGGGGCATACTCCCGAACGAACCGTTGTTCTCGCATTCGGATTCGACGAGGAGATTGGGGGACCAAGGGGAGCCGCTCATCTCACGCAAGCAATGACCCAACGATACGGAAACGATTCATTCGCTTTCCTGATCGACGAGGGTTTCTCGGGTCTATCGAACGATTACGGAGCATTCGTCCTATCAATGGGAATGGCTGAAAAGGGATCGGTAGACGTCGAAATCAAAGTAGAGAATCCAGGAGGTCACTCTAGTGTTCCTCCTGCCCATACAGGAAGTAAGTGATTTAAGTGAAACAAGCTGACGAGTAGTTGGTATCATGTCAAAGATCATTTCTCACCTTGAAGATCATCCTTTCCTGCCCACCCTCGATCCTAGGGGACCATATCTGAAGTACCTGAACTGTATGGCCGACCATGGACCATCCTTCCCCAAGGACTTGAAGAAACAAGTCAAGAACCCCAAGAAATGGCATAAATTGGCCAAGAAGCTTGCTGCTTCTAGTCGAATGCTCAATAGTTTCCTCGCTACTACCCAGGCTGTCGACCTGATTCAGGGAGGTGTCAAGGTCAACGCTTTGCCAGAGGTAGTCACTGGTAAGCCTCAAGAGCGTGGACAAGACTGACGGACAGCTGTTGTCAATCATCGGATCTCGTTGTGAGCTTGAACGCTTCATTTGAATGGGTTACAAGCTGATGAGCAGTACCTCGTCACTTGAAGAAACGCTGAATCACTTGATCACAACCTTATCCCCCTTGGCCCACCAACTCAACTACACAATCTCCTTCTTTGATATGCCGTCACACCACAATTCTACCAAGCACATCACTGTGTCTCACAAATCTGCTGGATTCGAGCCTGCTCCAATCACTTCTGGCGATAGCGAGTCTTTCAAGCTTCTTGCCGGGACGGGTAAAGCAGCGTTCGGCAAGGAATTGGTAGTGGCCCCGACGGGCATGTATGGTACGTATACTAACCTTTTACCGGGTCCGGCTGATCAGTAGCAAACACCGATACGAGACACATGTGGGGTCTCACAAAGAACATTTACAGGTTCACCCCTGCTATGGTTGTTGAGAATCTCAACCAGCATACCGTTGATGAGGTGAGTGAGGTGTCTCTTCGCAGGGCACCCAAGCTAATGGTCTAGCGGATCAGTCTAGAAGGACACTTGAACACCACCAAGTACTATTACAAGTTGCTCCAGAATTTGGAGGGATGGTCAGACAAGTCCAAGGCCCAGAGTACGATCTCGCTCTAGGATGATACCTCATGCAAGACAATACTGCCAATACAATAAACCTGTCACATCCTCTACTTGCCATACTTGCCCTGTAGTTGCGCTCTCAGCGTCATCTCGTCGTCAGGTTCGAGCTTCCTGAACCGAATCATCCCTTCCTGACCAACGTCCCCGCTTGCCAAAGTGCTGATCCCGCTATTCATTCTCACATGTCCCTTCCTCGTAGGTGTCGAGGGCGGCACCACGGTCTTGGAAGCGGTGGAACTCGTGGGCGATGGAGGTACCTGACCCTCTTGAGTCGCAGTACTGGGAAAGAGAGTAGTAGGGGCCGAGGACTGCCGAGATCGTTGAGCTGTCATTGATATGAAGGTGCGCCTTGAATTGTGGTACAGCCTACTCCATCAGAATGAACGAGATATCAAAGACGTACAGAAAGAGCTGTTTATTGATTGCTTCATCTTCCCTTATATTATCTAGAGTGGTCGATTCGAAATCCTGCCGCAGGGCCTGGATGAGATGAACGACATGGTCTCGCCCAGGTCTGGCGGTTAGTCACCACTCTGCCTCATCTGATTCAACGCACTGCCATCTCGCCAATTCGTTCCTAGGAAACCAAAGCAGTGTCTTTGGGTCTATCATAGCTAAAATCAATAATCACTCCGTGGCTGGACTCACAATGATACACGTCCGGACCGAATCTGATTACCGGTCTGGATTTTGGGAAATCCAACTCAAAGTTGACTGTGAACCTCAGGACAGCTTGGGAGTATGGACCGTCATGAACGAACATGACTCCTTCCCAGATCAAGAGCGTTTCAGTAGATGTAGTAATGTAAATACCCCTAGGGCAAGCTCCCAGCGCTGATAGTGAGGCACTGTTGATCAGCTTGAAATCTCGTAGGTTGCTAGATGGGCTGACTACTCGGTCGCTATATTTGTAGCTAGTATAACTGGTATATCCCTTGGAGATCTCAGATCAAGATTGGACTGCTGTCGCGATGCTGATCGTGGGGAGAACATGGCATTGTGGCATGCAAGAGTGAGATTAGGTAGATGTTGGCTGATTTACTAGTAACAAAAAGTGGAGGTCAGATGTAAGGGCGCGTCCTGATGATCCCGTGTCTTGCTCATGTGCTCTGACGCGTGGCTACCCCTTCCTATGCTCCTATGTAATCAGTAAACAAAACGACTGGCTGCTGAACATCGGAAATCGACGAGGTTTAATGATACAGCAGTCGACTTGACGTGCTTGCTTGCTAGCTACTGTGAAGGTTAGAGCAGGTCAACCCATGCTTCGGAACACTCTTTTCCCTCGGAGCGGGACGCCGTTTCGGTTACGCATCTATTCGGGTCCGAGGAGTCTGTACGTCCTCCTCCATCCCCACTGCCTTTTCCGCTAGACCACCACAGCCCAAGCGCAGTTTCTGCGGTCACGAGTCAACTATTCTCGGGCACGAGTCAACTATTTCCCACGATCAGGTATGACTAATTAGTACCTGATCAGATCTTCCCAAACATCGAAAAGTTGGTCCGAATCAACCCGAGCCCGATGGGAATCAGATCCCGCATGAAGGAAGAGGGAAGAAGAGGGGCATGAGAAAGACAAGGATCAGGTTTACTCGCTTGTGGCGGTCACAGATCGGATCAGCCACGAATCCATGGGAAAGTTCTTGGCCCTTGGCCAATATTCAGTTCTCGCGTCCTCTGGTTATAGAGTGGTACCGATACGGCCGTCATGAACTGCGTCTGCCAGGCGTGAGAAGCTGTGGCGATGTCTTAGAAGCGATGCATTCGTGTTGGCCGTGAGTTGGTCGAGGGAAAGAAGGCATCGCCTTGTTCTCCGCGAGTCTAGAAGCGTGTCTTTCACTTTCAAAGCCCGACTTAACGCCTCCAGATACAGTTCACCTTCGTTCCGTTAATTGACCGGGCGGGATAAACAATGGGATACCGGAAAAGCCCCGTTTTCTTTAGCTCGAGCTATATTAGCGCTAAGCGCCGCGCTACAAAAGAGGGTGGTGGAATCAAATAGTTTCGGTCACTCTCGGACCGGGTCATTTCTTACCCAGTTCGTGCACATCTGTTGATGACCCGGATATACCGGCGGGGCTCTGTATCCTCTAACCACGGGACGAGACCTTCTTGGCCTGGCCATGGAAGCACACCATTCTTCGGCTATTTTCGACATTTGGCGTCTTCTCCCTTCTCTTGTTGGCATGAGAACATCTATTAGCCTCCGATAATTACCGGTTGTACTTCGGGATTGGTAACTGCTGCGAAAGAAGATCACAAACTAGACTCGGACTCCGAGAAGGGCGGGTCCGACTGCCCGTGCTCCATGTGAACCCTGCTCGGTCCGACAAGACTCTTGGGCTGTCTTGGGTTGTTTGTCGCCTGTAACGCCACAGTTCACAGCATAGCATGCATGAGAATAGATGAGAAAAGCAAAAGCTCCACGTCGATTTGTTCTCATGCATTCAGCAGCGACATGAGATCTGATACCCACGGGTTTGCCTTGTCCCAAGATCGTGGATTAATAAGATAAACTCCTGCCAAGCGATTTCTCGTCATCAGCATCTCGATGCTCAACAGGACTTCGCTTCGCTGATCGGATTTTAGACGGTCATAGAAACAGCATGACGCGGCCTATTACGTCTCCGGATTCCGATGCGGGACAGAGCGGATGTAGGAACATGACTTCCGGTCACAGCTTGTGTACCTGACTCTTCGGATATTTGCCACGCTGTCCACCACAGATCTCCCATGTTCCCCTTTGGCTTTGCCCTATTCTGGTTGCTGCCTGTATTGCACCGACGTTTGCCCAGCTGGAGCGGGACCGTTTTTTGCCCGGAGGAAATACCCAGTTTTGAGCCAAGCCATCTCAAGCCAGGGTAGCGCTACAGATCTGGTATTCAATGAACTCATACGGCCGCGAGGAGAGGGATATCGGTCACGACAGATGCTGATGTCGGTGCTTACCCTTCCCTTAATTCTCGGTAAAAGAGCCTTTCAGCCCGATTTACCAAAGCCCTCGTTGTTCATCAGACCCCTGAAAATGCCCGACAAAGGCCGACTCGGTTTCTCAATCTCGATTCTGACTACCGGGTAAAAGGTCATAGGTCGTCGGTCGAGAGACGGCCCTTAGAACAATACGTCGTCGCCCCACACATTTTCCATATATCGTAGACTCGCTTGATCTGATTATATAACACAAACACGACTCGTTTGCACCCATATTCTCAAATAGCTTGTCAAATCTTGTACTCGTCCATCACATCGACACTTCGCCACTGTCAACAACACCTCGCCTCATGAAAAGATAGAATCAAAAGGATCACACAAAAGGTGAGCGCGCGTTCCATTGTGTGAAAGCTCGGCCCGGCTGGTACCGATGTGTGTTATGGCGGTGCTGGGTTATTGTTTGTTCAAAGGATGCTTGCACGCAAACGCTTCGCAGTAGGAGGAGTGCATTGCATCATGAGGATTAGGGCGATCATGGATTGGCAAGGACATTATGGAATAGGTCGACTCGGCGGAATGTCCTTTGAGTGGGGCGATAAGGTGCCGAAAGGGACAGGAGTCCGTGCGTTCGATGGATGGGAACAAGGGGTTCGCCCTCTCTCTCGTTTCATCTTTCATCGAACGTTGTCGTTCTTCTGTCAATCCATTCCAGCCACTATCCATCCCCCCACCTGCCCTTTTCCCACCTATAACCGGGCATTCCTCTTTGGTTGCCCGGTACGGTCGGGTTGAGAACCAATACAATCTGTGTCCCTTTGGCTTTTTGTGTGTGTGTTCTCAACGAAACGCTACTCCCCCCAGACCGCATTACCACCCCTTGCATCATCCACCGCAACTGGTTCTTTGTGCGGTCTGAGCGTAATTCACACTTCACACCACAACCTAAAGGGCGTTGCAAATCTTCCCTAAAACATTGCTTCATTCACCATCCGTTCTCATCGGCTCTTTCAACTCCTCTACCTCTTTACCCACTGTACCATTATCCCATATGATTACTCTATAATCTCTTGGCTCGATATGTCCTCGTGAAACCACCGTACAACCCTACTACCGCCCTCCGCTACTCCGGTCCGGGAAGGGAATACACCCCAGTATCGTCCGGTTCCTTCTTTGCCACCATGCGTCCTCCTGCTCTTGTTCGTTTTCTACTTGAATGCTTCATAATTACTGTCGTTTTGCCGAGAATATCACTAACTCTCAGATCACTCGGCCCAAACCGATCCCAACAATACATCCACCCATTCCACCTTATATACGAGTACAGCGACACTCTTCAAATCCAGCCATCATGTCTTCTGTCCGAGCAAACTCTGCCTCGCCCTCGTCCTCGACATCGCGCAAAGCAGTAAAGGCATCTGCCACCGCATCGGCACCTTCTTCCAGGCCACCTACCCGATCATCGTCCGATCCCTACTACGGTCACGAAGAGACTGCTGTTCTATGCGCTCGATTCGTAAGCAGCATCATCATCGTGTCTGATCCTTTCTAATTCTTAGATCACATCTCTCTTCCAATGTCCCAACATCCCCACCGCAACAGCACCCAATGCACCCACACCAACATTGGCCCACTTTGTCGCTTACTCATTACATCGAACACGTTTACCATCGATCGTCACCTTTGCCGCTCTACTCCTCCTTCAGCGACTCAAGGTCAAGTTCCCCGCCGCACGAGGATCATCGGGTCATCGATTATTCATCTCGGCATTCATGATCTCTTCGAAAGTCATCTGTGACGACACCTACTCGAACCAGTCATGGGGTATTGTCGCTCAGAAGATGTTTGCCTTGAAGGAGATCAATCAAATGGAAAGAGAAATGTGTGGTTACCTCGAATGGAACCTCAATGTCGGTGGAGAGGAGGTCATCGCTTTCGAACAGAGTGTGCGAGCAGAATTCGGTCCTAGGGCAGTCGCCAAGTCCACAATGTCGGACGATATGCCACCCATGGTTTCCAAGCCATTGAACGTCTACCCTACTCCGGACACCACCCCGGACGTCGCTTCCACTCGACCCATCCGACCCGTCCCATCGCCATACAAGCACAAGTCATACACTCAGAACCCCATCACCACTACCGCAGCTGGTCTACCATCACCACCAGCATCGCCTCATTACACACATTCACCTCAACCTCCCCATTTCTCGTCGAACACCTCTTCTCTTCAGTCATCACCAGCAAGTGATGATTGCAAGACTCCTTCGCCAGTCGCAGTTGGACCCTCGGTACACTCCCGGATACCACATAAAGGCGCCCACAACTACGAATCAACAAGTAGTAGACGCACACACTCTTCTCAAATTAATATGTCGTCCTACCCCATCAACGTCGGTGGTTACTAGACTTCTTTTCTCGCATCGCATCTCCATCTCTTAGTAGGTCTCATTAGGAGACATTGAATCACTTCTCGCGGTTGTACGTAGACGAATCCAAGTCAAAACGCATGTGTTTATAGCACTTCTTTACATGTCATATAGCAAATTTAAATCAATGCATTCAACTCTCAGCAATTCATCTTCGCACAAAATCAAGGCATTCAATAGCAATCCATGTTCGCACGAAATCACTGCATCCGACTTTCAGCAATTCATCTTTGCAACTTCTCAACGTTCCATCGCTATAAGCTTATCTATCGATCCCTTGCCATATTCTGATGACGACTTACCCCACATAATCGACGATGGCACGAGATTCACCTTGTTGACATCAGATTCCCACTTCCGACTCTTTCCGCCCCGGGCGCACTAGTGAAACCAGTCAACGAGCGTCGTACAACATTATCGTTCCGGACCTAGAGACCAACGTGCTCCAAATAACGGGATACGTGACGTACACAGACGACTACCTTGCAATTGTAACGGTGACTTGTCGGACAAAGTTGTCAATTGAGGCCGAGATCTGACTACGTACCTTTGTACAGTCAGTTCAAGTTGTTGTGGGAACCGATGATACCCCTTGCAGATCAATTGATGCATCCCCGGACTACAAGCTGTCTCGTCTCGGGGCCGGATGTACATTCTGCGGTGACTGGTAACTGACTACCACTATCTGTGAGCTAGACGCTGGACATTTGGCTGATCACTACTTGCATATGGACAGCGTGCTTAGTGTACGGCCGAGGTGGAACGGGCCCAGATACACCGAGAGGTCAATAACGGCTCCCGCTCAGCTCTCGGTATCAGCCTTGCTCAATTCGACGCTTCCTCTCTCATCCACGCGGGATCGTCGATGCCCAATCGCATTCACGCGACTACTCGTTGGTCGTCAGGAATGACATCGTAATCTACAATGAATGTATGTATCGTACCCTTCTCTATGAATCCGCTCTACCATCCAGCAGGGACCTCGGGTTTGGGAATAGCAGTTGTCTGGTCTTTGGGTGGATCCGGTCTTCGATATTCGACCTTGTCGACTCTGACCTGAAGGGATCAGCGTTGTCTCTTGATGATGCGGGAGGGTGAAAGAGAAGAGGGAGGACAGCGGCAAAGGCGCAGTGAAACTTCTGTCACATGTGCCCTGATCGGGTCGGAGAGCACCGCGAGTATCCGAGGGAATGGGTTCGGCCTCAGAAGGCATTGTAAAGGAGAAAAGGGGTAGACACTAGTCAGGAGCGACCGAACGGGGATGAGCTTTGGTCGGGAAGCTTGGAAAGGGCAAGGGCACGACGATGAAGAGACTGTGGGGGCGATGAGACTTGGACTAACCTCGCCATCCACCAATTGGTACACATAAGTAACAATGACTGGCCCCTGCACATCCAACAGTGCGAAAGAGGGTGTCGCGTCTCTACATTCATCAGCAATGTCCTTACATCCCTCAAGATGAGGCACCGAAGTGCACGCACCCATTCCATAGTCCTGACCATGCTCCTGTTGCAGATCCCGGGTTCACAAAGAATCGTCCCTCATTCTCGAATGCTTCGAATCTATCATATCAGCGGGGGATGGTGGGCACGAGCAAGACGAGAGATTGAATTACCGATGCGTCCCTCCACTGACCAAAACATCCACATCCATCTGCCTAGCCAGAGCAGCTAGCATATCCGTATCCCCAGCTGGAACGATCTGTTGACCATGAACAACCCCAATCTTGAGTGATTGATGTTGTATCGTTAATGACAATGGGAACTGTGTCGTCTACCAGTCAGCGCCTCGTTCCGCTCGACTAGGTATGACATACCTGATCAAATTCTCCTCGGACTACGTGTACATCTGGAGCTATCGTGCGCAGGTAATCGAAAGTCTCTTTATCACTGACGTTGCCTGTACAAATGATTTGACCAATCTTGCCCGGAACCTGCTTGTCAGTCTTCACCGTCGTCATTGCCATCTTGAGCCACGGCGCCAGGCCTGCGCTGCGCTGGACGTACTAGTAGTTTCTTGAACTTTGCTGGCAGATCATGTGTGAGGTTTGGGATATGTAGGTCCCCAATGACTAGAACTAGGACCATTGTGGATACAGAAGTGAAGTTGGATATAGAGTAGAGAAGGAGGACACGGTTATCTACTCACTCAATTTAACCGTTTAAGCGGATCCAGCGTCACCTATGACCCTAATCTCCTCCATCATTGACAGCTCTTCTGTCACCCGTACTTGTACACAATGCCTCCTGGTCTGCCTGGATCATCATCGAGCTCTCTTTTATTGGAAGAGCCTCTTATCAAAGTACGCTCGTTCAGAGGATATCTGACCATCACTCACAATCAGACACCTTATGAACTGCTCAGGCGTTCACATCGTACGGCTCAGCGACAAGTTGAGAAGGACTTCAAGGGCGTTCAGGTCAGCTGAATATCTCAGCCGCGCTGGCTTAGCTAATGATCAGTCCATGTTGAGTGGTCTACTGAAATCATTTGATGATAAGCCTATCTCTCAGGAGAAGCGGGCTACTGTCAATTCCAAATTAGACTTAGGTATCGACAAATTCAGAGGTCTCAAACGAAAGGTATAGCTTACAAATGTCTATCTGGGGGTCTAACGTGCTTACTATATAGCTGGACGACCTCCAACCAAGCGATTCGCAGCCTAGCGTACTCAAAGCCCGCCTCCGATATCTGGACGGTATAATCGCTTCGGGCGCGACAGAACGTCAAGCAACCGTAGAAGTCAAGATAGAACCACTCGAGGACGCTACAATCCCGATACAGATTAAAGTTGAGACCGAACCCGAGGCTGCTCTCGTGACAGAGGAAGAGGATATAAAGAAAGAGGGCATGGACGAGGATATGCCATTGAATAATGAGAGGGCTGCTAGTCCGCTTGCACCGTATGTGCCCCTTTCCGACACATCTAATGACAGGGAGCCAGTGCACGAGGATAAGAATATCGCTAGGTATCTCGTGGATTACCTATTGAGGAAGGGGTATATGAAGACCGCCCAAGCTGTCACTGATGGGGCCAAGATAGAAGTGAGTTGTTGATCGGTTTGGTAATCGCAGCTGACGAGTAGCAATTAGTCGATGTCAAGCTGTTCGCAGAGCTGTCTCGAATCGAACATGCTTTGCTTCACAATCACTCTGTGACAGAAGCATTAGCATGGTGTGGCGAGAACCGTGGAACTCTCAAGAAGACAAAGGTCGGCTTGACCGTCTCGGATTGGGGATATAGCTGATGATCAGAACAACCTAGAATTCGCGCTACGCATGCAAGAATATATCGAGCTCTGCCGACAACGCAAAGTCCCAGAAGCGATTGTTTACTCGCGCAAGAATCTCGCTCCATGGGCTGCAACCCATTTGGTCGAATTGCAACAAGCAATGACCCTTCTTGCATTCGGAGAGAAATCAGGAGTAGCTCTGTATCGCGTAAGCTACTTGACGTAACCAAAAGTCGTACTGATAATCAGCGATTGTACGAACGATCTCGATGGCTGGACGTCAGAACTCAGTTCCGTCAAACCTTCCTAGCACTTTACGGGCTACCGTCACAATCACTCCTATGTCTCTCTTCTTTCGCCGGTCTCGCTACTCTTCGCCTACCTTCATGTGCTCGACATCGGAAATCTGGTCTCACAGATGATATACCCCTCAGACCAGCTGCTCCGCCATTACATGATCTCGACGATATTTTATCCAATATCTACGCAGATTCAATAGGATCGCCACCAGTAACAGCAACAGAACCGCTAGACATCGAAACTGGAAATATCGATTGCCCATCTTGTGACGTCAATCTTAGGGTTCTCACTGGTCAGATCCCAATGTCGCATCATGTCAATTCGACCATTGTCTGTCGGATTAGTGGGGAGGTGATGGATAGTGAGAATGAACCGCTTGCGTTCCCTAATGGGAATGTCTATTCTTCGAAGGTCAGTCTAAGACCCTCGAGTCACACGTCAAAGAGCTAACTGGCAGGCATTGAAG
>Ga0265780_10002901_pt1 | contig 22927 bp, 25 predicted proteins | sample P1T30metagenome_FD_192432 | JGI IMG/M metagenome (GOLD analysis project Ga0265780, IMG submission 192432) | Plant litter microbial communities from East Loma Ridge, Irvine, California - P1 T30 | ecosystem: Environmental > Terrestrial > Plant litter > Unclassified | place: USA: California... | reverse complement strand
TCTCCGCCTTCAGTGTCGCTCCAGTGAGCATATCGATCTTTCGGCCTTGCAAGTGTTCTCGAGCAGCAAGCGCATCCGCTCGCGTCTTGAATCGAGCGAATCCGATGGTCTGTCGACGCGTTGACTGCGAGGCATACGGTGTTCCTCCTAAAACAGGTCCGGTGGGTGCTGAAGGTGTCATCGAGATGGCTGCTGATGGCGTAGTTGACGATGAAGAGGCGGTGCTCAGTTGCAGCGCGGCCAGAGCTTCTTCCAATGGTGCTGGAATCCCATATTCCCCGAAGTCTCCACCTTGACTCGCTGCCAATGACTGTAGCTCCGCCAACAATGCTGCTGCGGGTTCTCGAGGCCGGTTGGCGCCGGACGGGAATTTAAGGGTGGCTGCTTCAAATCCTGGTGTAAAGGTGAAGATGTTTTGGAATTCTCGCTCCTATTCAATCAGTACTGGGTTTACTCGATAGACAAGGAACGTACCAGCATGTCATCGGGAAAGCCGACAACAAATATCGTGGTAATCACCTCATCATCGGCATCCTTCTCATCACGTTGACTCCGTCTATCCCTCGAATCCCCTTGTCTGGATCCCGGTCGACCGCTCATAGCCAGCGGAGGCATCGATATTCTGCCATTATACGCCTCAGCCGGGACCGAAGGGTGACCGGATGCGCCGGGACCGGGAAGATGACCATTAGGCATTTGTCGATTGTAATGTTGACCTGGACCTGGATAGCCTGGCTGAGGGGGCGCTCCTCTCCATCCAGCTGGTCCATTGGGCCAGCCACCGCCTGGACTAGTGATGACGCCTGGACTGCTCAAGCCGTGGGGACTCATCATGGTGTGTATTGGGTCGGGAGCCATGGCATGTTGGGGCGGAGGGATGTATGGAGCCACGCGGGGCGGAGGCGAGGAAGTGACTGGTGGGAGGAACGGATGTTGGTTGGCTAGCGAGTAGTGTACGCCGTTGTGCTCGCCGTTGTGCTGAGGTTGAGGGGTATCGTTGGATCCATCCATATCTCCGTCGTACGCCACATCTCCATGATGAGCGCGTCCGTTTGACAGGTTACCACTGGCTTTACTGTCTCGACCAGATGCAACCGAGATGCCCGACGCTGTCGAATGGGTCCTTTGGACACTGGCTGACGGAGGCATTGCCAATGACGAGAACGAATGAGGGTGCTGAGACGACGAAGCGGACGGCGCAGGTGACGGTAGCGATGAAGGTGGACTTGTCATGACGAAAGGCGAATGCTCGGTGATTTTGATTCCCCCGTTTCTGTAATACTTGACACTACTGATCCCTTTCTCCAGTACCTTATTGTCCTCCTCCTTTTGTTGTTGACGAGTCCAGCGGATATGCCTACCGAATCTTCGAGCGGGCGAAACAACAAGATTTCGAAATACAATGTTATCAATTTCCGGGCATCAACAAAGAGAAGATGAGACGGCGAGATGGGTCCGAGCGGAAATGATTAAGCGGGTCGCGCGTGAGTTGAAGCAGATCTAGCGAATATATGTCGATGCTGTCGTATGATGTAGCGTGTAGGCGCTTCGGCCGTTGTGAATGAGATAGAGTACTGGAGATTAAAGGAAATAGGTGCGCGGTGGGTGTTGATGTATATGAGTAGAGGAGTAGCACGCTGTAGACCTAGGTGGCGGAATGAGTTGTTCCCTCTCTAACCACATTACCCCTTTCCTCAGAAAACCCCCTCCTTTCCAACCCTGAATATTCCCTGAATATCACAAAACTGCTACTAACAGTCATTTCTCTCAGACGCGTCCGTTATAGTCAACCGTGATTGAATGTGGCACTTTACGATGTGCCTGACATATCCACGTGAGATTCCTTTCCTTTCAGAAACCAGGCGGAGCCATGGTGATGATGAAGGTGATAGAGATGGCGACGAGGGATGCCGAACGCGAAGACGGACTGGAGCGATCGCGAGGGGATGCTACAGACTGCAGAATCAGCCAATATCCTCGACACTCCCATTATTCTGTATCTGTCGTTGTCCACTCACAGTATACCGCTGGACTACATGCGATTCCCCTCTTTATCCGGCTTAAATCTTGACATGAACAACGTCAAACCTCCGCCTGGATGTCCGAGAGAGACTCTCTATCCCCCTTCGCAATTCTAGCCTATGGCATGGACGGCGACTTCTTCCATGTTCCTTCCATCTACACCATGCTTCCAGCCGTGGAATCCCAGCGTCACCGTATTCCCTTTGCTGCCTTTCTAGACTGTGTCGACGCCGTAGTCATGGTGAAAGTCTCGAGTGATATGTAGAGAAATGTTGTCTGACATCAAGCTTTGATCAAAACTCCAAACGGCCGGGTCAGACGGAGCCCCGCTTTGACACGTGATGAGCGACATTCCGGCCGAGTCGAAAGTTGGATTATTGCTCTTATCTTGACTTCATTCATACATACCTGAAGAATGGCACAGGCAAACGGCTCCGCGCCCAATCAGGCGCCTCTAGCCGCATCGAACCTCTTCTTCACACCTTTGCCAGCTTCGCACCAGGTCGCACCCGGAAAAGAGAAACATGGACGTTATATGCTTGCTATCCCTTGGAACAGGGTTTCTGGTTGGGGACAGCCTACTATCGGTCCTCGACAGGAGTTGACCGTCGACCCACTGAGTGGTGTCATGCAATACGCCGTCACATGCTTTGAGGGCATGAAGGTGAATCGATTACAAGTTTCACTGGAGGTCAATGCTGAGCAGATAGTGCTACAAGACCGAGAGCGGTGACCTAAGGATGTTCAGGCCAAAGAAGAATTTTGATCGATTCAAGCGATCGGCTGCACGACTCGGTCTACCAGTGAGTGAATTGCTTGGATCCTGAATTCGAGCTGACGCTACAGAACAGCTGGGACAACGATGAGCTCCTTGAGCTACTCGCCAAGCTAGTCGCTATCGGTAAGATTGTCACTCACCATGTTTGGGCACGACTGACTTGTAGAAAAGGATCTCGTCCCACAGCACGATGGTGGGAACCTGTACATTCGACCAACCTTGATCGAGACCTCCGAAGGTTATGGTATCAAGGAAGACGCATTTGCTGCCGAAGCACTCCTCTACATCGTCACTACCCAGAACTTGGGCATGGGACTTTATCCCTCCGCTGAAGCTGTCGAGAAGGGAATCAGGCTAGATGCATGCAAGGAGTACATCCGAGCATGGCCTGGAGGAACTGGAAGTTACAAGCTCGGAGCCAACTACGGTGAGTCGTACTTTACCTACCAGTGTTGTCAAAGACCGAAGGCTGATTGCAGGTACCGTGGGTGTCGCTAAGAAGAAAGGTTTCTCGATGAGTCTATGGCTACATGGTCAGGAGGATTACATCTCGGAAGCTGGAGCCATGAACGTTTGGATCATCAAGCAGGCAGAAGACGGATGTGAGTCTCTATCAGCTTTGCTCCGATCTTTGGCTGACGTGCAGTCCTCGAATTCGTAACGATGTCCTTGGACAACGGAATCGTTCTTCCTGGTATCACAAGAGAATCTCTCATGGAGCTTCTCGAGAAGCATGCTGCTGGATCTTCTGATCTCCTCGAGGGTCTCCCTCGTAAAGTCAGGGTCGTCCAGCGAGACATCTCCATGCCCGAGATCGTCTCCTCCATCGCCGATGGCTCGCTCAAGGCGTGAGTCCAGCGCTACTTCACTCGAAGATTCACAGCTGATACCATTAGCATGTTTGGTTGTGGTACAGGTGTCGTCGTCGTCTCCATCAGGGAAATCCAATACGAAAACGAGATCCACCAAATCCCCTACTCTCCCCACGTCCTACTACTACGAGATACTATCAACGGTATTCAACGAGGCAGGATCGACCATGAGTGGAGCTACAAGGTTCCAGCATGGGATGGAGGAAAAATCGAAAAGGCCGAAGAGGCAAAACAGGCTGTTGTCGCCTAGATTTACAGACCTGTTTTAGTATGTCTCAATTTCCCAAACCGGCTTCACGACTGACGAGCAGTAACCGTTCGTGCATGCATTCAATATTGTGATCTTGTCTGATCTTGCCCACGCCGATCTCGGAACCCTCATCGCAATCCTCTCATCGACAATGTCTCGGTCGCTGCGCCGATGATACGGTTGTGAGCGAGATTCCTTTCACTGCCGCTCCACCCGCGTCTTGATGTTGGCTGGTCTATCACTACCCGGGGACAGTGATTTCTCAGACCCGTGTGGAGCAACGGGTGTGACATCCCCTCTGTTTGCTTATTCACGCACTCACTTATTTGGCCACAACTAACTCATCTATCGATCCGTTGTCTTTTACATTGGTTGTAACCGACTACGTCTCAGCATGGTCTCTGGTGATGCATCGATGTCTAAAACGGTCTTTCACTCATGTCATGAGCGACCGCAAACCCGCAAACTCGGGCGGAAAGGACTGCGCGAAGTACTTGTGTTGAATCTTTCTGTCCTCTGTCACCGAGTGCGAAATCTTATACGACCAGGCTCTGACGCTGAACGACTATCGATTCTATTCCAGCGCTTTCCATCACTTTACACAGCATTCCCTTTGATTCGCTCCGGAGCTCCACCTGAAAGGACCTTACCTTTCATCGGGCTCCACCTCAAAGGTTGGTATGTGAAGTACGTTACAGAGTCACAGGGTGACATGGGGATATAAGCAGAGGGGGAAAGACGAATTCCCCCTCTTCTTACTTTCTCACCAAATCCCAATCCAAGAACCTTTCCAATCATCCAATTACATCACTCTCCACTTCACATCACAACACAATATGCAACTCAGTAGAAAGTCTTTCAGGCGTACCAAAGCCGACCAAAGATCCAGGGCACCAACTGGTCGTTCTGAATTCTCGACTCAGAGCCCTTCCAAGTTCTCCAAGTTCTTTAGGGGAAGGTCTAGGACTCCTTCTCCTTCCTCGGTCTTTACAGTCCGCCTTGCTGGTTCGAATGTGAATTCCGCCGAAACTCTCTATGGACCTGGACAAGAGCCGCGTCTTCATCAAGCGGAAACCACAGCTGCGGATCGGATCAGAGCCAAAGTGGCCAGAGACTCCGGTACCCTTTCTGGAACGGTCAGGCCGGGCACCCAACGCACTCGATTTGCCGACTTCTTCACAAGACGTACGAAGGCTACCGGGACGCAAGTGACGAATCCGAACAACAAATTCGAACAGCTCCGCAGGGAACTCATGACTCGGTATCCCGGCAACATCACATGGAGGCGCGCACCCGGATCTACGCAGACCCACCAAGCGGCCAGCAGGTCCTGGGTTCAACACCAACCGGCTATCAAATCTTTCGGTGGTTCGCACATCGAAAATATCATGACTGCTATCGCACGCGAATACATTCAGTCCATGATTGGATCTCGGCAGCCCGTTCACCAGCCTTTCAACGGCCGAAGTCTCGCTTCTCCATCCGCTCTCCCTGCAAACACGAGTGTCATATTTGTGGTCGTACCCCAGCCTTCCGTCGCCAATCCATCCGTCTTCACAGCTGGCGCCGCGCACGATCAGTACTACCCGCCTCGACCCTCGTATGCCGGTGGATCCTCTTTCGTCGAACCTCCTGCTCAGCAACACCTCTACGGCCCCTCTCCATCGGTCTACATGGGTGGCCATGCCCAAACCATTTACGGCTCAGAGCCTGATGTGGCTCAGCCGCTAAACCCCGCTGCCCCAGGAGGTTTCGCTCCGAGTCAAACCCAATTCACTCTGCCAGAGTTCACCGCTGTCCAGTCCGCTGCCGGTACAAGTGTTGCAAACGCATCGCAAACAGAGAGGATTGACGCTATCAGACCCGGTCTCGAGAGCTGGCTTGAGAGTCAATCTTTGCATCACGCTCAACCTCCACGACAAGAAAATCTCACAAGTGCGCAAGAATACCACGGCCTCCAGGGAATGGGAGCAGGATACCAGCCAGCCTCGGTCTTTTCTAGAGCCTAGATGAACCTGCAACATTCCCCCTCCCCCATCTCCCGCTTATTTCACCATAATCCGCCACTTCACCCCAGAATTTCCTCCTTCCGCCCCCTTTTTTCCTTTTTCTTTTCTCAGTCCACAGTACTTCGTAGGGATGTAGGTCAAGGTATTTCGCGCAGTCCTCTTACAACTATTCGATCTACCGTGCGACCAACGTTCCGTCTTCCACTTTTCCCATTTCTCGCTTCCATCTGTTTTTACTTCATACTTCTATCACCTTGTCTTGTTTATACTTCAAATCTTCCGTTTTCTTGTTTATGCATTGAGTAATGTAAGTCGACTTTCAACATCAGCGTCATCTTCGAGGACCGAGCCTCGTCAAGACGAGAGGAATTGTACCGCATCGCATACGAACGTAGACACCTGTACTTTGCAGAGTCTAGTCCCACTTCAGCGTGCTCTCGCCATTCAAGCCCAGCTGGAGCCCCTCGACGATCAAAGTGTTGGTGGTCTCCTTCCAGCTAACATTCTCCTGCTCTACACCTTCGACCTCCATCGGCTCGTCGGCCACTCCGTATACGGTGACGTTGGTGATACTCTGAACCGGCTTATACTCTCCATCCGAGTAGATCGTAAGCTTCTTGTCAGACACTGTAAAGCTGATATATGTCGCAGGACCTGATCGTCAGCGTTTTACTCGAACAGTCTCGCCTCAAAGAGGAACTCACCATCGATACTGAGACCATCGTCTAGAACAGCCTCGCCCTTAGCTTCGCCGTCGTGATCAAGGTAAATGGCGAGTCCATAGGGGCTTTCTCGAGTCTCGGTGAGCGAGTAAGCGGGTTTGCTGTGGATGAGGATGACCGAGCCAGACTGAACGTGTACGTTGATCTTGCCGAGAGGAGTTAGAAGCTCAGCCTGACCCTTCTTATCCGGCTTGACCAGCTGATTATCAGCATTTACTCAATATTATCGTTGAAAGGATGAATTGGGGCCTGCTTACCTCCCCAGTGGTCCAGTCTCTCCAGGTAGTCCCCCCACTGGAAGGGAAGTAGCCGGTGACTGTCGCCTTGCCCTCGTGTAGGACCGGGGTGATGAGCAAAGAAGATCCGACCATGAATTGCTCTTCGACAGCGAAGTACTCAGGATCGTCAAACTCGAAGAATAGCGGCCGAACAGGTGGCCTGACATCAGCCCACTCCCACAAGGTCGTACTGGAATCACTTACGTCCCCTTGAGCCTGGCCTCGGCAAATAGGCTTTCCCAGTATGGAAGTAGTTGGTATCGAATCTTCATCACATCTCGAGTAGACTGGGCAACGGTCTTCCAGTTGTATGGCTCTTGAGCTTTGGCACTGAAAAGTCAGCATCACGCCATAGATCTGAAACGTACTCCAAGGCATTATGGTTCCGGTAAAATGGGTAGAAGGCTCCGAGCTGCATCCATCGGTTGGCTAGTTCTTCGGAGACGTCTCCAGAGAATCCGCATGAATCGGGACCGACCATCGGGATCTGATCGTCAGTGTACATACGGGATGCTGATGAAGTGGACGGACAGAGTACATCTGGAATGTGAGAACTCCTTGAAGGGAATGCCTCATGCTTTCCCATGTGCTGTAATTATCACCCAGCCTGATGATCAGCTATATGTCCGGAGTGATCTGCGGATAGCTTACCAATGAGCCGAGACTCGGCCAAGACCGGCAAAATTGCTTCGGGAAAGCATGAATGGTCGCTTGTTTGGGTTCTGCTCGATCAAAACCTTGTGGGTAACCAAGTTCTCTCTGTCGATCAGCTCTATATCCCATATTGTCACGGCAGACTTACTCATACCCGTACATATTATGTACATTGTAGTGCCGAGCACCATCGGCTCGCTTCACATCAGGCCACATGGTCCTCCAGCCAAGCTTGCCTTCGCCATTGTGAATCTCGTAAGGAGGTTCGTTGAGCAAATTTGCCTCGTACTTGACACCAGACAGGTTTGCCTGGTCGGTGGTGTTGAAGTTGGCAGGCTCATTCATGTCGAGCCAGACACCATCGTATTTAGCGATCTTTCGGTATTCGTCGAAACTGTCTTTCCACCACTGAGTGACGTTTGAAGCGGACCAATCAGGGAATACAGTTGGTCTGGTCATGAGCCCAATCAAATGAGAATATAGCACATGGCTTACCCTGGCCAGACTTGTCCGATAAACTCGGCGCCGTTGGGATGTTTGAGGAAGACATCCTTGTCATGACCATTTGTGTAGACCTCGTACGAGTCTTTGGGATCCTTCTTGTCCGGCATACCGATAGCGGCATCAATAAGGGGTACATAGTGCTGTTTGTTCTCATGCAGCCAATCGACGAAAGCGCGATACTTTGCTTCACTAAGCAGTCAGCACCCATTCGTAATGACTTTGGGACACTTACGGGTAATTCTCCCCAGCGGTAAAGTTTCGCTTTTTGTGCATATAGTCCAGATCACTCCAAACGGTTTCAAGCGGTAGATCTTCTTTTCTCATCCTGTCGACGACCTTCTGCAATCTCTCCAAAGTAGACCAATCTCCCTCCCATCTACACATGTGGAATCCGAATGCCCAGAAAGGCATCTGTGCTGGTTTTCCAATGATTTCCGAATACTGCTGAACGACCGCTTTTGGGCTTGGACCAGAAATAAAGTAGAAGTCTAGCGTACCTCCAAGAGCCCGGTACTCGATCAGACCTTTTCGAAGTAGGACGTCCATTCCATGAGAGTTTCGGAGGAATACTCCGTGGGATTTAGAGGCTTCACCATCCTTGCCAGGTCGAGTCTCGAGGTAGAATGGGTGAGTACCGTAGATGTTCTCATCGGCTGGAGTTCCTGCATCTCGGCTCCACATGGTACTGATAGATCCCTCATTATTCCTCCTGAGACCCTTGGAATCGATCGTTTCTCCCAGACCGTAGATATTGGCGTTGTCAGGCAAAACAGAAGCGATTTGGAGGTACTGATCGGAGAATACCAGAGGATGATGCTCCGAGCTACTTCGTGGTACTGGTTTACCATCCTTCTTGATCAAGTCGGTGTGCTTGGGGATATTTGATGCCAATGTGTCGAACAGAACTTCGCCGGAAGGACGGGTCACCCGGAACGCGAACGGGTCCTTCTGGAAATGGAATTCGAGTTCACGTTTCTCCGTTTTCTGGCTCTTTGGTCGTGGAAGCAGTTCTTCGGTAATCTGGTATTGTTTGTTGGCAGCATCACGAATGTGTACATGTAATCCTACGACATCAGCTGAGTTGCCAGAGCGTTTGATAAAATGCTTACTGTGCTCGGACTGGTACTCGACATCAAGAACTAGATCATGTATATCCTTTCCAAATGCATTCACCTCTGACCCCGCCAGCTTCAATTCGGCAGTCATTCCATGCTCAGTCTCTTTACCGCTAGCGACGGTGTATCCTGTTCATCAGCGCATCGTCTATTATGTCATCGCTGACTTACCTGGACAAGTAGAAACATCCCTCGAGTACCCATCATCCTTCTTAGGAGCCAAGAGGTCCTCCACTACCTTTTGAGCCTTGCCAAATATTCCAACCATATTGGATCACAATGTGAAGGAGGATGTACGAAGATGGAAGCACTCGTATGCTATCGAGTGACTCTGAAGTAGAGTGGGGTAAACTAGCCGGTTGTGCCAAGGATGATGCTCGGAGTGGTTTCGCCGGAGTTTAGGCGTTTTTGCCGACAATGAATCACGAATCGGAGGATGGGTATCAGGCTAATTTACTTGTCTCTCCGCCTATATATGCTTGAAATGGATCATGGAGACAGACATGAAACACAAAGCAGTACGGACAGATCCACAGGTGTCTCAAAGGAGATATACATTCATACAGAATACAAAGGAAGTACAAGTACAATACATTCAGAAAGGCCAGAGACACCCCTTTAAACTTGAGGGGCACTACTCCGTCTTCTACGACCTAAGACCGATCCCCTTTGGCCCATCTTGACAGCAATGCTCCTTCGTCTCTTCTCACCAATTTCTTCCTCGATAAACTGCAAGTCATGTACTACTCCCGGCATTCCTCTTCCGCTCTCTGGATCGCTGCTGCCCCCCTGAGAGCTGGACGGACTTTCATCGGGAGCGAAGTATAGGACGGGTGTCACGTGGGGCTGGGGATATGTGATCGTAGGTTCTGGACGTTCATTCTATCATGTAAGCTATGTGGTCGCTGCTCTTTGAGGGTGGGATATACCTTGATAAAATTCGAGACGTCCATCATTGCTGGACAATCGTCAGGTTTCGGCGTAAAGCCCAAATCAAATGTATTTTGTCGCTGCTGTCAGTGGGTCTCCCAACGAGATCATAAAGTAAGACTCACTCGGTCTCGTTCCTCTTCTATCTGTACCCTAATCTTGTATTTCGAGTTCAAGACTGATAGAAGGGCGATGGGCCAGAACTTTGGCATTCCACTGGTGCCCGTTAGTGCTGATCTTAAACGACAAAAGGAGGCTTACATGAATGCCCATCCGGATGGGTTACGTGGTAAAGCAAGTTTACGGATTGCGAACGCCAAAGCTCTGACGATCAGCTCGGGTCTATGTACCTCAGGACCTTCACTCACCCGATGAGCGGAAATACCTGAGCCTGAATAGCGACACTGTACATTAGCCACTCGTCATCTGCCCGAATGTTGTTGGACATACACTGCGATACGCTTCATCAACTTATCCGTCTTCTTGAATCCAGTATTGGACCCTTTGAGGATAGCAGTAACAATCAGACTAGACACTAAAGTCTCGAGACCAAGTAGTGTGACGACCTTGATGCATCAGCTTCAACCACGTTGTGAGTAGGAAACACGACCTACCCAGGCGTAGAGAACAATCGAGAATTTACGTGTTCCGTAGCCGTCGAGCGCAAACACCTGGAGCAAGATACAGAGCACCAAGAGTGCTAAGCTGAGGGTCAGCCAGCATCCCGTCGGGCTGGAAGAGAACATACCACATTGCCGGCATGAGGATCCCAAGGGAGCGAGGACTTCCCCATAACTTCCATGCTCTGTAGGCGAAGAATGCCTAATATTAGTAGACAGCCTGGAAATTACCAGGATGGACTCACCTCGACCGGTGGCATGGTAAGTGCTTCAAAGAGGTAGAAGACGGATGCCCAATGGTAGTTGAAGTAATGTGTGAAGTCGCCGAAACCGATTGCAAACGTTCTCATCATAAATGCAAGCGAGCTACATATATCAGCGCCGACTCCTCGCAGCGGGTGAGAGTATACTTACTAGCATGAATGCCCACAAGACACGAGGACGAGATAATACTACTTGATCAGATTGTGATTACTTCACTCTCGTATAACTCACAACCAGCACTTTAACCCATAATTGTTCCTGCTTCCGAGAGTTGCCTATCCAACAGGCAAATTGATGCAGTAGTAGACCTATTAGCAGCCCGTCGAACATGCCCCTTGGAGTTTCAGCTGACGCTATGCTCAGGAATGATTGTGACTGACCCGAAGATCATGGGCCCATAGAAGTCGATAAAGTGCGCTTGTAGATAAGCTATAGCAGCGATCGGTATCCCCTCAGGCAGTTCCACTCCTGGCGGGAGGTATATCGTGACATTGCCTGCCGATTGACTAGTACTATTGTTCATGACTGTTGAGTAGTTGAGAAGTGATGTATACCACTACTAACGCGTTCTATACTAATACCCTCCAGCCATTAAACTGTACCTAGCCAAAACGAGACATAGGACCAGGCTATCAGGGTCCTCAAAGTTAAAGTTCATCCGAGAATCAGGTTCAATAAGCCACTAATGGCTGATACCCCTTGTAGTCGTCAGCATTCTTCACCCGGCTCCGGGAAGCTTGTCTTCGGGCTGACGGGCCATAGTCGCGGCCCTGAGTAGAAAAGGGAAGCGAAGTTTCGGTAAGATTCCTTTTACATCTTGTACCGATCGACAAAGTTTCTAGACGGGCATCGTAGGTTAATTGCTAATTGCGCCTCTTCCGCGTAAGCACGGAAATGCATGTCCAGCATACTACCCCGGCTCAACTAAGTTACGAATCAAACCACCACCCATGTATACGGCGCAAACAAAGAGGACCTGATAAAGAGATCTAGGGAAAGACGGAGTCGGGATCTACGCCTTTTGAGCAATTGCCAAACAAGCTGGAAGCTGCTAACGCGTCAGCTGAATTCAAGCTTAATTGAAATCGACGTACCTGGTCGGAGCAGATCTGAACAGTCAGACTGCCCTTATTTCCACCCTTGTTAGCTGCACTTTGGCAATCGTTCAGCTGGGTGTAACAGCTCCTCTGAAGAGCGTCAGAGAGGGAGTTGAAGTTGTTTCCGCCAGTCACGTATTGGCTTCCGGCTAAACATCAGCTTGTTGTCGTCAGACGAGTTGAGCTGAACTCACACTTGGTAACGGCTGGAGCGGTAATTCCACCAGCAGCACCTTTGTATGTCTGGAGGTTACCAGCGGTAGAGGGAGCAGAGGCCGAGGGCTGGGCGGCCGATGAGGCAGCTCGACTGGTAGAGGACGAAATGGGTCGGACGGAAGACGAAGAAGTGATAGCTTTGCTTGGGGTAGCAGCAGCGGATGAAGGTCGGACGGACGAGCTAGTCATAGCGGATGAAGCGGGTCGAGTGGATGAGGTGGAAGGTCTGACCGAGGAGGAGATCACTGCGGACGAAGATGGTCGAGTAGAGGAGACTACCGAAGATACCTTGGAAGCGGAAGCTGAAGTGGTGACAGGCTTGGCTCCAGATGATCTATCTATAAGCTAGGGCCCTCTACCAGAGATCACGGAGGCGAGAGCTTACCCAGGAAGGTTGGGTTGAACAGCCAATTTGAAGAGATCATTATCAACACCTCCCTGAGGCGTGACAGACAATTCGTAGCTTGAGTCGAAACTACCAGCCTATATCTCAGCTTGAGCCAACAGAAAAAGGTAGCTGACTTACAGACCAAACGGTGAATCCGAGCCAGGTATCACTATTATCCTTGACATACTTCAATTCCTCTCCCAACCTATTGATATCAGCTTCGCTCAAGGGGAGTCAGGTGCAGCTTACGCTTGCTGACATGAAGCGGTATTACCACCTCCAGTCTCGGAGAGGAATGCTTTCCTACCGGTAGTCTTGAAGAGGTTGGTAACAGCGGTCAACTTTGCTACGCCACTACATCGTCAACTCAACGCAGAATGTACGAGTAAGCTGACTGACTTGGTGGTACATTCCCTAGACTGCCCAGATCCATCTCCGTCGAGGTATTGATGGATATCCAAAATCAAAAGCGAGTTGTCGGAAGCAGCGGGATCGGTGACTTTCTGGTGATTAGCTTGTTACCGTCGTAAGCGGGGACGAGGAAGCTAACAAGGATAGGATCATTCCTTCCATCGGTGTACGCTTCTGGGTGCTGCCAGAAAGTACCTGGAAGAGCGATCATCTGAGTCTTGGCTCCCGCTGCTCGGATGGCATTGACTGATGCTTGAGCCGTAGTTGCCCTGTCTGTCAGCTATGGTCTCATCGAAAGCTGGAGAGGGCAAGCTTACCATTTAGCAACATCGAGATCATGGGGCTCGTTCATGATACCTACTATCAGCTCTTGATAACTTCGGTTTCGACCAGCTTACCAAATATGACCTTGGGTTCACTTGCGTACTTCTTAGCAAGCAAGCTCCAGACACTAGCAAGCTATCGTCAACCACCGTCCTTTGATTGCAGATATGATCCGACTCACATTCTCATTACTAGGTCCACCTTGACCGACGGTACCTCCATTCCACCTTGCGTAATTGTGGAGATCGAGCAGAGCGTATCCACCGGACTTGAGAACACCTTGAACTAGGGTATCATATTTACTCAAGAAAGTGGCATCGAGCGAGGTGGAAGCTTGGTTGTTTCCCACCATGTACTGCCATCCGAATGGGAGTCGGAAGCTATAATCAGTCCTGGATACTAGCGATGTACGAAGAGAAAAAGGAAGGAAGAAAGGAAGAACAGAGACATACAGGTTCGCTCCTTTAGAAGTAAAGTGAGTGATCTGGTCCGTGCCCGGGCAGTAGTATGATCCACTTCCACCGTCGGTGGTCATTCCAAACTCGCATCCCTATCATCAGCGATATCCATATACATACAACTTACAGCAAGATTAACACCACCCAGTTTAGTAGCTTGTTGTCTTTTGAGGGGAAGGGCATCAACGGCCATCAAGCCAATGATGAAGAGGAGGGAGTTGATGAGCATTTTAAGTTGTTGTGGGTATGCGTAAAGAATGTGTAGTAAACAGTGGAGATATGTATGAGTAGATCAACTACTAAAAATAGGTGGAGAGGTAAGGAGGTAGGGGAAGATGAAGATAATCAGCTGTTCGCGATGCCTTTATATATGTTTCCATCCGATGACATCGTTATCGGTGGCCGGACTACGCAGTATTGAGTTAGTATTAGTGCACAACCCCCGTACCTTCGTACCTCGTACCTGCCCCTGTTTCACCCCAAGTGCCTGCACATAGGTCAGTGCATCGAAGAGCCTGGATCATACGATTGAGTGTGGGTTATGATGACTGTGGGACGGTTGTCAAGGAGAAAAAGGATCAAACGGGGTGTTTAGCGTTTCATCTATACCTTTGGATTTTCCTCCGATTTTGGTCGTCATTTCCAAGGCCGCCGGTCATCGTAAATCGATCGACATCGCACGCTGCTTGCAAACTCTGCTCCACTTCAAGAGAGTAGGCGGTATAATGCAATGGTGTGATTGAACAATCACAGTTTCCTGGCCCATTCACTGAATTCCGATTCGTATCCTCCTTTATCTTCCGGCATCCTACTCATTTTCGTATACCGAATCTCGAACCCATTGGCTTTCAAAACAGCTTGAGAGGCAGCATTGGCAGTAGCCACCCTCTACATTGTCAGTCTATTATCCCATCGGGCACCAGTGGACTCACGGCGGTAACGACATCAACACCTAACCATCCAGCCCAATTCACCAGAAACTCAATCATTCCCCTTCCTAGACCTTTACCCCAATATAAAGGATCTAGATCATATGCAATCTCCCATTTCTCTTTACCCCTGTCCTCCACTGGTGATGTCTCGTCGTTTTCCGCGACGGTGAAACTGAAAAGGTCGGTATTGCCAACCATCTGTCCATCGGCTGTACGAAGTGCCCGGAGGAGGTATCGTTTTGGTTTCTCTGAGTCGGAAGACGTGGAATCGATATATGTTCGGAAAGCTGGTACTGCGGCTCGATCCGGCTTCAAGAAGAGATCGAAGGTTGCCGGTAGATGGTCGTGAGTGAATGGATAAGGACGCTTGAAACTCCATTTCCCAACCAGAGGGTGATCCCAGTTACGGACCTACAGAATCAACTTCTGACTCCATGACGGAAGTTTGTTAGCGAACATACCATATCATCTCCATCAGATTCTCTCCACATAGTCATCCGATACTCTTCCCCCTTTATCGTGATCTTGCAGAACGGTTCATCCCTCTCCTCATCCCACTCAAGCTTGGGGATTTCATATTTACCTGCCATGTCGAATCGGATATCCTTTTAAGCGCAGATGGAGTGTGCGTTGACAAAGTGCAGGGCTTTAAGAGATAATCCCGAGTGATTCAGCGCAGGACTGGTGAGCCCGACTCAATCCATTCTATCGACTCAATTTCAAGTTATTCTCGACCTGGACGCGTGGATCATCACCACCGGACCCGGGTACAAACTTGGCAGGCACCGGCTCCGGTGCTTTGATCATTCTGTCCTTCTTCGGATCTTATGTAAATGTGTATGCTGTGGGTCACGAATGTATGCATGAGTCATATGAACAAATGAACAAGTACCATGATATTCAGACTATGTGTGATGTAAAAGTGATAATGAGAATTGGGTCGTAGCAAAAAATGGCGTCAAATAACGTAAATCGTCCGTCCTGGCACCTTCTGCTCTCTTCAAGCTTAGGCCTCCGTCGCCGTCTCCTTTTACTCCTCGCCATCGACCTTCGTGTCCGTTTTCACCTCGGCAGACTTTGCCTGATCCTCCTTCGCTTTGCTTTTGGCTTCAGATGCCGCTCGCATCATAGCCAGATGTTTCCTTTGGGCTAATTGATCGTCCGTCAAGTCTGAAATCCAGAGATGATCCACGGGTGAACCTTGTCGAGTCGTGATCCCTCCATGTACCGATACGGATTCGGAAGGGTAGATATCAGAATGATTCCCTCCTCTGTTCCCATTTTCATGTTCGTAATTTGAACTACTTGATCGGGACGTCCCCATGTCCTCGGCGAGCGTGACGTTATGTAGCTGTGATGGGGTGAGAAGTCTCGATTGAGGGGATGGAGTTGGCGGATTGGAAGTGAAGTTGGATCCAGAGCCAGAGGTCGAAATACCGAAATGACGAGGAGGAGAGAGGGATGATTGTAATTCGTCCTCCAAACCTTCATCGCCATCGCCGGTATGCTCTTGCTCTTCTTCGTTGGCAGTCAAATCATGCTGTTGGTCTTGCTCTTGAGCAGAATCGGCTTCCGACGCAAGAACATCTCCCATTCCTAGCCCAACCACCTCTCCTTCTTTCTCCTCTTCGATGACCTCCGGGCCCTCCTGCCCCTCAGGTGGCGAGAGCAAATGGCCCGACTTCTTCCTCAAAACACTAGCTTCAATGCTGGTCCGCCTTTCTTCCCGCGTAATTGCTTCGGTCTCGTCAATCGGTCCTGGCCCACCCATCGAAGTAGACATCGGCCTAGGCATATTTCCCGATGGCAATCCATGCCCAAGTTCGTAAGGATACGGCGAAGGACTGGCAGAATGGTTACCGGGAGTGAGCGGTCCAGCAAAAACATCATTCGATGTATCGGATGTACTTGTCCGACGGTATGGCGGGGTATTTTGTAGGTGAAGGCCGTTGCCGTTTCCATTCAACATGTTCATATTGCCATTGGCGGCATTCAACAAGTGCGCATGAGCGTTGGGGTGAAGTAGTGGTGAGGGGTACATTTGGGGGTGTGGGACATTGCCTCGAGACGGTCCAGCCATACCAGGCATTCCAGGCGATGGGAAACCCATACCAAATGGTGAGCCGGGCATCATGGGCGACATATTTCCAGGGTATCCACCGTGTCCGTTCATTTGAGGGAAAGGCGACGGCGGGCCCATGAGCATGAATGGGGATGGGGGAGGTGCACCGTTCTTTGGTATCTGTTTTTCCAGCTCGGCAACTCGTTGCATGAGATTGGCAGAATGTTTTCGAGCCTGGTCCAAGTGATTGGAGAGCTGTGGTCTCAGCCAGACCCTTCTGATAACAAAGTCTGAATACTCACCTCTGCCCCCCGACTTCGGATCTTGTCACTAGATCGAGTTCTATGCCTGAGCGCACTCAATTCGGTGCGCATCTGTTCTTCATTTTGCCTAGCCTCCTCTTCCGCCTCTCTAGCCATCCTTCCATTAGCCAATGAAGCTCCCAACTCGCCCCTTAATCGATCAATGACCACCTCCATCCGATCCATGTGCGCCTCGTACTCTTCCGGCGAAGCATTCACTGGTCTCTGTATCTCGAGCGAGTCCTGACGGGTATGCCGACGGAGAGGTTCAACCGGTGATTCGGCCGGAGTCCGCTGAGTAGGCGGCAATGCGCTTATGGGATCTGTGTGGGACTGACGGGCCTTCTTGTTCTTCTTCTTCTTGGAACTGGGAATCGGGGTCGAAGGGGGCAGCCAGCCTTCCTCGGGTATGATAGACCATCCTTCCGACTTTGGCCTGGTTTGAGGCCTGGAGGACGATGGTAATTCAGAAGCGCTCGAGGTTGAATCGGAAAAGTCGCCAGCTTCGCTTGAAACTCGTAGGCGAGACGGGCCGGCCATAGGCGACTCGGGGAGAGGGATATGTTCTGGTGACAGCGCCGGTCGCCTATCCGCTGGTCCAGCTCCTGCCCTGCTGATAGATATTCCCATACCACCATCGGATGTCGAGCGATCTTTGGTCGTCTTGATTGACTTGATTGATTTTGGCGTTTCTTCTACATCTAGATCTTCGCTAATCGCGACCTTCGAGTCTGATGTTGGTTCGCGTAATCTGATCCTAGGCGTGGTTGCGCTCGCCCTTCGGTTCTCGGGTGTACTGGGTGGGAGTCGGGCGGGAGTGCTGATGGGTGTGCTGAGGGGCGAGGGAGTTGGTGAAGGAGATCGACTTCGACTGCGTGTCTTCTTGGCGGGTGTCGGTACGCCCAGTCGTGCGGGAGCTGGAGAAGACTCCATAGAGCTCGGACCAGCCATACTCATACTTGACTCGTTCCCACTTCCACTTCCCATCCCAGTATTCGAGACCTTCAACAAGCTTCCTTTTCTCTTCCTTAGATCCTTCTCCTTCTTCTTCTCCCTACCTCTATCCTTGACCTTGTCCTTTTCTACCGTTGGTGATTCCAGTACTTCCTTCTTTGATTCTAGCGACATGAGTTCCTGTTGACGTTCGCGACTGATCTTTTCGCGACGACGTCGCATGTAATCGGATACGGGTTGATGGAGGACGAAGTAGATAGCTCCGACGACTAGCACTATTGTGCATATGAGCAGTTGTCCTCGCCATGATGCGATGTAAGTGATCGTGGATACTGAGATGAGGGGACTGGAGTGTGATGTGGAGTGGCTAGAAGGGGGGCGTGTGTTGGGTGATCGGCGTGACATTGTTGAAGTGTATTGTCTCGTCTCAGAGCATGCGGGGCGTATATCAGATGGACGAGTTGATCATATGGTAATTTGAATGTTGATGTTGGAGTCTGACAGTCAGCACAAATTCGCCAAGCGACTAAGGGGACGAGTGGATCCGAACACGGACCAGAGAGGTCAAAGCGTCAAGTAGCTGATTCTCACACAGGGCGTGGTTGAGATGGTCAAGGCTTTGGACGCGACAGTGCAAATGGTATGATAGGATGACAACGTGTGTATAGATGACGGATGGGTTGTTGGTATGGAGGCGTACGACCGATGGAATACCGTTTCACGTCAGATGTTGAGGGTGACCTCAGAAAGGAGGAAGATGTGTTTTGGAAAGGAGGGTTCAGAAAAGACACTCACCAATCATGTATCGCGAGTCTCCCCTGACGGCTGTCTTTTGTTCTCTCAGTCCTACTAAGGTGTAACGCTCGATCGTGTAAAATTCGGTGAGAACAAGGAGGCGGAGGTGGCCTTGGCTTCGTTAAACGACACGTTCCGTTGGAAGGTTGGTGGCTGACTTTTGATGTGATGTAGAGTATATGAAGTTTAAGTGGTTCAGCTATGGGAATGAACTATAATTCTATGCTACAGAATGCCGATTAATGTTGTGGTACGATGAATACGTGAAGCTACAAGGATCGGGGAAATGGTTTAGGTTAGGTTGGACGTTCGACAACTTCCCCGCATCGCCTCCAGGACGGAATAGTCGATGCCGAGAGGGGAGTAAGTTGAACCGAGTAGTGATATCAGCTGTCCACCGGGTCCTTCATAGGTGCATACGTCGAAAGTGCTACCTCTCGCAAGTGGATTGGTCTTTCTGCTGGTCGTCGTGCCCATCTAGTATCACATGCACTCGCTCATCCTCCTCATCCTTGTCCACACATCGTTGAACACACCTTGACCATACAATTCTTGGCTCTCCGCCAGGTCCCGTGAAATCCGGTCCGCCGAGCATAAGGCTGACGTAACAAACGGCGTTTTGGTTGAGTGTGGCACTTGTCTATATCTGCTCTCTTGGATTCAGGCACAGGTTGATGAGACGCACGTTCTTGTATTACATCTCATAGACCTAATCAAGCATACTTTTACTACTCTCTATACCTCCAAAACTCCATAGCGTAATTGATATACTCAAAGCAAGTGGATAATCAGTTCAAACTCAGCGTCCGTCAAAACTCAACCTGGACCACCGAAAACCTGCGATACTCGAGCTCGATCCTCCTTTCACATCACTACCATGTCCACCCAGCCCCTACTGCAACGCACACAGAAAAAGGTTAGTCACTGCAAGATCAGCGAGAAGCATAACTGAACTAGGCTTCTTCATTTCGCCAATGCTCCCACTTCTGTCAATATTTGACTCCACCTCATTTACGAATATATGACGCGACGTCATTTTCCTTGGCTTCTACTTATTAAAAACAGCGAATAGCGCTACCCGTCCGAGTCGAGCCCAAGGTTTTCTTCGCCAATGAGTAAGTTCCCGCTCAGCTCAGATTATGTTGCTTGGGTGAATGGCTCTCCGAGTCTTGGGTGAATGGCTCTCCGAGTGGAAGGATTTGGGAGACGACCGGACAGCGGATACAAGATCTCAAGCTAATATATAGGCGTACTTTCCTATCATGGCTCCATTTCGCCGTTGTCCTTGGTGGTCTAGCCGTCGGACTCCTTAACTTTGGTGATAAGGTAAGCTTACCGGATCCTTCATTGTGAAGTCGAAGCTAACGGTCAGGTCGGCAAAATCTCTGCCGCCATGTACACCGTCATTGGTATGTGCTCAGCTGACTTCCGCCCGTCCCCAGCTGATCAGTAGCAATGGCTGTCATGGTCTACGCACTGATAATCTACCAATTGAGAGCGAAGGCGATCAGACTAAGAACGGGAGCGCCATACGATGATCGATTAGGTCCTGTAAGCCTCCCAAAATCTCTTTACGAACCATGCTTACCATTCAGACTGTTCTCTGTGTCTGTCTACTTGGTACGCTCTCAACAATACCATCGCTCATGAGCCGGAAAGCTAATCTACAGCCGCTATCATTACCAATTTCGTGCTCAAGGCGGTTTACGAGTAGTATTGCAACGTCAAGGACACACCGATTCTTACCAATCTCGCCTCATTTCATAGCTCTCTCAACGCTTACCATCCTGCCTCTATAGACCATGTATAGTCATGCATATCATCTGTTGCCTCTATCTGCATTCAATGGCTGGAGTGAATTTGCTTCCGCCTTATGACGAATCCGATACCTACGTCGTGTCCTGTTTCTACTGTATCTTATCACGTCAATCTATACACATATTTCAGCGATATGTCCTGGCAAGGTAAGCTTCCGCAGCTAAGCAGCAGGCGCCCATTGACCGCTGCTGCCCCACGCGTAGGCACACGCTGACAATCAGCATACGTCGATGACCAGCTATTGGCAACTGGCAAAATCAGTAAAGCCGCTATTATCGGTAAACAGGGTGGTATCTGGGCCGCCTCTTCCGGATTCCAAGTCAGTTCCTCAGCTTATTTGGCAATCCAGAAGCTGACAATTAGTTGAGCCAGAAAGAGCAAGACGCAATCGTCAAGACAATGTTCCAGGATCCTGATTCTGTTCGAGGTATGTCACTTCACGTCCAATATATCCAAGCTGAACGTTTCCTCTTTCCCTTGCCTTGCCTATACATCATTTTAAATTATAGCCAATGGTATCACGCTCCATGGATTCAAATTTATGGCTGTACGAGCCGAGGCTGAGGAAGTTATTGGACGTAAAGGCGAGAGGGGATGTTTCATCATTCCCACCCAACAGGCTATTCTAGTCGCCGAGGTATGTCCAGTCTCCTCTTCCTTGCCATGTTGTGCATAAAGAAGTGGGCTGATTGATAGTACGATGCACCAATCGGAGCTGGAGATGCCAATGTGGTAGTCACCAAACTAGCCGATTACCTCAAGAGTGTCAACTACTAGGCTATTCCTGTCAGAAAGTAAAGACAAGAGTAGGAGGAAACAGAACATGCTATATGCAAAATGATGCAGACTATGACTACTACTATACGACGAGGATCTAGGACGGATACAAGATAAACAGAATACCTAATCAAGCAGCTTGGGCTTTAGCTTCCGAATTACGCTTCCTCCTCTTCTTCTCCTTTCCCTCTACTGGTGCCGCTTCGGGTGCAGTGGTGGTTGTAGGCTCCTTGGGCTTCTCGCTCTTCTTCTCTTTTGGTTTGGACGATTTATCGACTTTCGCATCGCTGGTGCCATTTGGTTTATCAGACTTGGCTTTCCCGTTTGGCTTTTCCTGTTTTTCTCCTGCTTCCTTCGATCCATCCTTGCCAGCAGCTTGCTTGGCCAGCAGTCTCCTAGCTCGCCTATTTAACGCTCTTCTATCCCCTCCGTCCTTGCCCTCTGCTGTATCCTTTGTGACCTCCTGAGCACTCGATGCGCCTGTGGCAGCAACGCTAGCAAGCGCTGCTTGAGCTTTCTGATCCTTCCTCTCGGCCTTTGTCCTTCTTCGGTTCGTTCTCTTTCGTCCCTCCTTGGCTTTGGATTCTGGCTCCTTCGTTGCCTCAGTGGGTTTTGCTACCGCCTCAGAGGGTTCACCCGTACGTCTATCCTCCAAATCATCTAGGATCTCATTCATGACATCTCTAGGGTCGTCGGATGGCAATGGGCGGCTCTCGACTTCAGCTAAACGTGCTTGCCAACGCTTCATTGCTCGTTTATGTGGCTAATGATCAGTCTTGAACTGGAAGAAGAGGGAGGCGCGTACGGCTGATTGTAAATGTGTTTCTCGCATTTGAGCGTGTTTTAGTAATTTTCCGGGACAGAGGAGACATCCTTCGTGACCTTCGAGTGGGTATATTGGGTTCGTCTCGACTTCATCTATTGATAGGGGGAATGCTGGGAGTCAATACCAGAATGTGAGTCAGGGGTGTGATGACTTACAGTCACTACCGGCATCACTAGCAGAATCATCTGCAACTCCCTCCTCTTCCTCATCATCATCGTCATCGCCATCTTCCTCATCATCCTCATCCTCGTCTTCGTCATCTACATCATTATCCTCATCACTACTCTCCCCACTAATGCCCCCATCATCCTCATCCTCCTCCTCATCGGAATTATCACTATCACTCCCCTCCTCCAACTCTCCACTCTCCTTCATAGCATCCTTGATAGCAGTGATACCGAGTTCATCTTCCCTCTCCTTTCGCTTTAGTCGTTTCTCGGTACGTGCGTATAATGGCATTCCTGGCTATATGTATAGTAGTGTAGAGGGAGGGGTGGACCAAAACTTTTGGAGAAGGTGGAGGTGAATGTGGCGGTTGAGATGGATTGG
>Ga0265780_10002900_pt1 | contig 22928 bp, 25 predicted proteins | sample P1T30metagenome_FD_192432 | JGI IMG/M metagenome (GOLD analysis project Ga0265780, IMG submission 192432) | Plant litter microbial communities from East Loma Ridge, Irvine, California - P1 T30 | ecosystem: Environmental > Terrestrial > Plant litter > Unclassified | place: USA: California... | reverse complement strand
CCAAACAATTGGCTAGGGACAGAATTGATTGCTGCTTCTCAGCTATCGGAGCGTGCCAACCTCGCAGGACATGCGCACGCTGTACGCCAAGAGGAGGCAGTGTGGGGACTGGCTAGGCCAGCTGGCAAAACCGTCACGTGTCCGCTGAACCTTACGTTTATGTACACTCCGGTGACAGTAGTTTACTACTTATAAGCGTAATTATCGGACGACTATCCACTAGAAAACATCAAAGACTTCTAACTATCGTGCTTAGAAGCCAGTATCCACGCGATAGTTGTATGTTTCGCCTCAATGATAAGAAGCGGGAGTAAAGTGACTCCCGAGGCTACGATATACTCGATAGCCGTTATCTACTCTTACCTTCCGTATATCCTCTCATACGCCGTAGCATGCCCTCTTCTTATAAGTACCTCCGAGAGTAAAGTAGTACCGAGGGTGACCGGTCTCATCGACATTGAAAACGCGTCGGAAGGATAGTAATTCTCGAGGAAGAAATCCGTAATAGCGTAGGTAATAGGTATTCAGACCGGATAATCAACTCTTTCGAAGCGAGTCGTATCTAAGGGTCGAGAGTGGACCGTCTTTAGTCTAGGATATCGATTTCGGAATCTATTATTACACTGTTTGCTGACCGGAGAGAATAAAGTCGGAGTCGAGCTTAGGCGAAAGCGGGAAAGTCGGACTTCTCCGACGAGATCTTTTATATGAAGGGGGGGGTAGTCGGGTACACCGACTTCGAGAGTCGAGTTGTAGCCTTCAGTAGAGCTCACCCTTCGGCGGTCAAGAGTATCTATTGCGGTCTATGCGATTTAGCGTATGAAGTTCGGGTTGAGAGTCGATCGGAGGGAATAGAAACTAGGATATCAAACGCGTAAGTGTACTTTCGAACCGAAGTATCTTCGCCGTTACGGTACGCTACTATGACAGTGGTAGGTGTATCTTTGGAATAGGTAGGAATAATGAAGAAGAAAGATAGAATGCTGCGTAGAAAATTCGTTCAATTGCGAAACTAACGCGCGGGACTGTCCGAACCACCCTACTGTCCGAATTCCCCAACAATGACGGTACGCGATATCTACTCATTGAGAAAGCATCATTATTGGCAAAGATCTTGATCTTGCTGCTATACTTGCCATTCATTCGCAGTAGGATGGTTGGGCTGCGGCAGTCGCGGCTCATGCCTGCGGACGAAGCACTCTCCAGCAAGTCGTGTAAACGCCCTCTCGCTGGAAGCGATCTGTTTTGCACGGCTCATGTTGTACCGCACGACATGGCAGTTGCAATCCTGGTGAGTGAGCGCACGTGTGCGAAGATCTGTCAACTCATCACGCAAATCTTGAATTTGCTCCTTGAGTGAGGTGTTCATGACACTGAGCTCAAGGTGCTCCACCTCGGTCTCTTCGACATACCCCCTTTTCTTCTCGCGACACCTGGCAGCCGCAAGTCTGTTCCTTTCGCGATACGACCCCTTCTTGTCGCTAACTTCATCGTCGTCATTCCTGGTTTTAGCTGCGTGTTTCCCGTGATTTCCTTCGAGCATCCCCGTGGTCTTTGCGTGTTGTCGGCTTGCATTGCTGCGGGCACGCTCTAACTTCTGGGTCCTCGCTCTCTCGTCATCTTGTGTCGCTGCGATATCTATGCTTGTACTGTTTGGGAATATGAATTCGACATCAAAACCATCTGGTGAAGGTACTATGTCGATTTGCTGATGTGCGCCTCCATGACCCTCCGCAATCTGGTGCATAGAGTCGGTGCCCAGGATTCGGTCTGACCAAACGCATCTAGTTTCTGTTGGCTGGCTGAACACTTGCCACCCTTGCAAAAGGTGCTGATCTGTCTTCTGGTAAAATGGAAAGCCTGGCTCGGCACTGTGTCTGATAAGTAAACATCAGATGCAAGGAACACCGAAGACGAGGTCCAAACTCACCCAGAGCTATCGACTGGGTGGGAGAGATGTTGCTGGCCAGCGTCTTGAAGCGATCCCCATGTTTGATGCAGTCTTTGGTCCTTGTCACCGTGCGAATCTGCGAAAGCAAAACTCGGCTGTGGCTCGAAGGTCGGGTCGTGCAGGCATTGCGCGAGGGGCACATCGTAAAGTGCATTGTAAGACAAGGCTCCATCATCCATCATAACACACGAAATGTAGTCCAGGCTGATTCTAGATTGTAGCGTGACCAAGTGGAAGCAGGGCGAATAACGAGAGGATTCAGTCAGTTTACGTCCCTCGCCGCGGTGACGAAGCCCGACTCCGACCGTAACTTGCAGCCGGCGCAGACAAGCCACGTGACCTGTGAGCCCAGACGCCAAGTTACGTCATCCACTGCGGAGATGAACGGTGTTAGAATACGTGCAGTGCTAGTAGCGAACGGTGCCGACGTGGTAGCTCATCAATACACCGTCGGAAGAAATTGTACTCCCTCTTTGATGTGGTCTCCTGATACGTCAATGCAATCCACTTCTCTCTAAAGACAACAACCGGTCGGCGCCATATTACAGCTGGTGCAATCCAATTTTCGCCCTACTCAGGCACGCCAACAAACATACCTACACATCCGCGCACTCCTCAATGGAGCTTTTTACCCCCCGAGAGGGACAGCCACATAGTACTAGCGACCGAGTACAAGAACGGCATACGACGCAGTTACCCGGCGACTTAGAGGATGAACCCAATGGACAGCGCATTTCGACGCCAGGCGCGAGGCCGGCTAACCACATAGCGCCGAACTATCCTTTGGAACCTGCCAGATCGAATGGCAAGTCATTTCGGCAAAAAGTAGCCAGGGGTAGATGGAAGAGAGGCAGATGGTTGATCGGGCTTGAGCCCAACCAACGTATCAAGCAACATCACGAAGGCAGCGAGTATTTACTTTGGTCGCAGATCCGATCGGTTCTACAAGAGCCTTTCTCTGAGTTTCTAGGCGTCCTGGTCTTCACCATGATCCAGCAGGGAGGCGTGGCTCAAACAATGCTCAGCGTTGGGGAAACAACCGCGCCCGGTGGGGCCGGGTACGGGTCATATCTTACCATACCACTTTGGCAAGTGTCAAGATCGAGACATCTCGTGTCTTCAACAACTAACAGCATACAGCACGGGCATTGGTGTCCTACTTGGCGTCTACATTGCAGGCGACTCCGGCAGGTATGACATGCGAGCGATACTGTTTTTCCGTGGCTAAATCATCACAGCTATCTCAATCCGGCAATTACATTCGCCAATTGCCTCTTCCGGGGTCTCCCTTGGCGATCCTTTCCTTTACTCACCTTTGCTCAATTACTTGGCGCTTTCTGCGGCACTGGAATCACATATGGTGTCTATCTGCCTGCTATCAACGCGTATAGCGATGGTCTGTTACTAGGTCCACCTACACCTCAGGCTACGGCAGCGATCTTCACATCATTTCCCCAAACATTTTCTTCGAGGATATCCCAGGTCTTCTCGGTCATCCAACGCACAGCAATCATGCAAGCAGTCATTGCTGCTTTAAAAGATGATTATAACTTGGGCCAGAAGGTTTCTCCTGGTGGCGCCACAAATTTTCCACTCAACTTGTTCTTCTTATTCTTTGGTCTCACAGCTGCCTTGGGTTGGGAAACATCGTAAGCCCAGACTCGTTATTATCCAACCTCAGCAATTTTCTGACAAGTAGCAGTGGACAGGCTAACCCAGCACTCGATCTCGGGGGTCGTATCATGGCGTCCGTTGTTGGCTACCCGGACACGATTTGGACTACCCAAATCTCTGGTCGAGGCTATCCCTGGGTACGACCCCATCCACGAACCATATCCGTCTGAGCATAGCCGATTGACTTCCGTGCAGATTCCTACACTTTGCCCTTTCGTAGGCACAGCTCTCGGTGCCTGGGTCTACGATCTCTTAGTCTTCACCGGCACGTCACCCGTTAACACACCATATATGGGTCTCAAAAAGTTTGTGTCACCTGCGACCGATCTAACCAATCGAAGACAGCGGTACAAGCAGAGGCGGGACCCAGATCATGCAATGCCGTAGTCTCCAGACGGTTTGACAAGACATGATTAGTATGTGCTTGTAGTATCTAGTGCAGTACGCACAACGCATAGGGGCGAGGCCGTTAACAGGAAAAAGGGGCTGTCGATGAGGCTCGAAGGGAATTCTAAGATCCGGCTACATCAAGCACTGCTGAACGACTGGGCATACTGCATACGACTGCTTCCACGCGACGGATGTAAGGATCGAGATACACGTGCGGTATTAGCAGGCAGTTCTGGCGTAGGCAAGGTTGATTTAACATCAGGTAATTGGTAGATCAGATAAATACAAGAACGAGCAAGACTCTAATAACTCTTGTAGGGTTTTTTATGTAGTTGTTCGGTCAAAAAGAAGGAAACTATTTGAATGAAGTAGAACACCTTTATGGGGCCGCCCGATATCAATTTCCAAGTGATCACGCTCCTCTGGCAAAGACGGAATCTCTTGGTGTTGTAGGCAAACCCAACAACGAAACTCTAGGTCACGTGACCAATCGCCTTGGGATTACCCTGTCTCAGGCGTCTACGCTTAGAGCCTGAGATATACATAGCAGGTAGCCGGCGAGGAACTTTACTCCCAACTACAACGATGGGTACGAAGGCATATGCGAACAATCACGTGACGTAAGGTCTGAGGTAAGTCACTATGCGCATTCTGCAGGGCAAAGCCGCGAAAGTCAGGATACTAGCGAGAAGTGAGACCCTCGCACGTCTCGAGAATACCGGATAAGGCAGCTGTCAAGTCTGAGAATCCCGCCAGGAGGATGTGGCTTGCGCCACAAGCTTCTATAACGTCATTCACCTAGAAGCGGGACACACCTAGAAGCGGGATAGCTCGACGTGGTACTTTCGTGAACACTTCGATTTTACACGCGACATTTTCCTTTTTAGATCTGAATTTTTATATCACGAGGAAGAATATGTAATCAATATCATGATAAACCTTACTATCAGATTATACTAGCTTAGGTGTTCTAATAATGACGCGTCTTTTACCACCTACTTTTTGATAACATTTAGAATCTTTTTATTACTTCCTTTATTCTACGCTATAGTTCTTATCATATCTCTATATAACTCCTATATAAGTTTTTCCTACTCTATATATATAACCTCTGATATCTAAATTTATATATAGAATAATGGGTAGGCTATTAAATAGCGAAAGTAGTTTTGTCCTCTCAGTATTTTGAGTCATGATAGTAGTATCATTCATACTAGTCTGCGAATATGTCATACTGCTTGCGTACTGTCCCGCTTCCAGGTGTGTCCCGCTTCCAGGTGAATGACGTTACCCAACCCGACAATGCAGTTCTACACGACCATCGCTCTCCTCACTGCCCTTGTTGGTGTCAACGCCGCACCATTGGAGGCTCGCACGGACAAAGGAGGCATTCAGTGCAACAACCACGGCGGCAAGTGGCACTACGGCTGGGACGGAGCCAGTGAATCCGAGAAGTTCACGTGCAACACGATCGGTCTTCTCGTGAGTGATCTCTGTCCGCAGGTCCAACAGGGAAAGATGAACTGATGTGCCTTCATAGAACCTCCTGAACTGTGTCAACGTCCTGAACGGAAACTCCATCCCTATTTCCATCGATCTCCTCAACGGTGGGTTGTTAGGACTGTGAAGAGACGACGGAGATGCGTGGAAATGTATTTGGAGGGTGAAAATGGTTATTGCTTTTGTGGAGATACGACTTGGATGATTTGCTTTCCTGTTTCGATATCTAACACACGCTCGCTTCTAGCTAAAGCAAACGGTATCTGATCAGTACCAGTTGGTTCCAAACCTGATGATTACGATTCGTCCCCGATGTCGTTGAAACTAGCATATTTGACGATACTGGTAGTCGTGATACCAACTGCACCAGCGACCAATGAGATTCGGGAAGCCGCTGGCGTGATCCTGATGGTCGAGCATGTCCGCAAGAGTGACTTGGTTCTCTCCAGCTCCGGAGATCTCCCTGGCCAGTACACATGGAAATTCGACCAAGCTCTCCCGGGATGACACACACTACGTCTGTACGGGGCCTTCACCTCTGAGCAAGCGTCGATTCTTGTTCAGACGCGAACAGGGCACCGTCGTCTGGATCAATGTCTATCTCGCATCGGAGTAGTTGAGGACACAAAGTGTCGCTGTGGTATCGACGATGAGACCGTCCGCCACATCCTCTGTATATGCCCTCTATGAACAGTACAGCGGAGGATGCTACCTCCTCCAGTTGGTCGACATGCTGAGCACTTCAGGCGACAAAGGTCTAGCAACTGCGATACGGAGACATCTCGAGGCTGATGTATCTTCCTAGAAGCTCACGGCAGCGAAGGAGCATATGGTCATCATGGGAGGATCGATAGTGGAAGCTATGAGGACCGGCAAGCTTCTACATATAGCAGGTACGCAAGGCTCGGGGGAGGCCTGTGGTATATTCGTTGGTAGGCATGACCCAAGCATGGGGATATCCACTTCCTGGCGCGCTGATATCGACGTAGACGATCGTTGACGCCGAAGTCATGTATCGCTTCGCATCGAGGTTCACGATAGCATGAATGTGCTGCTGTTAGACATTGTCAAGTGGGTGAATGGACTGGTCCTCTTCAAAAGATGCGAGAAGACATCAGTCATCTTCGAATAGCCGCGTGTATGGGCCGAGGGCAACTATCGATAGTCTGTCAAACACGTGTCCATGAGCTAGGCGTGTTCATCCTTGAGACTATACATGCCCCAACCATCGATGTCGGACCGGGCCAAAAGCATGAAGTTTTCACATAGTCTGCACATGCCTCTGAACTTCCTATCTTTTCTCAAGACTTCGACAACCTTGCTGACGTACCACTCTCTAGAAATCGGACGCAGGGTGCTTCCCGGATCACATGATATGGACGATACGACCGATATGAATCGCACGAGTCCGGGGATCTGAATCTTCAAGTCCTTGCTCGTAGCACGTGAGAACTGTGCCGACTGCTTTTGATCGCTTCGCGCGAGCGCTCAATTTCACTCGAATGTGATTAGATCTCTTCCAAGGCCTTCGACATAAAACGTCTGGCCGTACAAGCAGTCTGACAATAGTGACAAAGCGGCATGTTGTACATTTGCTGGCACCATGAATAATTCAGTCGATATCGAGTCGGGCCCGTAGGATATGTGAGTCATGGGTGAGTTTTTGGAGGTAACGCTCATCAGCAGCAAGTTGACTCTGTTTCGCTTGGGCATCCTCCACAGCTTTCTCTGCAGTTTCGGCGGCACGTTGCGCTTCGACCGCGGCGCGTTGCGCCTCATCGGCAGCACGTTTTGCTTCGTTGGCAGATTGTGTGAGGGTATCAGCATTGGGCAGACTGTTGTGGTTGGCCTCGATCTTTTGCTCCTGCATTTTGCGTTTTTGCTTCAACCGGTGCAGGTCCCGCACAATCTGTCCATAGTCGGGTTCGTCTTGTCCATCTTGTCTGGGACGATCGCACGAATTGGCTGGAGCTCGGCTTTCCACAGTGTTGGAGGGTTCGTTGTTGGGTGTCACTGGGATGCGTCCTGCTGCAGGCTCGGTTTGAGTAAGTCTCTCGTGATGATGTAGCGAATGATCGACTGGACTCGGCGCACTGGGTGCGACTCCATGTGATGCCAAGTTCTCATTCACATTTTGCGTATCTGCTTCTGGAGATGAAACACTAGGCTGACTTTGGATGGATGCTAGCCTGCTCTCAGCTTGGACTTGTGGAACAATCATAGGCGGAATTGTTTTACTGTTGGCATGAGATCGTTCGCGGGTCTGTCGTAGCTCAGACGGTGGAGGGTTCTCGCATGACTCCAAAGTGCCATCACGGGTCCGTCCAGGAACCAACATGGATGGTGTGGACGCTTGCCTCTCTGTGTATGTATCCACGCTTTCGTCGTCATCCGCTACTGTGACTGCAGCTCTGTGAAGCTGCCAGAGTCCACCCGAGTATGCCCAGACTTTACGCTTGCTCTCCACCTTCTTCGACTGAAAGTTCAGGCTCGATTGTATTGCTGTTCGAAGCTTTTTGACACCGTATTCCTGGTATGTAGCCGGGCGGTTGGTGCCGATCCACGTGATAATGTATTCGAGCGACGACGGCTCATCAGGTTTCGCTCCGAGCGCATCATAGATGAGACTGAGGTATATCTGTTTGTGGCCTGGTGTGGCTTGCTGCTTCGAGGCTCGATGCGACTCTCTCCGATCGGTTATTTCCGTGCGTCTGTCGGGTGTTGACACGTGTATGACATTGCCGGAAGTGCCTGTATTCTGCGACACCCATGGCCGCCACGTTTCATTATTCTTCTTCAAGCGTTTGGCGGGCGACTCTGGCACATCGTATATGTCATATTCATCGCCTTGCGTTGTCAGCCTGGAGGTCTCCCATGACATCATCGCCACCATACTTACGCCCACGAGCGCCGTCCATCGTCTCCGGCGTACGATTGAGGTGTGCAAGCAAGAGTGTTCGTTGCGGCTGCGCGCAAAGCGCAATTTCATGGGGACGCGCCAGCCGAAGCCTCCCAAGTGGAGACCGTGCACAAAACGTCAATCTCGCTACGCATCGCGAGCCAGTTCTCGAAACGCGACATCATCCAGGGCAAAGCGTTTCGTTAGATACAAACCAACAAATGCGCTGTGCTTATCGAATTGCGGGATTTATGGCCAATTACGCCAGCAACGACGAGCATTATATGGTGGTATCGGTATGTGCTTGCACGACTGACTGGACATCACCTGTCGGTGCAACTAACTCTGAGCGGGCGTCGAGCGCCCCGCGCGTTTGGTATGACGACATATTTGCACAGTGCTCTTCTGGAACTACTGTAGATGCCCGTGTGAGCGTAAAACTCCCGGGCAGTTCCGTTATACGGCACTTCTTTTTGTGGAAAAGTCGCCACACTTCGAGTGTGAACGAACTAATGCATGGTTGAGTCACGTGAATCAGCTTAAATTTGTCGTGGAAATGTTCCAGCATCTTACTCTTGATATACCGAAGTACTCCAGCAGCAATCAGGTGCGGACAACATATACACCCATGGAATGAACTGTGTGTCACAGTAGATGCATTTCTAGGAGCTCGCAAGGAGACTAAGACAGTCCATCGTACTCAAATCACGCCTCGGCCCGAAGCACAACGGGGCCCCTCCCTTTCCAAGCATAACTTTTCAGGAGACAGCTCTTCGCACAGCATACGAACGACTCCTGACTGTACGATGCACGAGAAGACAGCGCGGCTTCCTCGAGTCATGTTAACGCAAACAGCGGAGCGAGGGCCGTATGTATTAAGAACGAAGCCCACCGGTCGCAAGGATTCGACGAAACCCTCTGATTACAAAACCAAGACACCCTTATCGTCATTGACGGGACCTACTAAGGTTTCCGACGAAGACCGCGTGCGCTTGCGCAAGTGGCTTGATTCTACGGACCAACCTTTCACTGTGCGTACGGTGCCATTATCGCGCAAAAGAAAATGGAACAGTGCACGGCAGCAGGTGCAAGGTGACTTGTTCGAAGAAAGGTTGACTGTATGCTTCGAGATGCAGCCATGGAAGGAATGGAAAAGATTGCGGCGATACAAGAAGTTCACTGGTAAGAAAGGATGAGCTTCGACATGGTGACGGGTCTAACGGTCACAGTAGTCGGATCTCATAGCATCGCAACCGGTAGTTTCGTCTTGATCAGGCACGATGACTCTGATGATCTGGCGACCAGCAGTCTCACTGATTGGAAAGCGAAGGTCTTGGAGGTGCGTGCACTCGACGCGGAGCACGTATACATCCGTGTCAGTTGGCTCAATCGGCCAGAAGATATGATGGGCGGGCGCCAAAGTTTCCACGGCAGGAGCGAACTTATCCCTACGAATCAAATGGACGTCATAAGTGCTTTGTCTGTCAATGGAATTTTGCCATTGAAGCACTCGGAAGAGTTCGGAGTCGATACTCAGGAAGACTTCCTTGGCGAAGATGAATACTTCTGGAGACAGACTTTTGATTTCGTGAACAAGAGGCTATCGGTACGATAAAAGCGGCTGTTGTGCAATCAGGCCGGGTTTGCTGACAAGCTTATAGGACCCCAATAAAATTATGCATCGATCATCTGCCACGGATCATGTTGAACCGGTAGCGTAATGCGCGAATGGTAATGCATTACGGATGTATCACGGAACCATTTGTGCAGCTTATGGGTAAGTTGATCGGTGGATCTTGTAATGACCCGCATCGCTGTATCATTAGAGAGTATCTCACAGCACCGGCTGGCCTGCCTCGACATTGAGTACTTGGAGCCACCGGGTGTAACGCCGTCGACGCCGTATGGGGAACGGTACTAGTATCACTAGTTGCCTATTACCGACAATCCAGACGAGACTTGCTTACCGGAAGATACAAACCTTCGCTCTCTTGCTTAGTTATATGGAGTTATGTTTACGTCTAACGATGCATCTATCAACGAGTCTTCCAGTGTTTTCAATTGCCGGCAGGGCCAAATCCCACCCGAAGATGAATCTCACCACGATGCCAACCCTGTCGCGAAGCGTGTGTTCCGGCGGGAAAGCAACGCCCTATAGGTTAGCCAGGGTAGGGCACGACATCAGATGGCCATCTCTTACGGAAAACGAGGTCGAGAGGGCTATCTTTAAGAGCAACCCCGATAAAGCACCAGGCCCGGACGATATCAGTTTCCGCGTATGGAGAGAGCTATGACCAGTAGTAGGCGACCACGTCCTATGGCTATACAACACCTCACCAGAACTGCAGCACACGCCACGCCGGCGGAAGACAGCAAGGATCGTTACACTCCGGCAGCCGGGAAAGTCCGATTACACTGTACCTAAGGCATTCCGTCTGATTTCACTCCTCCCAACGATTAGCAAAGGGCTCGAGGCAGCAGCCGCCGCTATGCTGTCCTTTGTTACAGAGATGTATAACCTTCTCTTGAGTAATCACTTCGGAGCTAGGCCGCGTAGGTCTGCCGAGCAGGCACTCAACGTACTCGTCGAGAAGATCCACCAGGCATGGAGACAGGGAAAAGTGCTTTCTCTAGTGTCTTTTGACGTCAAAGGCGTATTCAACGGCGTTCACTCGGATGTCCTCGAACGACGGCTCGAGGCGAGGCAGGCCCCTAGTCTAGCGGTCCGATTGATTCGGAACCTCTGTGATGGCTGGCACACCCAGGTCACAGTCGGCGGTTTCGAGTCGGAAGTGTCACCGATCGAATTCGCAGGTATCCCCCAGGGCTCTCCTCTGTCACCCCTCCTCCGCGTTTACTATAACGCCGACCTCGTCGAATGCGTTAACAGCGCCATTAGCTAGAAGGATCCGAGAGGCCGTAGGGGTGATCCGTCTACTCGAGAACGACCGGAAGAGCGACCTCACCCTCTTCGACTCCGAAGGCCTCCCCGGCCAGTACACGTGGAAACTCGACCAAGCTATCCTGAGAAAACATACACTACGTCTATACGGGGCCTTCTCCTCAGAACTGGCCTCGATTCTCATCCAAGCCCGAACGGGACACTGCCGTCTTAACCAATATCTATCCTGTATAGGTATAGTCGAGGAGGCAAAATGCCCCTGCGGTACCGACGACGAGACTGTCCGTCACATCCTCTGTGTATACCTGTTATGGGCTATACAGCGGAAGACGCTACAGGCTGTCGATAGCAACCGGTGGGGCGACGTTTCTTACCTACTAGATGGCTGGGGAAAGCATAGAGACGCAAAACCAGGAAAGCTACTAGACGGAAAGAAGGACGACTGGAGACCCAACTTGACGGTTGTCAAGGCTACGGGCCGGTACTTACAAGAGACAGGCCGTCTCACATACCAGCCGGAGGAAGGACAAGTTGGTTAAAAGAAGGACTTACACTCGTTTACACCTGTTTCACAAGATATGAGACAAGGCAGCGAATCTCTTTTGTTTAGTTAGGTGCCTATATAGGGACGGCTCATACGGATACCGTGAATAGCCTGAATGAAACACTCATTCACTCACTCACTCACTGGCGGGTAGGGTGCGAGAGGTCGCAGGTGTCATCTGCTTAATAAATTGGGATAGGAGTAATAATCCGACCCCGTTTGATACTACGAGACTACCGGGCCAATACACGTGGAAGATGGACCCGGCGTTACCGGGGTAGCATACCCTACATCTATATAGGATACTTACCTCGAATCCGACGGCTATCCTCATCCAAGCGAGAATAGCGCATTACAGGTTAAATTAGTACCTCTCCCGAATAGGAGTGGTAGAAGAGGCAGAATGTAGTTGTGAAAACGACAAGGAGACGATCAGACATCTCATCCTCTCGTGTCCGAGGTGGACGGACGAACGTAGAGAGTTACGTGAAACCGTAGGCGCAAGGTCAGGAGACGTATCCTACCTCTTAGGAGGGTGGGGTTCGAGAAAGGATGTGAGGACAATACAGCTTTTAGATGGTCCTAAAGAGAAATGAAAGTCGGATATCGAGGTAGTGAAAGCTATTATCCGGTTTCTAGAATAGACAGGCAGGTTGACCTATCAGCCAGAGGCTGAGTAGGCAACCATAGGGATGGATCACTCTCATACATGAGCGAAGGCAGCGAATTTCTTTTGTAAGCAAGGTCACTCTCTAGGGACGGCTCAAACGGTCACCGTGAATAGGCTGATCGGATCAATCAATCAATCAATCGATTGCGGGTAGGAACCACGATGATTTCTTCGTTCAATCAGTGTCAGGACAATGGAACATCGGATCAAAACAAATCGATCACTATACTACTGGGGGAAGGCTTATGCGGTTACCGTGAATAGCCTCATTGAATCAAACGAACAAACAAACGATTGCGGGTAGGTTCTTGCCCTTCCTGATACAAGTTGTCCCTATCATTGCCAACCGCGAACTTTATCGTCGCAAAAGTCTTCGAAGTCAGTTCTCGCTGCGTTGAGCTCCAGCTTTGACTGCAGTAATAGGAATCGCGGACCGTAACTGGTGCATCATATTTTTGCCACTACGCGCAACTAACATGTAAGTCAGTATGTGTGTTTAGCGACCGATTATGCTATCGCAATAGATACCTCGTTGGACTCCAAGAGAGTTCAGCGCATGTAATGCCCCGAAAGTTCTAGGGTGGCGCTTTGCGAGTCTCTTCCGGTCATCAGCTCGAAGACGCCCTAACATCTGCTTTGCTTTGTCGGGTTTCACCTGTTCGCAGTATAGGAGGCCTAAGTTTCTGACTGTTGTCAGTGTCGAGGTGTCGTCGGGTCCGTATGCCTTCTCGAAGCCAGCTAGAGCACGCTGGTACATCTGCTCTGCTTCGTCGAGCTTTCCTTGATCTCGGTATAGGGTGCCCAAGTTGCTGACTGTTTCCATCGCCGAGATGTGATCGGGTCCATGTGCCTTCTCAAAGCCAGCTAGAGCACGCTGGTACATCTGCTCTGCTTCGTCGAGCTTTCCTTGATCTCGGTATAGGAGGCCAAAGTTGTTGAGTGTTCTCATCATCGAGATATGATCGGGCCCGTATGCTTTCTCGTAGCCAGCTAGAGCACGCCGATACATCTGCTCTGCTTCGTCGAGCTTTCCTTGATCTCGGTATAGGTCGCCCAAGTTGCAGACCGTTTCCATCATCGAGGTGTGATTGGGTCCGTGCGCCTCCTCGTAGCCAGCTAGAGCACGCCGGTACATCTGCTCTGCCTCGTCGAGCTTTCCTTGATCTCGGTATAGATTGCCCAAGTTGCTGACTGTTTCCATCATCGAGATGTGATCGGGTCCGTGCGCCTCCTCGTAGCCAGCTAGAGCACGCCGATACATCTGCTCTGCTTCGCCGAACTTTACTCGACCATAGTATAGGTCGCCCAAGTTGTTGACTGTTTCCATCATCGAGATGTGATCGGGTCCGTGCGCCTCCTCGTAGCCAGCTAGAGCACGCTGGTACATCTGCTCTGCCTCGTCGAACTTTCCTTGGTCTCGGTATAGATTGCCCAAGTTGCTGACTGTTTCCATAATCGAGATGTGATCAGACCCGAGTGTCTTCCTGCGGCCAGCCAGACTACGCTGGTACATCTGCTCTGCTGCGTCTAGCTTTCCCTGAATTGCATAGAGGTTGCCCAAGTTGTCAACCACGTCTAACATCGAGATGTCATTAGACCCGAGCGTCTTCTCCTTGCCAGCTAGAGCACGCTCATACATCAGCTCTGCTACGTCCAGCTCTCCTTGCTTTGCATGTATGGTGCCTAGATTGACGACTGCGTCTAGCGTCGAAGTGTGACCTGACCCAAGCGTTTTCTCGTAGCCAGTTACAGCACGCTGGCACATCCCCTTGGCTGCTTCTAGCTTTCCCTGAGCTGCGTATAGATTGCCCAAGTTGTTGACTGTATCTAGCGTCGAGGTGTGATTTGATCCTAATGCCTTCTCGTGGCCAGCTATAGCACGCTCGTACATTCGCTCAGCTGCCTCCAGCTTGTTCTGTCTGCGAAGAAGATCCCCTAGAGCATGACATATCAAAGCTAGAGAGCCTTCTTGATCAAACTCTTGCAATAAGAAATGTTCATCCAAGGCATGTAGAACGTGTGGAAGCAGTCGCTGATCTAGTTTCCAGTACTCAATGTCGTCCTTTGTAGGTGCAGCTACACCTAATAGAGAGAGCACGAGGGTCTTCAGTGTTCCAATATCGCCGCCAGAAGATAGTGATAGGCACCACCTGTGGAGCACTGGATGCATACTCCAAGATCCAGAGCCAGGGCTGTTCACTAAAGAGTAGGTTGCCAACAGCCTGACGGCATTGGAGAACTCAAAATCGTTTTCCGTAAGCTGGATCAGCCACGGTATCTCCATCTTCCTCGCTACCATCCCGCCTCTTGCTAAAAGTCCGTACCAGACATCGCCGTAGTGGAAAAAGGCCCACAACCTCAGCAGTGCCGCTGCAGCCTCGCTCTGTTGTAGGACCTGCTCGTACGAGATCATGTATGTCGTCAGTAAGCTGCGCTCATCGTCAGCCCTCGACGAGAACCGGTCTTGCTCGCCCAACAGCTCTATCCACTTGCTGTCAAAGTACTCGATGTAGGTCTGTACGTCAATGCCTGTTTGCCCAATGTATGTACCAGCCTGATTAAGGGCCAGTGGCAGTCCGTTCAGCTTGGCAGTCAAAAGATCGACGTCTATAAGGCCGCTAATTAGCTATATGAACCATTCATTTTCCCGCTCGTTTCGGAAGAGAAACTAACCTTCTAAGAATCGGCCAGCCTGTTGTACCAGGACTTCCCTCGCATCCTCTTCCCCCAGATTGCCCAGCTGAATTTTCTCCCCTATACTCATATTCGAGAGCCGGCTCGTGACCAGTATCGATCCGTGATCAGCCTCGGGTATCGCTTCCCTCGGATCGAAACCCTGCATGTCTTTGCCCAATCCTCTGTACTCCAGGTCGACGTTGTCAAGAATGAGTAGCCAGCCACAATTGCCGGGTAGTGACAGCCAGCGCTTCACATCCTCTATCACAGTCTCTTTGTCTACTGCTGCATCATCAAGTGTAGCCACAACGTCCGCTCGCAGTTGATCTGCAGGGATGCGATGAGCGACATCGAGGAATGCTTGTAGCAGTCGATCTCTCGATGAGCCGTTCAGCCACAAAACCGCACTATAGTCCTGCTCATGCCTCCGTACATACTCGATAGCCAGCTGTGTCTTGCCAATGCCACCAAGGCCATGGATGACCACAACCCTGCGTCGCTTGTTGCTCTCTGAAGTCTGCTCGAAATGTTGCTCGATTCGCTTGAGCTGCGCATCGCGTCCGATGAAGTGGGGGATCGCAGGCACTCCGCCCAGCGTGAAAGGAATCTTGTGCCTCCCTAGTTCTTCATAAAGGTCAGTTCAAGATTCTAGGAGCCTTACACTCAAACTCATTTCATTCGTGTTGGCAGAAGCAATGGAGAAGATCGTGTACGGGAATTTCGTTCTCTGATATAGTAGACAAGCCATGCTCACTCACTCGCTAAATGTAGGTAGTTCTGCTGCATCCCGATGATCATATCTTTTGCCACCGCGGCGGCAGCTGCGGCAGCGTAGTATACCCACTTCCACCCATAGTGAGAGTCGGCGTAGTCGGAGATGCCGCGTATGATCAGTGGGTGCCAGTTGTCCATGAGAACGGCAGACTCCATCTCAACACATAGTGCAGTGTTGTACCTCGACTTGAGAGCACCCCTCACTTCGGCAGACTTCAAAAGTCCATCTCCCGTCAGCACGAGACCGCAGTGTAGCTTGATGGGATACGTCTCTCCAACCCTAGTTTTGGATCGCCTGCGGTAGTGCTGAAAGCGCTCTAAGCACATAGAGCAGTCGCCCTCTGGTCCTTGATGCTCTTGGCTTGACTGGAACAGGACATCTTCTTGCTCTGCAGGCGCGGCAAACTTCGGGCTCTTCTTAGTCAAACTTTCCAGTATCTGCTGTGCTCGAGTCGTCTCTCCATTCTCGTAGTCTTCTTCGAAGTCGGCAAACCAGTGGTCAAACAGACTTTGGAGATGCCCTGCTGTTTTGTCCGCTACGTGCTTGGTGCGATGATTGTTGGCTCCTCGAACTTCTGCGTAGTCGTGCTGGATCACAGCGGGAAAGTTGTACTTTGCACATCCGATCACAACGTCGCCTCTCTCGATGCTGTTGGCAGGGTCATCTTTGTATGCCAAGTCTGGCAAACCGCCTGCGATGCCGACAAAGAAGGCCCAGTAGAGGTTGGGAAAGTTCTGCTTCACATGCGATGCAGCATGGACTATGTTGGCCTTTCCTGATGCTGTAGGTCGTACTACGACGGCATTGTGACTCGTATGATCGCCTTTGATCGTGCCGTAGTCAAAGGTGGTCTCACTGTGGGCCGATAGAGTCGGAGGCTTGTGTCGTTCGTCGAGAATGGCTTTGGCAGCCTCTGCTTCTTCCTTGGTTGCGCAGAACCATACGATAGAATACTCGTCTGGTGACAGTTTCCTCCAGTTCGACCGGCCCGTTGGTGCTGGCGTCCCTTGTTGTATAGCCGACATGTTGGGCTAAGTGTGGATTGTGAAAGCTCTGCTCGTCGTCGATACACAGTACTGGAAAGTAGTTGCGCCAGAGTGGAGAAAACCACTACATTTAAGCAAGACATGCTGCACTCATAAGGAGGCGCAGCCTCATCCCAGCCACGGAAGGCTGCTCTCACGTCGTCTGCTGCGCCTAGATAGCACCCCGGGCGGCAAGGGGGCCAGCTTGAGGGGCTTTCGCGACATGATACGATTGGATTGTAGCTGCGGATGCTCATGCAGCCTCACTGCAGCCTCACTGCAGCCTCACTGCATGCATGCCCAACTCCCACCTCAACAGCCTTCCAATGTACCATAGTGACAACACGCACTTATTGCTGGCATCCAGCCATATAGCAGGCAGCTTTTAGTTGATGAATGCAGTCAAAGGAACAAACACATCCTTGGAGCATCGTGTCATCAGCTCTCACAAGGACTGCGGCTCCACCAATTTCATCAGCCAGCATCATATGGTCTCTCATATGGACTCTAACGAGCAACATACGTGCGGAAGCACGATGTGTAATCATAACGAGAGAGCCTACACGAAGACGCAAGAGATGTTTCGAAAAGTCTGGCCGACGATCACCGACCCAAACCCTTTGACCCTTTTCGGCTTCCGCCGTTTCAGAACGAGCCATCTGCTGAATCTCCGAGCTTTGGAGCACGATATCTTGCAAATCGATCATCAGATCTTTCAAGCAGGATTGAGTCTGGGTGCAGCTCATGGAGATCGAGATCGGCTAGCACTCGCGTACGCAGCGAGGGACTTCAATACAGTCGGCAACCAGATTCACATGATAGACGACGAGCTGATCCATCGACTGAGAGATCTACTTCAGCAATACGGTAGGTGGTGTGAAGCTATAGGCTGCCACGATGTAGCAAGATGGTCTCAGAGCGCGCTGACAGGGACGTTATCATAGATGAGGCACTCACTGCCTTCAACCATGTCATGACAATGGAGACGTTCAGCCTCGCCGACCATCGGGACCTTGCAACGACGAGCAGCTTATCTCGGGAAGAGACATTCCGCACACGACTTGTCCAGATAGACCGTCCAACACGGCATAGTGTACGAGATCCGCTTCAGCATTGGCTTCGCAAGCTCTTCCGACGACTCTGGTATTACTCGACGAGCGACACTACTGATGACAGCGTGCGAGCAACATCTGTTCTGCCAGTCAGCAATGCTAGCAGCAACAATGGCAACCACGACAATAGAAGTGATGGAAGAGATGTGTGTAAACCGGACGCAATGCTCAGAAGCCGATGGCGACGGTCGTACCAGAATACCGCGTGGTTTGCAGACACGATATCCCGATTCCTCTTTGGCCTACTCGCTGGCGGTCTGCTGATAACGCCAATGGTTGTTCTAGGGCAGGAGAGCAGGCGTTCGGCTCAGCTTGCTATTGTCTCGATATTCATCGCGGTGTTCTCGTTTATAGTGGCCTTGGTGTCGCGAGCCTCTCCGCAGGAGACCATGGCAGCATCGGCGGCGTACGCAGCGGTTCTTGTGGTGTTCATCTCGACAAATAGCATAAAGTCCGACACGAGCTAGAGATGAGCATACTACAGAGACAGATGGATGGAAAGTGGTGACTCAGGGTATAATTTCTTAGTATTTCTCACTGTCTTTGTATCGCCAGTCTCAGTTTGGGGAGCTTAGAGTTCAGCTTAGAAGAAGATTATCCCGATGCGCAAGGAAGGGACGATGTCAACAATGACATTGCCGTTTGCTTGGATGTCTACTTTCTACATAGGACTACATTGACTCCATGTCAGTACCGCAACGTCGAAGATATGAACGGACGACCCTGCTCGCGTATCCCGTGTAGCAACGCAATGAGGCTTATTTCCGTGCACAAGTCTCCTGACAGCAAAAGCCTGAGGGCAACTTCAAACGCCCTCTCAGCAATGAAAGAAACATTATGATTGGTGCACGCGACGCCTCCATCAAGTCACAATCGGACAACAGAGCTCGTTGTCATAAATAATTGCTGGGATCGGTATGCACATCGCCACCTTACTTCGCGACTGACCATCGCTTCTCCCTTCTCCCACCCCTATCGATCTCGGTGGCAGTACAACCGCTCCAATTGGTCATATGCCGCCGTCACATGCACCAAGGACACTGGGCGAATCCGCAGTAAGTTGCCTGTAGAACGAAGTGAGTGGTGCACAGTACAGTCCTTGGTCCACTTGAGTGAGGCACAGCAAGTAGTGGAGCTAGCAATGACGGCATTTCGAATTGTTGAGTCCGTTCGGCTGCAGGGCTACTGCCATCCAAGACTGCGAATATCGATATACGATTGGTGGGCGTCTTCATCGACGTGGCGTTACTCTGTTGACACTCTACACAATTCAAACTCAAGTAACGGCGTGCTTTTTGACATCTATGGGGTGTCAGCGATCATACAGACGAAACACATTGAAGTGTTATGCACTTTCGGTTATGTAAGACGTTACACTCCGCGCGATCGATACAACTGCATGTCTCCTACAGGTGCTGCATGAGGTGCGGGGTATGTTCACGGAACTGAGCGGGTCAGGTCACCTCTATAAACCATGTTTCCGGTATGAGGCAGTAGGCGCGCTGGGCAGCGCGTCTGACTTCACGGGTCCATCTAACCTTGGAAGGTGAGCACACTGTCATAAGTCTCAATGACAATGCTTACAACATTCGCTGTATTGATTATACGCCGTGGACTCGATGGAGCATATGCCTCGGGCCTGGTTGCGTATGCGAAGATACAGGCATGATCACGTGTAAGATAGCTATCCGTAATATTGATATTTTGGTCCGGGCCGGACTTATAAACCGGGCTCATGTAAAAACTTATATTGTATTACGCATAAGGGCGCTGTGCCGCCGCCGAGGCGTATGACCAAGCGAGGGGCCAGGGTGGCGAAGTGCACGCGTTGCCTGGCTTATTCAACACCGGGGTGGTACACGGAAGACGGCAGCTTACAACTATTTTATCTTCTGCTTGCTTCTGGCGTGCCATGCTGACTTGCATCAGCCTGGAAGGTGAGCTGTTTGCCCTCCCACTCGGTGCTAACAATAACCGTACCTCGCGATTTAGACATGCCTTCGCGCGAATTTCGTGTCACTTTCGATCGGAATTAACACTCTGGATTTATTCTCTGTATTCTTCGCCAAACACCGCTTTCTCTGCCGCTCTCTCGTGAAACAGTGCTGCGATCCACGCCACAGTGTACGCTTCGACACTCTTAGGAGCATCGGCCTGATTCATTGTGGGCTACGAACGGCAGCACCTCAGTCGAGCGCAGGTGGTGAGAAATATCGCTCAGCCTTAGGAGGAATAGTGTTCCGTGTTCTAACTGTCTGATTGGGAAGATCGGCGTCAAATCGTGTCGAGAATATCATGCAGATCGTAGTGAGTGTTCCACGGTGGATAGAGGTATGAGCCGGTATGCTGGCAGTCGTGGAAGGGATCAGAAGTGGTGAGCATGCTACACTGGAGCGGCACCCTGGAATCACTCGTTTTACATTGATGCTAGGCGGACAAGGAACCGGTCGCTGAGAAAATTTTGGCCGCCTGTGGGGCAAGTGACCTTGGAGCTGGTCAGGTCACCAAGGTCAGGTTTGGTCAAATGTCTGCCTGGCATGATCTCTATGGACCTCGCCCCCTTCTCGACCTTGGAGTGGTAGTATACAAGTTCGAGCTTACGCCACTGTAGCACAGTGGCTTGCACTGCCGCTTTGACCCCACATACGTGAGGTAGTTTTTTGCGAGTAGACTCCTACTAGGTATTCGATGAAGCCCGCTTTTGGCTATAGGTCTAATTTTAGATTACAGTACGCTTGATTATCTTGTCCCAAAAGTTACTTCAAAAAGTTCTGCTAACGCCGATACCCATGCCTGTGAGACATATCTGCACCATGCGGCAGCATGCCTGGACTCGCGGCTATAGGCAGCCGCGGGTGATATTGCAGAGCTCCAGACCGTCGGCTACCCCGACAGGAGTGCTTTTGAATCATACAATGCAGGGCTCACGCACATTGCAGAAGACTCGCCGGCTTGGCTTACATGCAACGCGGTGTCACCCTGTTGGCCAACAGTATCCATGTTGTGAGTGGGGAGATAGAGTCGCCAGTTTCGCTGATGCTACCACAGCAGTATAGCCGCACGAGACATCTGTACACTTGCTTCTGGACGACAGAATCGCTAACGTAGCAGATGCAAATACAAGCTTTGCATCGTCAGGCAGGCAGTACGAGTCCGCAATGTCGCTGGCATAGCGTTCCTCTCAACGTTGATAGCATCTGCCGATACGACTCTGTTGAAGGTTCCTCGTTGATTGCGTAGGTTCGACTCAATTGGTCCAGCCAAGCCGGTAGCTAACGTCTGGGTGTTTGCGAGCAGCTTCCTCGACGTTGACAACATATCTACAACAATCTCTCAAGACGAACGAGACCAGCTCTCACTTTCTTTCGGCATACCATCGTTCTTCTGGGAAGACTTCTGCCAGAGCGCAAGCGGCTTTTTCTGGGCTGGTGAACGTGGGTGTCGCACCTCGGTCGACCACATTCCTTGCTATCTCAATTTCTTCAGGCTACTCGTGAAGCGGAGGACATCGTCTACTCACCAGACCCAACAGTTACAAGGATACCACTGGGAGAAGTTTGGCGTCCTAACATGTTGGCGGCCCCGAGGTGGCCTGAGGGTATTGTGCTTTGATTTTCCAGCTCACCTCAAGCAGAACATCGAACATGACCTCTTAAGCTCCGATGACAAGCACTATGGACACGGTCCCTTCTCTCTACACCCAATCTTACTGGTTCACATGGTCGAAACATTTGACAAAGCCATTTGGTCGTGGAGAGAGGTTGTCCGGGACCTGGAGACGACTCGCCCAGTCGAAGACGCTATACCCAGCAGTAGCTTCGAGAGTATGCACGAGGCTGCGAGACATGTTATACATTGCTCTGAGATGCTGGACACCGCAATATCAGTAATCGACGAGATGAACAAAGAGGTACCCTTGTCCACGCTTGCGCAAAGTGACTCAACTTCTGTTGCGATCACCCAAAACTTGAGCTTTTGCATTTCACTTTTGAAGGGATACCTGAACCGATCTCAGGCATTGAAGGACATACTTGACAACGAAATTAATCTGGTATGTGTGATCCGCTGATCTACTGTGTGAAGACGGTGTTTCGGGACTGACTTCAACAATATGAAGGTACTCCACCCAAGCCTGGCAACAGTCAGCTAGACTTTTTGTAGTTGAGTTGATAGCTGGTTGATGAGATGCTCAACCAACTAGCTGGTTGGCCTGTATTTGTTCAACTCAACTACAGATTACCTCAGCTATTAGTTGTAGTTGTTGAGATAGTTGATGAGTTTGTATTAAGTTTTTCTTCGATGATGACTTAGATGAGGATATGGAAAATATTACCCTAACCCTTACCCTGAGATCTTTGACCAATGAGAGGTCCAGGTTTGGGGCGGAATACCTCCGCGATAATCCAAATCCGGGAATCGCAACACCGCGTCGACGCGTCTCGTGTATTCCCACCAAGCTACAATATACGAAAAAACACCCAAAAAACACACGCCATGAGCCAACAAAGACGCCAAAGCAAGCGACCATATAGTGCAATCGACTCCGAGAATGACAGCCCTACTATGTCATCCTAACGTGCGCGACGGCTAACCGAGAAGCTCCAGCAGAGTAAGCTTAGGTTCGGACGACGGCCACCTACCCCCAGAGCGCCGGCGAGCTAGAGCCTTCTCAGTAATGTCACCTCAATACAATCATCCTCACCAGAGCAATCGACACACGCGCCTTCGCTCGACGAGCGTCCTAGATCTACCTCTCCTACGGTTGCTAAGAGAAGACGATTACGTGAGGAGATCTTCGCCTCACGGCGTA
>Ga0265780_10002899_pt1 | contig 22933 bp, 34 predicted proteins | sample P1T30metagenome_FD_192432 | JGI IMG/M metagenome (GOLD analysis project Ga0265780, IMG submission 192432) | Plant litter microbial communities from East Loma Ridge, Irvine, California - P1 T30 | ecosystem: Environmental > Terrestrial > Plant litter > Unclassified | place: USA: California... | reverse complement strand
TGGACCGCGAGCCAAGGCCAAAAAACAGATTCGTCCAATTGAAGGAAGCTCTTGAAAAGCTCGAACAATCAAAGGCTGCCAAGCCTGTTACCAAAGGGACTGGCAAGAGCCTAAGGAGAAAGGTCGTCGAGACGTGGAGCGGCAGCAAGGGGCAGTACGGATCAAATCCATCCAGGCTGAGCAATGACCGCTTGCAGGAGGAACAGCAAGCCTCCTGGGTGACGATGCCACAAGCTGACGCTGACGCCGCCACCGATTACTTCATGGGACCGACTCGCGGCTTCCAGAAGGCAATGCGCGATCCTAGCCACCCTGATTTCGGCCTCTCATTCTTGGCAGCTGTAGAGCTCGCGATGGCCAAGGACATGAAAGAATGCACTCTGGGGTCCACGCTTGAGCACTGGGTTGAAGACGACGACGCGGAGGCTGCTGTGGACGACGCTGCGGCGGGAACTTCCCATCATAACACTCTGGAATCAGCCGCTGAAAATGCTGGGGAGACTGCTGCTGATGCCACAACGCGTAAACCAGGCCGCCAAGCAGCAAAGAAGAGGAATGCGCCAGCTTCTGCATCCGGCCAGGAGAGCAATGCTTCGAACGGTCAACCGCCAAAGAAGAAGCTGAAGCTCACCACGAAACCCACCGCGCCAGCCGTGTCACATCCCACCTCTTTGCAACCACAGCAGCCTGCCGCGGCTCCTCTGCCACCTCCAACCCAGCCGGCGCCACTCCGCATCGTACGAATCATCGTACCGTCAACGTACGATCCAGTATCCTTCGAGGCGGCTGTGGTGATGCGAGACTTGGGATTGAGCTTTGGCGACCTCCGTGTAGTGAGACTGTTCAACCGCCAGATGCAGGAGGAAGATTCCAGTAGGCCATACAAGAGTCAGAAAAGCCTGCTGGAAGTGTCAAAGATGACTTGGGAGGAGTAACACGGCATTTAAGTGTCGGTCGTGATCTGGATGAAGGTGTTTGTTTGGGAATAAGGCGTTTTTTTTGTTTTGGAGAGCTGTGAATGCTAAGGCGCGGGATACCCATTGACCAGGAGGAGTCTTACTTGGAGTAGGCGCTTGTTGAATTGGGATGACTTTTGTTTCGGAGCGAATTTTTGTTCTAGCGTGCATTGCTGTGCAGAGCTCGTCGTTGTTTCGAGCCAATTTTTGCTTATCGCCGTCATTCTAGAAGATACCCGGAATGAACTTGTACGGCACATCCCTCCTCACAACCTCCCACTGCTCCCCATAACGTTTCTCACAATAGGTATCCAGACACGGAATAGCCCGCGCACAGAAGTCACCCGCGAGCCAAACCGCCTGAACAGCGCCCCAAGTCCAGCCTGCGCAGATCAACGAATAGCCAGTCCGCCAGAGAGTGTAGCCGGTATAGTTGACATTTCTGACAATCCCGAACAGGCCACCCGAGTATGGCTTGCCTTTGTTCTCCGGCTTAGCCTTGAAAGCCGCACGCTGGAATTCGCAGTACCACTCGACGAAAAGGCCAATCGCGTACAAAGGAATGCCGAGTAAAAGAGTTGGAGGGGCGGTTTCAAAGAGTGATGAAAGTGACGATTGAGCGCTTGGCTGTTGCGAGGTAATGCTCCACAGCGCAAAGCAAGTGTTGAGAGTGTTGAGGATGGTATTGTAAAAGGCGATTGTCACACTGAAACCCGCCGGCATAGCCAAGTCGTTGATGGCGAGTTTCCAGTATATCTGCTTGAGAGCACTGCCGGTGGCGAGACCAATTACTAATGAATGATAGGGGCTAAGGCCGAGGATGCCTGCGGTCGAGGCTACTGGGGATTGCAGGGCTGGAGTGCCCCCGAGACTACTGATGATGTCTGATCCCAAGCCGGATGTGAGGAGGTAGTATTGGAAGGGCAGGTCAAGGGCCCGGAGGGCGACAAAGAGGATGGTGCCGGCTGATGTTGGGCCTTTCTTGCGTGATTCCCAATACCAGTTGGGGGGCTGGTAGCCGGTCTTTTTGGAGGGCTCGCGAGGCACTATGCCGTGCTCTTTTGGGTCGCTCATGGTGAGTTTTTTCTGTAGATGCGTGAATATGAATTGTCTTGATTTGAGTCTTGATGCAGTTTGCGAGCTGCAAATGTTTTTCAATGAATGTTGTGAATACTTGTACCTATGATAATGTCGTGGTCATCAGTTACGTCGCCGGATGAAGTTGACAACCGAGCCCTTTTGAAGAGTTGCACCGGCGGACTTCGATTGTCCCGGGGAAGCACGTGACCGTGAAGGATGACCACACTCACATGATGATTACGAGTCACAAACTTATTGCTCCAATCTGTCGTTCGATCCAAATGATGGTTGCAAAGGTAAGATTGTTCTAAATGCTGAACCGTAGAAATTTGATCGATGATGCAGTCAGTAGTCAACATCTAATCCCGAAGATTGAATTCTTCGGCCAAAATTTCGCTATGTCCTTGTATTCAGGTTCACGACTAGATGGCACATGTCTTCCCAGTTGATCAATTCGAGTAGTTCAAATGTAAGTTCTGTCGTGTATGTATACGTCAGATAACAGAACAAGTAGAAGTCTAGAGCACCAGCTAGGTTCAGTCGGTACCTAAGGAACACAAATTACACGATGATTGCTTCTCTTACAGGATGGAGCCACCGATCATGACTTGAGCATGCAGAGTGTGTAAGGCAACGATAAGGCAGACCATTGATCAAGCGAAAGAGCAAAAGAACGCGGCCGTCTCGTCGCCTAAAGACCTCTATCCTTAATCGAAATTCTCAATGGAAAGACTAGTGCCAATCGACATGAGACTCGAGGCTCTGACCATCCGTACTCGTGAACACTCCGGAACCGTTCTAGGATGGTGGAAGGCACCAAATGACCTTTGCGAGAAAGCCCAAAAGAGTATGAAGGACTTTAACCTTCGTATTTGATTGTGATGCGATCACGATCAACCTGGGACTCGAACCCAGAACCTTCCGCTTGCTTCGACGATGCCATGATCGAGGTAGGAGGCGGACGCTCTACCATTGAGCCAATCAACCCTTCTGAGTTACATATAACCCCTCTCGAAGTGAGGTGAGATTGTTGATTGGTTGTCTGTTGTATTGAATATATTGTTTTAAACAAAGGGGCTGCGACTCGAGCGCAATATATTCACCTGCATGGACGGCCTTGAACCATGCTGAAGATCGTAGGACGACTCTGGTAATCGTTTTAGTAACATAAGAGCTCAACTGTTTGGCTTTCAGTGTTGGTGATTCACCAGCTAAATCCATTACGGATGAAAGGCATGACTACAGATGATCACAGCTGTCGACACGTTCCATCCCACGCAAAGTGGAGCTTAGATGGTGCGATCCTGCCCGATAGTTCCACCAGATAAGCAAATGACCACAAAACACTCACACGTGGATGCAGGACAACCTTTTCATCACATTCTCTGGGATAAAGCCCCCTGGAAACAACCGCCGAAGAATTTTATCAACAGCCCAGCGCGGCTGATCAACAACCGACATACCAACAGATAACTTATACCATCGATTATGGGCGACGCAGCCGAGCCGCCAGCCGTCACACATTTCGGGCGAGACAATTTGGATGCTTCGGGCCCTGTGATCGACCTTATTGCACAAGACGATCTCCCGCCTGCGAACCCCTCGAAAAGCGATGACGACTGGGTTTATCCTTTCCCCACGGACTTCAAAATCCAGGAACATCCCATTGATGAGATTCGACCTTTGAAGGTGAGCGTTGTCGAACTTCATTCACGATGAACCTTGCTGACGGGAGCAGGTGGCAGTAATTGGGGCCGGAATTGCTGGCATTACTGCTGGAGTGTTATTGCCGATTAAAGTTCCCGGCATCCAATTGACTATTTTCGACAAGAATAGCGACGTTGTGAGTACAACTCCTAGAGTATTCATTCCCCAACCCTCTAACTCATAGATCTAGGGGGGCACATGGTTCGAGAACATCTACCCCGGTGTCCGTTGCGACATTCCGTCGCACTGCTATCAGTCAACGTACTCGCCGAAAGTCGACTGGTCTGAAGAGTACGCTCAAGGCAACGAGATCAAGAATTACTGGCAATCGCTCGCTCGCAAGTTTGATGTCCACTCAAAGTGCCGGTTCCAGACCAAAGTCAATTCTGCACAATGGACTCCGGAAGAGGCCAAATGGCGTTTGAACGTTTCAGACCTCGCTGCATCTACCGTTGACGACTTCGATTTTGACTTCATCATCACGGCAAACGGTCACTTCAATGAGTGGAAGCTCCCAGATTACCCAGGCATCGAGAAGTTCAAGGGACATCTTCGCCATTCTTCGAACTGGGACCCCAACTTCGACCCAACAGGCAAGCGCATCGCCACCATTGGCAACGGAGCCTCTGGCATCCAGGTTACAACTGCGTTGCAAAAACAAGCAGCACACGTCGACCACTACGCAAGAAACAAGACGTGGATCGCGGGCTCATTCAACCCAAGCACCAGAGAACGACAAGAAGCAGCCATGCCATTTTCAGAAGAGCAGCTCCGAGACTTTCAGGATCCTGAGAAATACCTAGCCTTCCGGAAGCAACTCGAAGGCACATTTTTCCGCCGCTTCGAGTCCATTCTGCGCGACTCAGATACGACGATGAAGGGCGCCGAGACATTCAAACAAATCATGCGTGAAAGACTGGGCGATGATGTTGAGCTGTTGGAGAAAATGGTTCCTGACTTCCCGCCATTCTGTCGTCGATTGACGCCTGGTCCGGGATACTTGGAAGCCATCACGAAAGACAATCTCACTTTCATCCAGGATCCGATCGATCACTTCACCGAAGATGGTATTGTGACGAAAGACGGCGTTTATCGTCCAGTGGATGCTGTCATCTGTTCTACGGGTGCGAATGTAGACTTTGCGCCACCGTTCCCGATCGTCGCAGGCGACTATGATCTGTCCAGGGACTGGAAGCCGAATGGGAAGTTCGGCTTCCCGTACGCTTATCTCGGTCTCTTTACGCCGCACTTCCCCAACTGTGCATACATCCTCGGTAAGCATCCAGATTGATCACGTTGATATTCTTTGACACCTTCACTAACATAGAACAAGGCCCTCATCCTCCAGGAACCTCAGGGACCGTCCCGCACGGTGCCGAGATACAGACGACATACATCGCCAAATTGCTGCGTAAGATGTCCTCCCAACGAATCCAAACCATGACGCCTTCCAGGCGTGCGACAGACGATTTCGTGGCATATTGCGATGCTTTCTTCCCCCGGACCAACATGAGCCGGAAGTGCAGCTCCTGGTATAACGGCGGAAGACCTGGAGCACGTATTCATGGTGTCTGGCCCGGCAGTGCCTCGCATCTGACGAGAGTCCTGCGGGAGCCGAAATGGGAAGACTTCGAATACAGTTACCAAGAGGGCGAAAACCGTTTTGGTTTCCTCGGCAATGGGTGGACGTTGAAGGAGCAGGATCCTGAGAGCGACCTGACTCCCTGGTTACGTCTCGAGAGCCAAAACGATCTCAAAGACTTGCATGAGCGTTGGTGCGATATGTAAATTAAGCGAGATAACTTACATAGAGTAGACTCTGCTGCATGAAGCTCAGACACCCTTCATAGACGCAAGACACATGTAACTACCAATATATTCTATCAGCTCACTGCAACGATTTCAATGAATTTTCATCGTATCTGGCATGCAAATGTTGAGCCTACTTTCAGCACACGTTTGCGTAAATACATGCATGTTCCAGTGGTCCCCAGGGTTAGGGTTGACAGATCAAACTCCTTCTCCGTCACCACACGAGAAAGACATCACGCAATCAAAACGCACCTGGTTGCCACATTCAGTCTCCACTGAGGCGATATGACAGATAAGACCCCCCTGCGATTCCACGACACCTCAAGCTTATGCGGCCGACTACGAGAGTGCAGAAGACGTGCGAGCACGCCACTACTGCCATAGCTTGACGTGCTCCGGCGATCCACCCACTGGAACGGCGAGTCGATGCATGTCAGCATGCATGACGAGAATAAGTTAGACGTCTTTCTGTACCATCTGACGACAGAACAACTCCAAAATACAGCTCGACTCCCTCGTAAGAACTGGCAGCACGATGAGTTCGACTTCCACGATTGAAGGGCGCAAGCCATGGATCATGAACGCTTTTGCAATGGCCGCCCCCGGTCACTTAGCTCCTGGTACGTTCAAGATGAGAACAACAGCATGGATTCTCCTCGGCGTCTGACAGAAAGTTCCAAGGCCTTTGGAGACATCCTTCTCAGGAAAAGCCCACCCTTGACCACTGGGTTCGCCTGGCCAAATACCTTGATGAGAACGGCTTCCATGGCATCTTCTTCGCAGACGTCTTGGGCCTGTACGACGTGTACAAAGATGGCAATCCAGCCTTGCAGTCAGGATCGCAGGTGCCGATTCTCGACGTCAGTCTGCTCGTCTCGGCTATGTCCTATGCCACAAAAAACATCTCCTTTGGCATTACTGCGTCCACCACTTATGAGAATCCTTATTCTCTTGCGCGGAAGTTTGCCACGCTCGATCACATCTCCAATGGCCGGGTGGGATGGAATATCGTGACTACGTTCATGGAAAGTGCGGCGAAGTCATACGGGCTCGAGCAGGGTATCGAGCATGATGAAAGGTACAGGATCGCGGATGAGTTTCTTGAAGTGGTCTATAAGCTACTGGAAGGTAGCTGGCAAGATTCTGCAGTCGAAGCAGATAAGAAGACTGGAGTCTGGACTAACCCAGACAAAGTCAGGAAGATCGATCATGTCGGGTAAGTCAGACTCCTCAATCACAGGTTGAAAAAACGTATACTGACTGCCCCAAGCAAATATTTCAAATGTGCCGGTCCAAACATAGTCGACCCATCACCACAACGCACACCCTTCTTGTTACAAGCAGGTGCGTCCAAAGCCGGTAAAGACTTTGCGGCAAAGCACGCAGAAGCCATGTTCTTGCCTGGCATGATCCCAAAGAAGACCGCTCAAGTCGTTCAAGAGACAAGGGCGCTCCTTCGTAAGCTCGGAAAGCCAGAGGACAGCGTGAAGTTCATCTCTGGAATCTTCATTGTCGTGGATGAGACCGATGAGAAAGCGCAAGCGAAATTCAACGACTTGCTGCAGTACGCCGATCTTGAAGGTACGGCTTCTCTGTTCGGCGGGTGGACAGGAACAGACCTGTCTAAACTGTCAGACGACGAGGACTTTGCTTTCAATCCGAAAGCGCCGGCGATTCAATCGATGATCAATTCGTGGACCGAGTCTGTCCCTGGCACAGCTGGATTGAAATGGACCAAGAAGCTGGTATTGGAAAACCTCGCCATCTCAGGAGCACACCCCCGTGCCATCGGCAGCCCAACAACAGTTGCAAACATATTACAGCAGTGGGTCGACGAAGCGGGCGTTGATGGCTTCAACCTCAGCTATGCCACGACGCCCGGCACCTTTGAAGACCTCGTCCAGTACCTGTGGCCCGAACTACGCAAGAGAGGAGCCCTGCAAGAATCGTACGCCGGATCCAGCATGAGAGAAAACTATTTGCAAGATGGCCAAGGGCCAAGGGCTCGACCGTGGCATCCCGCAAGCGAATATACATGGAGAGGTTGAAAGATGACTCCACACTGCAGGGAGATGCTCCGGACCGACTATTGTCCAGAGCTATAGGTTCTTGGAATAAGTATTTCGACACGACGATCTTGTTCACTTCCTGTTTCCCCGCATGCTTCTCCACGTTGTGTAGCCGTTCTGTATCCACATTACCATCTTTTCATCATCCAAGGCCAATCAGCTACACCACCGGGTATGCAGGATGCACTCCAAACCATGATACAACACATATTTGCTTGCGTCGTGCAGTCGATTGCCGTTGCCCGCGGCTGACAGAGTACCTTGTGGATCCGTCGAGATTCCATACCCGAGCGGCTATCAAGGATGACCTGAAGTAGTTGGTATCTTCCATTGATGTTCCCTTCCACTCCCGTCTCTTTCTAGTCACTTCTTACCACCCATCATCGAAAGACGAATTCCGTTGATCCAAACTATCGGCGTAATGACAGACACGAAGAAAGAGGAGGTTATGCAACTGGAGAATGCCAGTGACACTCTGGTATATCATTTCGAGCTCAGAGATCTGCAACTTTACGTGTCGCTGATAATGACAACAGGCCAAAGATGCAGCGCAAGCCGAACACGACTCCTGGCTCAACGACAAGCCTCGCATTCGCAGACTACGCAAAGCGATGGACCTGAGAATCTTGCCTCTTTGCGCATTGTAAGATTCCCGTAGTCGGAATGTAGCGACACATGCTGACTTGAACAGCATGGTAAATACTCACCAAGACGCGTCTCACAGCCTTCAAGGAACTCCTATACTAACCATCACACCTCAAAGTACCTGTTGAACTATCTGGACAGGTAGGGTTGGCCATAACTCCGCGATTCCCGATTTATAATTACTGATTGATCTAGGGGCAATATCGGAAATTCCAAGTTACTGAACTCCGAGACAGGCGACTCCCTGATGCAGCAGACAAACATGAGCAACCTCGAGTACGCCATCGCGGTTTCTCTGTTTGCCGTCGCGTACGCCGTGTTCGAAGTGCCTTCGAACTGGATCATGAAACGCTACGTGCGTCCATCGCGATGGCTAGCGACTTTGCTCTTTTGCTGGGGCATCCTCACAATCGGTTTCGCCGGCGTGAAGAACTTCACACAAGTCACCGTTCTTAGGTTCTTGATAGGTATGTTATGCTGAGGGTGGCGGGCTGATTTGATCTGTAAAGTGTGTGAAGTGACATTGATATCGCAGGGATGTTCGAGGCTGGCTTCTTTCCAGGTACGTGTCGATCGAGCAAGCTGTTGATCAATCGCGTGGCTAATAGAGTGCAGGCATTATCTATTTGATAACCTTCTGGTATCCTGTCGAGGAGCGTTCCGTTCGTATCGCTTTCGTGTTGGCATCTGCGACTGCCGCGGGTGCGTTCGGCGGATGTATCGCTTATGGGTAAAGACTTGGGAATCCAGTAAAGTCCAAGACAAGTCACTGACTTTAATGGGTTAGAGTCGGTCACATGAATGGTGCAGCTGGATTGGAAGGATTCCGTTGGTTGGTAAGTGAGCAAGTCTTCGTCCGAACGGATCTCGTCCTAGTTGGTTGCTGTCGGAAAGTACTAATGCTCTTGCCCACTTCCAGTTCATCATCGAGGGCCTGATCACTGTCCTCTGCACTCTCTTGACGTTCTTCTACCTCCCCGACTACCCATCGCGAGCAATGTTCCTGACCGAAGATGACAAGAAATTCATCGAGGCGCGCATCCAAGTCAAGGGCGGAGGCTACACGAACGAGCATGCCACGAGAAAAGAGGTCATGGAGACCGTGTTCAGCCCCAGAATGGTGTCGCATTACCTGGCGTACATCTTCAACTGCGTGCCTCTGGGATCCCTGACGTTCTTTTCGCCGCAGATTGTGAATGGCCTGGGCTTCTCGTCCATTGAGGCGCAATTGATGACGGGTGAGTAACCCCAGATTTTTCGAATTCATTGCTGAGAAGCGCTGACACCCCCGACAGTACCGCCTTGGGTCTGCGGCTACTTCGTCTGTCTCTTCCTCGGCTGGAGCGCAGACCACTTCAACGCCCGCGGATGGCACGTTACAGCGAGCTCTACCATCGGCGGCATCGGCTGGCTCACAGCCGGTCTTCTTCCAGCGGACGCATATACCGCAAGATACGGCTGCCTCTTCCTGTGCGCGTGCGGCGCTTTTCCAAGCTCTGGACCATTGAGCGCATGGGTTACTTGCAACGTGCCCTCCATCGTCACAATGGGTATCGCGGCTGCACTCAACAACAGCGGAGCTGGTGTTAGTCAAGTGATAGCGCAGTGGATTTGGATTGCGGATGAGAAACCTGATGGATATCCGACTGGCAACTTCATGTGCGCTGCGTGCAGTTTTGCGACGGCGCTCATTGCGTTTGGCCTTCGGATCTTGTACGGTCGCATGAATGCCACTGGGGCGAAAGATGCTAGAGGCAACAGTCGGATCTGGTTGCTGTGAGCTTTGGGCTGCTCATTGCAGTTTTCTTTTTTTGAGTCTGACTGGGATGCGTTGCAGCTATTACTTTTTGTTGAGATGGAGTGGCCAGTCTGCAAGATCTTCGTACTAACGTCGTGGACCGGATATTGTATAAAGATCCAATATTGTATAGCCCCCGAAACCGGCAGTGATTTATTGTCTAGTCTTGTTTAGTCTGTAGTGTAAACGCCAAAATTGCAGCGATTTCGGGAGCTATACAACATTTGATCTTTATACAATAACTGATCAAGTCCATTAGTAGCCCCATGAGATTGTAGAATACCTGTGGTCTACTGTCAATTGTTGTGCTCGCATCAAGGCTGGGACAATGCATTTTGGTGACTGCTTGACAGGTAGCTGCTGATTGGCCCAGGCCTGGTTCCTGATGTATGGACATTGCTTCGTGGATCGAGCCCGTCAACAGACATCTAGTCAGATGCCAGATAATGCGTGAAATCCTGTCGCCGAGTTACATCTTTGTGAGCGCACTTTGTAAGCACGAAACTGATGTACAACAAGTCCTTTACATTTTCTTGTTTAATTCCACCTGACACCAAACAACCTGCCTCCAGCCTTGGATAGACCAGAAGACAACCCGTCAAGATTCACCAAGTAATGTCGCGGATGGCCAGGAACGTCCAACGTAAGAGTCCTGTACTCAAAGTCTTTCTCTCCAGGTGCCTTGGTCATGTGCAGGTTGACAGTGCCGTGCGCTGCGGGTCCTTCAACATAGAAGTGCATGTGAAGATGCTCAACACCAGTCTTGTCCGTCTCTAACCTACTTGCAATCGTCCTGTTCCTCGCCCATCGGCTGTGTGAGGGCTCGCCGTGCGCCGTGATCTCTCGCTTCGTGTGCATGCCCTCACCAGCCAGAATCTCAATACATTTCGGGTCTTTGCGCACACGGTCTGCGGTGCGGTTGAAGACTGCGGTCTTGCTGTCCGTGCTGAAGACTTCGAGGTAGAGGACAGTGAATACGGCGCCGGTGGCTGCGAGTCCGACGAGTACTAGGCCGAGGTTGAAGGTCTGTTGTGTTGTGCGGGCGGCTTTCTCGCCGATTGAGAGGTCCTGCCAGGGGATGCGACCAGTATCATTCACCACGGTGATAGACCTTCTCTTGCTCACGGGCGGACTGTTTGGTGAGGAAGATTGAGTCGCGAGGCGCGCATTGAGGGGAGCTGCGGTGGTGATTGCTGGACGGAATCCGGCGCGGAAGACGAAGAGCGGCGAGGCCAGCCTCAGTGGTGATAATCGAGCGGCCATATTCGTTTTGGAGGGGGTATCGCTCCGTTTCGGTCTGCGATTACTGGAGTGAATACCGTGATGTCAGTCGAATGGAAGTGGTTGCAGCGACAGGACGTGCGTGAGGCTGGACGTCATCTGCGATTTGGAAATCACTCCCGAAACTCCGATGTCTTTTTGTCACGCGACGCGTCTTTGCATTTCTATTTTACTGAAACCATATATGCATACATTTTCTTGGGCATAGTACCACACTCAAGTATGCCCAATCTCATTCCTGACGAAACCCTTCCGGAGACGTGCTTCTCTCGAGCTCATTGAACCTCCTGACTACCTGGACTGTTGCAAAATAACTAAAGGGCAGGGCAATAAACCACAGACCGCAGTTGATGCTTGCCGTTGCGATCAGCGGTGTCGGTATTGCCTGTATACCGAAGCCCAGACAGACAGCCGCCGTCTCGATGCCTCGCAGCAGAGAGGAGTACCTGATCTGATCCCCTGGGCTGTCCGACAAGCAAGAAATGCAGAAGTAAATGTAGTTCTCGACCATTGACACACTGACGCGCTCGAAAACATACAGGCCAAAGCCCCGACCGAACGATGGAGAAGCCCAATCCAAAGTTGGCTTTGAGAATCTGAACTCGTTCTGGATGTAAACAGCCCAGATCCAAGATCCGCTGTTGAGAGCGGCAATGATGGCATATGTTACTATCGCTCGAGTTTGGCGACTTTTCGTCCACTTCACATCGACAAGTGCTCCGGCGAGCCAGGTGCCGAAAGTTCCACTGATGGCGAAGGACAAACTACCGAGAGCGCGCGAGCGGACTGTGAAGTAGGTTGCCAGGTATGTCCCCGGGTAAGCCTGGCACCAGCCATAGTACCAGAAGAGTGGAACCAGCAGAAGAATCGATTTGCTGCGAGCTAGGCGCCACATCTCCCGCAGTTCAACGCGCCAGTTTGTTCCCTTCGGCGCAGCGATCCGCGTTCCATCCTTGCGCTGGACCTTCTCCGGGTTTGAGAGCATGGAGCCAAAGAAGAAGCCTAGGCACTGTATAGCAATGAACGCCAGGTATGTTTGATAACCTACCGAGCCTGACTCGGCCCTTTTGGCATTCAGAGCGAGCGAGATTGAACCGCCTACTACGTTCCCGAAGTTTCTGAAAGTAAACCAAGTCGCGATGTAGCGTCTGAGAAGAGACGTTAGACGAGATTTACCACTCATGTAGGCAACGTTGACTTACCCTCGCTTGTGGTGCTCAGGATATCCGGTTGCGATAGCCCCTTCGACGCTCCAAAAAAATCCAGCACTTATGCCGCATGCGATCGCACCGAAGTACACGAACCACGTAGCACCGGTCCTGTTGTTGACATACAAGCCGGCGGCATAGAGTGGGTAACCGATGCTCCCAAAGGCCAGTGTCCAACGGAAGCCGATCAGATTGGTCAACCATGGTCCCAAGAAGCACGTAACAGTCATGAAGGCGTACAACAGGGCGTTAGCCGCATTGACGAGATCCGGACTTTGGGATCCGCCGACTCCAAGGCCATTCATTGCATTCCAAATCTGGTTGATGCCTTTAGCAAAGATCTCGCATGATTTTATACATTGTTGCGATACGAACTTACCCCAGGAGCACAGAATGCACAAGAGCCAACAATAAGAATCTGGAACAGAGTACTCCGGAATAACGGTATGCGGGCTTTGGCTGCATGGTGAGCTGCGCCGCTTTCTGATGAAGATTCCGGTGATGCAGTCTGGAGCTCGACATCATTCTGCGACGCTGCTTTGGGTTGCGGGAGCGGTTGTGTGGGCATCTTCGAGGCTGTTCCTGGTTGCTTGTGTGGCCAAGAAGGATAGTGGCATGGCCCTCTTCAAACGGTAATCATCGATTCGAAGGCGATGATTTTAATCACTACTATCCTGGCTGATGAGATGCTGAAGACGTTGACGATTAAAAGCACGCCATGTCGGTTGAGTTCGTGCCATCCTGCATCACAGTCGGGTAATGATCCACCACTGGCCGGCTCACTTCAAAAGCGATGAGAATACTCGCTGATCAGCCAATGGGCTTGACATCAAGACAGAACTTCAATCAATCTCTCTGCTGTATACGGTTTATCCAGATCAACAACACCATGGTAATGACTCGTTCCAGATGTCATGCAGGCTATTGTCAAACTATCAGACGCTCATAACGTTACATCGACGACTTAGCGATGTTCTTGAGTATTTTGAGAAGACCTCGGACTGACTAAGCCCGACAACCCCTCTCAAGTGGCGTGCTTGATCCTTCGATAACATCTGCACAGCGGCGCTATCTCCGTTACGACTCGAGAGTCTCATGGTCCTATCTCTAGTCTCGGGCTCGTTCAAAAGATGGCCTCTGTACCAGCTCCGAACGTCAGCTTGAAATTCTTGATTCCTCAACATAGATCACGACAATGGCAACCTTGACACGATCCTCGCACGCTGCGGTGCTGCCCTCCAGCATTTCAACACAACTAGCTAGGATATCGTTCGAGGCGTTCGACTTGCCCAAGAGCAACCAGAAGATCCTGGGCGCTCCTCATGTGCCAGAAACTGTTAGTCCGCTTGCCCTGCGTCCGGTCGAGCAAGATCGTGAAGACATCAGTCTCGACGACGTGGTCGACACCATCAAGTCCCTGCAGTCACAAGATGGCGCTCTCACCCAGAAGCTTGCACTGCACGGGACACTCCTGTTCAGAGGACTGCCCATTCACAGTGCACACGACTTTAGCAAGTTCGCCCATGCTTTTGGGTACAAGCCGCACGAAATCATTGGCATCGTCGTTGACAGGCCGACGCTCGCACCCAACATCGCCCCAGCGAACGAGGCGCCAAAAGAAGTGCTGGTGTACAACCACAACGAGTCCCCTCAAGTCCCCCACGCGCCCGAGTACATCATGTTCTACAGCCATAAAGCACCTCGAAAAGGCGGCGAATCACCCATCTCGTCGTCACTAGAGCTGTTTCATCGTGCCAACCAAGAAATGCCAGAGTTCATCCATGACCTGGCTGAGAAGGGCATACTGAGCAGAGTCACCTACAAAGTTGACCAGCAATACAAGGGCGGAGCGACCCTCAAGCAATCGTTCGGAAAGCTGTTCGAGCCAGAAGACGACGAAGCCGCCCGACGATCCAAGGTTGAAGCACAAATTCGCAGGTACGGACGAGGCCATCATACCACCTGGCAATGGACGGACGACGGTGGACTAATCCTCGAGCATCACCTTCCTGCCATCCGTACCCAGCCTCAAACAGGCCTACCGACGCTCTTTACCGGACTGGCAGCTTACTACAAGAATGCCAAAGTCAACGGCGCTGGCCGCAACATCACCCAGCAGCTGTACGGCGACGGGACTCCAATACCCGAAAAGTACTTGGCTCATCTTGCTGCTCTCACAGATGAGATTCGTGTGTTGCACAAGTGGCAGCAGGGCGATGTACTCGTGTACGACAATACAGTTGCGCAGCACGGCAGAGAACCATGGGAAGGCGAGCAAAGCGATCGAGTCATCATGGCTAGTCTGTTCGATGGATCTCAGGTTCCCGGAGCGTATAGTGATGCGGACTGGGCCCAGGTCGTTCAAGCTAGTGATGACTAGATTTATGTATTCGTCGCTGCTGTGCCTCTAGATCTTTAAAGCGAGACACTAAGGTCTCATGTCACTGGACGCAATTCGCAGCAGTCTGCAGAACATGTAAGGGAAACTGGCTCATGTGGCAATTTGGCAAAGTCACAATCTGGATTTGGTCTTGAGACTGTCCCTGTACTGCAGCTTTTCCAATTCGCTTCGTCCCACAGCCACCACTCAACTTCCATGCAGTTGATCTCGCCACACCCCGTTCCATTGTTACTCGGACTTTCCAGCCATCCAATCCCTCAGCAACACTTTTCCGATGTCAGTATTGAACAAGTCATCAGCTTGCGTTGAATCAGTGACTTACAGCCACCGCACCGCTTCCCAGAACATCGTCACTTCCAAAGACACCGCATCCACTGATGCATGACTCGGTAGAAGGGCATCCATAAGTAGTGCCGCGGGCATGGCAGATCTGAGGGTCGTCGCCGCATGTACCCACGTCGTAACCCTTCCCTAGGTTACATTGCGCGTAGGAGGATTGCAGGATGGCTAGAGCCGTGAAGAGAATGCTGAGGGCCTGCATATCGAAAGTCTTGGTAAGATTTCGGATATTGAGTTGTGTTTGTCAGATGGAAAAGCGAGTTGTAGGTTGTGGTGTTGGACAACATTGAAGTCAAGGGGACCACAACTTTTATTAGCGATGGACTATCATACATGATACGACTGATTGATCGGCATTTCGGCATGTAGGTGACGCAGATCTAGGGTATCGACAGTCCTGCGTTGGCAGCGTAGCAGTCCTTCGTTGGTTGCAGATCAGTCCTTCGTCGGTGGAACAGCAGTCCTTCGTTGGTTGCAGATCAGTCCTGCGTTCGAAGTTTGACCAACGTCGAGTTCGCATACGACTGAAAATGAATTGACCTTGTTTATGTTTGCATCGGTAAGGCACTCCCACTTCCGACAGCGGAATACCAATCGGACCCAACAAGCCTTCCAACAACATGCTGATCGACCAGCTTAATTTGCATGCAGCCTCCACTCTGCCCATTCGGCCACCGGATGGTTTCTTTTGAGTATGACTCGATACTGAGATTATCCAAACGGTGCGTAAGGACTCGATGGTTTGTGGAAACATCAGACGCAGCGGTCTGATTGGAAAAGCGAAGAACGATGATTTTGGCTGACCTAGTAACTCCAACTATTGAATGCTTGCTAGACCAGGAATCTCAGGCGCCATGCATAACTTTGGCTCGATGCGGGATTCGAGATATCATGTCCGTGATCTCACTCACTCTGCTGCAGTCTGCTTTGCATCGTTCCCAGAAGCTCTCTGCATGGAAGCGGCATAATGCCTTCCCGCCTCAGACTCTTGAGCATACTCCGGTTCAAGTGCCAACATCTGATCTCGAACCCCGTCCCAAGGTCCCCATCTCGCCAATTGCGACCAATGATAATAGTCGACGCAGACGTTCCCGTCGTCATCGTAGGAGAACGCGTTGATAACTCGAGCTTCGAGGAGGGCCTCTAACACAGGGGTGTACTCGGCGTAAACCTCTGGTGGACAAGAAAACTTGAGGGTGTCGTTGGGCGGCCTTGAGGAGCTGTCTGAATCCTCACGACCAGCTTGGTTATTCGTCCAGTCCCATCTTCCTGCCTCCACCAGCTCCAGATAACGATAAAAGCCAATGCGGATGTGTGTGCCATCGTAGCCGTAGTGGGTGAGCATCGAAGCTTGGAAGAGAGCCTTCACCAAATGGAAATGCGCGAGCCAGAAGTCTCTCGGCAAAGGCACTCTGACTTCGCCGTGAGGTGGTTCAGACATGTTAGCTGGACCGATATGAAAGTCGATTGCAGTCTGGCGTATCAGGTAGAAGTATTCTCAAAGGCCGGAGACTGCTCCAGGCGCACTGTATGGCGTTTAAGTCGAGGGAATCGTGAGCTTGATAAGATCGTGGTACCAACGGTTTCGGAAATGCTTGTGATCAGGTGATGTGAGTATGTAGGTTGCAAGTGTGCTTGACATTGTGCGTACCTGTAAGCCTGTGAAGGAGAAGTGAAGGCGCAATTCAGTAGTCGACCAGAACATGCAGGATAGGAGTGAGATGGGCGCACAATGGCATGAGACGTGAGCTTCCTATTGTCAAACTGACAACCTTGGCGTACTCTCAAGCCCACGTCACTGCATCATCGCTAATCCCGATGACGGTACTGGTGGTTGAAACTTGAAAGTCGTCTATGGTCGGGTGACTGGCTTGACGATCTCGACCATTCTGATCAGAGCAGACTTCTTGCTGGGAAATCTAGATCACTTTCGCTTGTGGGTTTTGGAAGGTAGAAACTTGTTGGATCTGGGATATCGGAACGCAGAATACCATGCATGAGCTGTGAGCGAAAGTCAAGATGAGCTCGAGCTGTCATCAAGGTTTCTTAGCAACAGCACTCTGGCTCCAAAGACGCAATAAGACTAGCAATTGATGGATCTACTTGTTAGCATCCCTCGTGCAGTCCTTCGTCCGCATCCTTCGTGGCGTTTTAGTGTAACAAGTGCAGTCCTTCGCTCGCATTCTTCACGGCTTCCCTTCAGTGTATCATCAGTCCTTTAGTGGTGATCACGATTGGCCTGATGACCTGATTGTCGTCCGACGCCGGCCAAAGTAATCATACGCAGACTCCGTGTCGGCCCAAAGTGGAAAGTCCAGACCACAAAAGAGTGAAACAAGCAGTATAGATATGACCACCCTGCCCCGAGACCGGACGATCATGAACGTAGCGTCTTCCGCATACCGCATAATCAACACCGAAACCAACTTCGCCATGCTCCCTGGATTCTTCACAACCCTTCTGCTCATCTCGGGTGTCGCAGCTATGCCCCCAACAAAACCTCAGCTTGAGAAGCCGACAGCAGTCGAGCTTTTCAAGCGTGTTGACCCTACTGGTGTAAGACCGAAGGCCTTCTATCCTCGCGACAGTCTTCCTGACATTTTTAATGCTGCGTAGATGTGCTACAAGACCGCCAATCATAGATTTGGCGAATGCGATTACCAGGACGAGGACGGACCGAATCAATGTATATGCGGTCGGGGCAAAGGCCATGTGGTATGTCAAGACACGATAAGTGGAATTTGGAAATTGACTACAGTTGCTGACGTTCGGTAGTGCTCACGCGACGGTAAACGCTGTACGTTTTTCGCAACCGGCGCGCCTGATGGGACCGCAAAATGTGATTGCAGTTGAAGCTCGCAATCACTCGCAGGAAGTCTTGGAATATCGGCATAGGGTTGCGTCTGAGACATAATGGTTGGCTGAGATATGATTCAGTCGGTCACTCTTCTTGCGATATCTCTTGCGCCACCATCGCCCTCCAAGTGGTCACATGTACATGACATGCCTCTGCAGTACTTGTGACATAGTCCACTGAATACATTTGCCTCTTGGAAAGTGTCTCTTTGAGTCTGCTGGATAATGCGCAGGGAGTGTGCAAAGGTGTAGTTCCGTGGGGCGATGCTGTATGTATTCAGAGCTTTCGCAGAAGGAGTCTTACTTATTGTCTTGACCAATATCAACCGCATCAGCGAAAATGTTGTTGACAAATTGGCAACGACCGCTTGCGATGTGGGCGTCTCGGTTACTTTTGCGGCTGAAGGTGATGCCACAGAAATAACAGTCCGCCCTGCTCGCGACGCCCCTTTCCCGGAAGTGACGGCGATAATTGTCTTTGTTGGAGAAACGACGACCGTTGCAACCGTGTTCGAAGCAACGCAAGTGTGTCATGTCCTCTTTATAGACGTGGGCGTCGTTACGGGGTGGTTGTCGGGGGGTTTGATCATGCATGCTCTCAAGACCGGTCGTGCCTTGGAGGTTGTGTGCGCCCTTGTCCGTACTCATCGAGCTGCAAATATCCTCGTCTCCAGGTTCATGCATTGATACATGATAGCAGTCTCGGGCTTGTGCCATGGACGAGAAGGTCGTCAGGCTCCCCGTGAACATGTTGTCGAGCAGCAGCCCGTGATAGACTTCCTTCCCGGCACTCGATGCGTTCGATGCGGTAGGTTTCTGCTCGATGCGGTACGGAACGGTCGGAGTGGTCGAGATCTGGCGATCTTCCAGCAGATGTCCAGGTGGTAGGACAACAACATTTTTGTCCCAAATGTCATGGTGGATTGCGCTTGGCCACGGCATGCTGAAAATTGGCGGACTTGATGCTTGAGCCTTTCATCCTGAACCAAGATCGAAGCCATGGCATCTATATCTTTGCATGCGTGCTGTGCCGCATTGTTTTCCGCGGCATCGGTGTTCTTGAGGGCGGTTAACTTGGTTGGAAGGATCGTGTTGGTGTCCTTAGGGTGAACGCAAAGGAAGCGGATCCGGAGGACCGGCATGGGTCCGCTCCACTCGTCATTTTCCAACCACCCACTCTGCACGGTGGAACTGCCAGCCTGGCACGTCGGATTCGCTAATATTACCACGCAAAATCCGAACTACCTTGGGCACACGAAGTCCAGAACGAATGCAGCTTCGCAAAGGTTCGTCGGTTGCATGCCGATTTCAACACGATCTACACTCCTGGCCAAAGCTAAGCGATCGACTACATGCTTGTAAATCATACAAGCATAAGTTACCAAGACCGCCTGTGGCCAGACTCAATGTTGATTGGAAGTACAGGGACCCGCGGCTAACGAGTGCATGCCCTCTACCACAGCCATACTCCGAGGTACAATTGGCTTCTGCGCCATTAGGATTCGTATTCTGTACGGCTGCTGAGCCAATAATGAATTCTCCTTGCCTGCTGTGCCGCTTAACGGGACGATCTCTTGGTCGAGGAGTGAGATCCCACGTAGAAGATGCTCCTTGTAAGGCATAAACTATCGACTACCTAAGCGATGAAGCAGACCTTCGCATTGGCTTGTTCGTTATGGGTCCCACATCCATGGAGACACGGGCTAACATCCGCGGCTTACTGGCGAGGGCCTGGATTGTTGATCAAGTTGTAGCCGCTCAAGAAACACCGCAGGAGCATGGTTCCAGGCTGGCAAATAACTCACGCCTTTTTGCCTAGTTTACCAACACAAGCGACTCCGCCCAACAAAGCACTCGCACCTGTGAACAGAATTATAACGCCGTACCGAGTGCCATAGGCGAAACCAGCACCCTCGATAGGTGGTACCTCCAGCAACCTTTCACTGATGGGTCCAGAGATAATCGATCCGACTCCCTTGCTCACGCAAAGCAACGAAATGACCATTCCGGTATCAATATGATACCCGGATGTCCTGATGGATTTTGCAAAGCCAGTCCAGTTGCCGGGGAATCCACCACCAGTCAGACCCCAAAAGATGGCAAAGATATAGAGCATGGCTTGCGACGTGGTGAGCCCCCAGCAGACGAAAGCAGCAATTGTTGAGCCCATGGTGGCAACGCAAACGGCGACGGACAAGTGGTAGCGGTCGACCATCAAGCCTTGAGAGATGTAGCCGCCGCAAGCTGCCAGGTTGAGCAGGCATAGGGCGAGTGGACCTGCGATAGCCGGCATCCCAGATTCGCGGGCAAAAGACGGGATCCATAGTTGCGGCAGGAAGTAGGCAATCGACTGCATCATGTTCCCGAACGAGAATACCCAGAAAGACGCCAGCTTCAAGAAGGCCAGATCGAACGGCCGTAGCGTGCTGGCGCTCGATTGCGGAAGACGATTTTTGATCACCATGATGGACGGTAGAGCAAAGACGACCTGTGGACAAGGTCAGTCATGCTGAAGACACATGTACGATAGAAAAGACTTACAATGATCACAGCCCAGACTCTCAGCGCCGTTCGGAATCCGTACGAGTCCAACAACCACTGCGAGACGAATGGAAAGACAGCACCTCCAATGCCACTGCCCGTCCAAATGACCGCAAAAGCAAGCCCTTTCCTGGCGATGAACCACTCATCGATGAGATACATGGCTGGGAAGTACAAAGTCACCCCGCCGATGCCGAACAGCACTCCCTGCGTTGCAAGGAGAGCTCCAGTCGTGTTGGTGAAAGACGCGGCGATCAGGGCACTCGTCAATATCGCCAAGCCAACAAGATTAGCTAGACGTCTGCTCTTCGGGAACCGCTGGCAAAGGACTGCCACGAGTGGCGAAGCCATGAACATGATGCCACTGGAAGTTGTCGAGATGGCGGCGATACCGGATGGCTCTCGGTTGAAAGGCTCGTGTGTGGAGTAGTAATTCTGGAAGACGCCAAAGGACCAGGGGAAACTGCTTTGTTGTCAGTGTCTGTGTTGAGTAACGAGGTCGAATGAGATGACAAACCCCCAAACCAAAGCCTCCAATGTGAAGCAGCCAACCAGGACTAGCCATGCATCTTTCCCGCCGTCTGCTCGGGGCAGCACTTTGCCTTCAAGGCCATCTTCTCCGACTTCCATCGGCTGTACCATGGGCGCAAACGGGCTGCTGACTTCTTCATACGCTGGAGTCGTAATACCTGGAGTCGTGAAACCAGATGCAAGGTTCGCGTCGAAGGTAAGCGACACGTTGGATTCGCCATATGCTGCAGTCATTGTATCAGCTGGACAACGATAGAAGGCCGTGTCCGGCTGTTGGAAGTTGTAGAGTTCGTGCATTTGACTGGTGTAAGACGGGAGTCATAATGATAGATGGTGGCGTAGATTGGCAAAAATTCGGAGTTCATCATCGGCATTCGAGCAATCTAATAAGGTTGCGTATACTTCGGTGTCAGATCTAGGTCGGACCACATATTAGCTGCTAAGATCAGGTTTTGGCCACTGCATCGTGGACCTGTCAAGATTACCAAGATCGGAAATTTGACCCTACATGTAAATTCTCATGTCGTGTCGGTCATGCCATCCGAATTCCGTATTCCGATATCTACGGCATTGAATCTCACGAAGGTCCGAATTGGGGTATTGAGTCCCGATACCGAAACTACATATGCAGCTCTCGCTCGGCATGACATGCTTGACTTACCATGACTGGAAATTCGGACAGCAGCTCCTGTCCTATTAAGCCGATACAGCCGACCCCTACAGGCTCTTTGATCGAACGGAGCCACGCATGCCATGCGAACATCCCGATTATACTTATTTATTCTCGCATATCAAAGCGTGATATTCGTCTCTGTTCATCTCTTTCTACCGACCACCTTTGTTGTTTCTCCGTAACTTCCACTCTAGTTGTACTTGGCAGTCAAGTCCTGGACAAGCTTGACGTACTTCTTCTGGGCATCGGCCGCGCTCAGGTCCTTGAATTCGGCCCACTTGTTGTACTTCGCCTTGCCCTGGAATCGAGACAAGTCAGCCGCCACTCCTTATTCTTTGGAATACTGCAACGTACCTTGAAGTCGAAAGCGCCAGCCTTAGGGGCGTCCTCGAACTTGGGGTCTTGGTTACCCTGCTTGAACAGAGCGTAGAGCTACACATTACGTGGTATGGTCAGTTGTGTTCTAGTCTACAGCGATCGGGAAACTCGGTTGGTCTCACCTCGAGGAGCTCATCGTTGGTGGGGGTCTTGGTGAGTTTCTTGCTGTCGACGATGGCCTTCTCGAACTCGGCGGATTTGGCGACCATGTTTGCGGTTGAATGGAGTGTTTGGTAAGTTAGTTGATCAGGAGTCGTATATTCTGTTGGGATGGTGTTGTAGAAAGACGGACAAACAGGCAAGCGGGATGCACTTCGACGTAATCTGCAGCAAGCATGGCAAGTCCGTGCCACCCCAGTCAAGTCATCAGGTCAAGCTTCGAGAACCGCGGGGTCCAAGGTCATGTGTTCTTCACGGAGAATATTGATGCCTAAGGCATACATCTTTCCCTCATCATTCCATAAGTGGGATGTGTTAAGGATGATACAGCACAGTGTGGTATAGTAAAAGGACCATATGACATTCAACGTCTTTAGTGAGGAGATCTTCAGACCGGAGGACCACCCAACAAGCCAACAACAATATCGTTCAACAAGAGCATCGACCAATGTAAAGATGATCTAGCAAAGCATGATCCAGCAAGGAAATATCCAAACAA
>Ga0265780_10002898_pt1 | contig 22936 bp, 20 predicted proteins | sample P1T30metagenome_FD_192432 | JGI IMG/M metagenome (GOLD analysis project Ga0265780, IMG submission 192432) | Plant litter microbial communities from East Loma Ridge, Irvine, California - P1 T30 | ecosystem: Environmental > Terrestrial > Plant litter > Unclassified | place: USA: California... | reverse complement strand
CGAGAGCGAAGTGCAGCGCTGGCGCGAGCCGCTGGCGCAGGCCGGCGTCCAGGTCACGCTCGACGCGCCCGCGGCGCTGCAGGTCGAAGGCGATACGGTGCGCCTGCGCCAGCTGCTGCGCAACCTCTTGAACAATGTCCTGCGCCACGCCGACGGCGCCACGCACCTTGGCGTGCAGCTGGCCGCCCGGAGTGGTGAAGCGGTGGTGGCGCTCAGTGACGATGGCGCCGGCGTGGACGACGCGGCGCTGGCCATGCTGTTCGAGCGTTTCTGGCGCGGCGACCGTGCGCGCGGCCGCGCCACCGGTGGCAGCGGCCTGGGCCTGGCGATCTGCCGCAGCATCGCCGAGGCGCACGGCGGCGCCGTCGACGCTGCCCACGCCCACGGACGCGGCCTCGTGGTGCGCCTGCGCCTGCCGCTCCCGAAAGCCGCAGCGTGACCGGCCCGGCCCATGTATTGGTGGTCGAAGACCATGTCAGCCTGTCGCGCCTGCTGGTGGGCTACCTGCACGCGGCCGGCTATCGCGTCACCGCGCTGCATGACGGCTTGCAGGTGCAGGCCGCGGTGGCGCTGGGCGACGTCGACCTGGTGCTGCTCGACTGGATGCTGCCGGGCGTGGACGGGCTGACGCTGTGCCGCGCATTGCGGGCCGACAGCGATATCCCGATCATCATGATGACGGCGCGCGCCCAGGAAGACGACCGCCTCGCGGGCCTCGACAGCGGCGCCGACGACTATATCTGCAAGCCCTTCAGTCCGCGCGAGGTCGTGGCGCGGGTGCGCACGGTGCTGCGCCGGCGCCCCGCCGGCACGGTGCAGCCCGGCTTGCAGATCGACGACGCCGGCAAGCGCGCGCTGTTTCACGGCAAGGAACTGGCGCTGACACCGGTGGAACTGCGCCTGCTGCGGCGCCTGCGCGGCGCGCCCGGCCAGGCCATGTCGCGCGACGACCTGCGGAGCAGCGTCTACGAAGACCGGCGCGTGGTCAACGACCGCACGATGGACACCCATATCAAGAATTTGCGCCGGAAACTGGAGGAAGCGGGCATGCAGGACGCCATTTCCGCCGTGTACGGCGTCGGTTACCGCTGGGAGGCGCGCAGCGCGCTTTCCGGCCAGCAGTGAATTTACCCAAGGAGACAGCATGTCTGACGATAAAGAAGCACAATCCGAGTCGCCGTCACGGCGCAGCATCATCAAGAGCATGGTGTTCATTCCCATCGGCGTGGCCGGTGCGGCGGGCGCCGTGCGCGCGCTGCAGCCCGCCAATGCGGCCGATGCCGTGGCGCCGGAAGGCAAGCCGAACGACTACAAGCCGGCCTTTTTCAATGCCGTCGAGTGGGCCTTCCTGGGCGCCGCGGTCGACCGCCTGATCCCGCACGACCAGCACGGCCCGGGCGCCATCGAACTCGGCGTGCTCGAGTTCCTCGACCGCCACATGCAGACCCCGTACGCGGCCGGCGACATCTGGTACATGCAGGGACCGTTCGTCAGCGCCGCGCCGGAATTCGGCTACCAGGGCAAATTGCCGCTGCGCGACATCCTGCGCGTAGGCATCAAGAACATGAACGCGTACTGCAGCAGCCAGTTCGGCAAGGTGTTCGCCGAGCTCGACCTGAAAAAACAGGAAGAACTGCTGAAGGCGGCCGAAGGCAGCAAGCTCAAGTTCGACGAGATATCGGCCAAGCTGTTTTTCACCAGCCTGCTGAACGAAACCCGCAACGGCTACTTTGCCGACCCCAAGCACGGTGGCAACAAGGACATGGGCGCCTGGAAAATGATTGGCTACCCCGGCATGCGCGGCGACTACCTGGACTGGGTCACCGTACGCGACAAACCGTATCCGATCGGCCCTGTCGATCTGAGCGGACGTAGAGGATAAGAAGAAAATGACAATTGTAAAAAATAAAGTGGATGCCGTCATCGTCGGCATGGGCTGGACCGGCGCCATCATGGCCAAGGAACTCACCGACGCGGGCCTGAACGTGGTCTGCATCGAACGGGGCCCGGACCGCGACACCCAGCCGGATTTCTCGTATCCGCGCAATATCGACGAGCTCGAGGGTTCGGTGCACCGCAAATACCTGCAGGCGCTGTCGAAAGAGACCGTCACCATTCGCCATGGCGTGAACGACACCGCGGTGCCGTATCGCCAGATGGGTTCGTTCAAGCCGGGCACCGGCGTGGGCGGCGCAGGCAGCCACTGGTCGGGCTGCCATTTCCGCGCGCTGCCGGAAGACTTCAAGGTGCGCAGCAATACCGAACAGCGCTTCGGCAAGAAATTCATCCCGGAAGGCATGACGATCCAGGATTTCCCGGTCAGCTACGAAGACCTGGAGCCGCACTTCGACCATTTCGAATATGTCTGCGGCACCTCCGGCAAAGCTGGCGTGCTGAACGGCAAAGTGGTCGCCGGCGGCAATCCGTTCGAGGGCTCGCGCTCGCGTGAATTCGCGCTGCCGCCGAACCCTGACTACCTGGGCGCCGAAATGTTCTACAAGGCGGCCACGAACTCCGGCTACCACCCGTACCCGATCCCGGCATCGAACGCCTCGGCGCCGTACGTGAACCCGTACGGCCTGCAAATGGGACCGTGCAACTTCTGCGGCTTCTGCAGCGACTACGGTTGCCTGAACTACTCCAAGGCCAGCCCGAACGCGTGCATCATGCCGGTACTGCGCACGCGCAAGAATTTTGAATTGCGCACGCTGGCCCAGGTCATGAAAGTGAACCTCACCGCCGACAAGAAGAAGGCCACGGGCGTCACGTACCTCGACGCGCAGGGCCGCGAAACGGAACAGCCGGCCGACCTGGTGCTGCTGTGCGCGTTCTCGCTGTTCAATGTCCACCTGATGCTGCTGTCGGGGATTGGCGAGCAGTACGACCCCGTCACCAAGACCGGCACCATCGGCCGCAACTACTCCTACCAGAACCTGAACCGCGTCTCGATGTTCTATGACGAGACCGTGCAGGCCAACCAGTTCATCGGCATCGGCGGCGGCGGCGCCGTGATCGACGATTTGAACGGCAACCAGCTCGACAACGGCAAGGCCGGTTTCGTCGGCGGCGGCGTCATCTGGGCGCGCCAGCCAGGCACCGGCCCCGTGCGCGGCATTCCGACCGCGCCAGGCGTGCCGAACTGGGGCAGCGCCTGGAAAAAGGGCATCAAGGAATCGTTCCGCCATTCGTTCTATTACGAAGTGCAGGGCTCCTGCATGTCCTACGAGGACGCCTTCCTGAGCCTGGATCCGACCTACAAGGACGCCTTCGGCCGGCCACTGCTGCGCATGACTTTCGACTGGCACAACAACGAAATCAAGGCATCGCAATACCTGGTCGAGAAGGCCACCGACATGGTCAAGATCCTCGCGCCGCTGGCGATCAAGGGCGACGCCAAGAAAGAGGGCGGCCACTACGACGTGACCCAGTACCAGTCGACCCACACCTGCGGCGGCGCCATCATGGGCAGCGACCCGAAAACCTCGGCACTGAACCGCTACCTGCAATCGTGGGATGTCTCGAACGTGTTTGCGCCAGGCGCGAATGCCTTCCCGCAGAACAATGGCTACAACCCGACCGGCATGGTCGGCGCGCTGACCTACTGGACTGCCAAGGCCATCCGCGAGCTGTACCTGAAGAACCCCGGCCCGCTGGTGCAGGCATAAGGAGACGACATGAAAAAAAGCTCTATCAAAAAAACCGTGCTGGCGCTGGTGGCCATCGGCGTTGTCGTGCTTGGCGGCGCCATGGCGTACGGCCTGTCCGGCACCGCCACGCGCGACATCGGGCCCGGCACCGTGAACCTGGCGGCGCCGGACGCGCAGCTGATCGAAGCGGGCCGTTACCTGGCCGTGACGGCGGATTGCATTGCCTGCCACAGCGCCCGGGGCGGCAAGCCTTTCGCCGGCGGCCTGACCATGGCCACGCCGATCGGCTCGCTCTACAGTTCGAACATCACGCCGGACAAGCAGACCGGCATCGGCAACTACACGCTGAACGATTTCGACCGCGCCATCCGCCACGGCATCACGCCGTCGGGTGCGACCTTGTACCCGGCCATGCCGTATCCCTCGTACGCAAAAATCAGCGATGGCGACGTGCGTGCCCTCTACGCCTATTTCATGCACGGCGTGGAACCGGTGGCGCAGGCCAACAAGCCGAGCGCGATCAGCTGGCCGCTGTCGATCAACTGGCCGCTGGCCATCTGGCGCAAGACGTATGCGCCGGAAGTCGCGCCGATTCCTCTGAATAAATACCAGAGCGAACAGGTGGCGCGCGGGGCCTACCTGGTGCAGGGCCTGGGTCACTGCGGCGCCTGCCACACGCCGCGTGCGGCGACGATGCAGGAGCTGGCGCAGGACGAATCGCATCCGGCTTTCCTGTCCGGCGGCGAAGTCATCGATGGCTGGCTGGCCGTCAACCTGCGCGCCAACCAGGCCGGTGGCCTGGGCCGCTGGTCGCAGAAGGACATCGCCGATACGCTGGCCAAGGCGCGCAACGACCATTCCGCCGTGGTGGGCAACCCGATGAACGAAGTGGTTTCGCACAGCACCCAGCAGATGACGCCGGGTGACCAGAACGCGATTGCCGCCTACCTGAAGTCCCTGCCGGTGGGCCTGGCCGAAAAGTCGCGCTACGCCGCCAGCGACGCCACCGCGCTGGCGCTCAAGGCCGGCCGTGACGACACCCGCGGCGCGCAGCTTTACCTGGACAACTGCAATGCCTGCCATCGCAGCGACGCCAGGTCGAACGCCATCGTGTTCCCCGCGCTGGCCGGCAATCCAAGCGTGCTGTCCGACAATCCGACGTCGCTGATCCGGCTGATCCTGGCCGGGAGTGCTTTGCCGTCCACCAAGGCGGCGCCGTCGAACCTCGGCATGCCGGCGTTCGGCTGGCGCCTGTCGGACGAGGAAACCGCGCAGCTGGTGACGTTTGTGCGCCAGAGCTGGGGCAACCAGGCGCCGGCAGCGACAGCATCCGAGGTGGCGAAGATCCGCAAGCTTGTCAAGGAAGAAACGGACCAGGCCACCAAAACCGCGTCGAATCCGACGCAGCAGGCGCACTAGCAGCACGACGCCGGACAGCGGCAGGTCCGGCGTGACAGGAAGCGCAACATTGAACGGCGAAAGCCGCGCGATGTTGCGCTTTCTGCATTTTTATCGCTTTTTCATCGTTGTACGAGTACAACCAGTGCGCAATGTTTAATTTCCTATTGGAAATCGACATGATAAAGTGCTGGTATTGCTGTACGCCAATAGACGTGAACGATCAACAGACCGTGCCACCGTCGCCTCCCGGCCGCCGCCCCCATCTTTCCAGGAAATAGAAATGCTGACTAATTTGACAATCCGTATGCGCTTGATCGCATCCATGGTAGTTTTGGGCGCCCTCATCGTCATCATTGGGGTCGTTGGCGTGTACGGCATGCGTAGTGCCAACGCGTCGCTGCAGGACGTGTACAGCAACCAGATGGCGTCCGCGCTGAAGCTGACCGACGCCAAGAATTTCCTCAATCGTGCCCGTTTCGTCGTCGACCGCGGTGTGTTCCATCCGGACGCACCCGACCTGGAAAAAACCCTGTCCCGCGCAGACGACTTCATTCAGCAGTCCGACAAGGCCTGGCAAGGCTACCTGGCATTGCCGAGCGATGCGGCGGAAAAAGCCTTGAGTGACGAGCTGCAGGCGCAGCGCGCCACGTATATCGATGGCGGCCTGCGCGCCCTGATGAAGGCCATCCGCGAAAAAAACGCCGAGAAGATCGAGAACCTGTCAATGAAAGGCGTGTCTGCCATGTACGGCAAGTTCGATGAGGCGTCGATCAAACTCGAGCAATTCCAGCTGAAATCGGCCGCCGACTCCTTCGAGGCCAGCCAGGTATTCTATGAGCGCCTGCTCAAAGGCTTCACCGCCGCCATCGTCCTCGGGCTGGCGTTCATTGCCGCCGCCACCGTGCTGCTGCTGCGCGCCATCATGAACCCGCTGAACCAGGCCCTGGGCCATTTCGACGAGATCGCCGCCGGCAACCTGAGCGACCGCATCGACGTCAGCCGCAAGGACGAGATGGGTGCGCTGCTGACCGGCCTGGCCAACATGCAGCAAGGCCTGTCGAACACGGTGCAGAGCGTGCGCAGCGGCAGTACCGCGATTGCGCACGCCAGTGCGGAAATTTCATCCGGCAACACCGATCTGTCGCACCGCACCGAACAGCAAGCGGCCAGCCTGGAAGAAACCGCTTCCTCGCTGGAAGAACTGACCGCCACCGTGCGCCAGAACGCCCAGAACGCCCGCGAGGCGAACCAGCTGGTGCTGTCGGCATCGAGCGTGGCCGGCAAGGGCGGCGACCTGGTCACGCAAGTGGTCGTCACGATGGACACCATCAGCGCCAGCTCGAAGCGCATCGTCGACATCATCGGCGTCATCGACGGCATCGCTTTCCAGACCAATATCCTGGCGCTCAATGCCGCCGTCGAAGCGGCACGTGCCGGCGAACAGGGCCGCGGCTTTGCCGTGGTCGCGTCCGAAGTGCGCAACCTGGCGCACCGCTCCGCTGCCGCCGCCAAGGAAATCAAGGAACTGATCGCCACGTCGGTCAGCCAGGTGGAAGAGGGCGCCCAGCTGGTCGGCAAGGCCGGCATGACGATGGGCGACATCGTCGACAGCGTCGGCAAGGTTACCGCGATCATGTCGGAAATCATGCTGGCCGGTGAAGAGCAGAGCGCCGGCATCGACCAGATCAACCAGGCGATCACGCAGATGGACGCCACGACGCAGCAAAACGCGGCGCTGGTCGAAGAAGCGGCAGCTGCCGCTGAATCGATGCGCCAGCAGGCCGGCCAGCTGGAAGAGCTGGTCAGCACCTTCCGTCTTGGCGGCGCACCGGCGCTCGCATCGCATGGCAAGCGCCTGATGCTGCAGGCGTAACACCGCCGGTTCGTGCGAGGACCGCCATGCCGGCGGTCCTCGTTCCCGGCACGTTTTTTCACGCATCACGTTTCAAGCACGACCGGCTCCTTCCTGGCGTTCTCCTTCGCCACGTCATCCATCATCTCGTACCACATCGCATTCAACACCGCGAACGCGGCGGCCAGGGGCAATCCCAGGATCCAGGCGAAATACCACATCATCAACTCCTTCACGGTTTATACGGTTTAGTAGGCGTGGCGCTTGCCGTCGCTGATGTCTTTCGGGTCGACCTTGCCCCATAACACGGCATAGACCCAGCTGGTGTACGCCAGGATGATGGGCAGGAAGATGCAGGTCCCGACCAGCATGATGAAAAGGGTCATGTGGCTCGACGACGCATCCCACACGGTCAGGCTGGCCTGCGGCTGGATCGACGACGGCAGGATGAACGGGAACATCGACGCGCCCACGCTGAGCACGATGCCGGCAATCGACACGCTGCTGAAAATCATGGTCCAGCCTTCGCGCCGGCGCAGCAATCCGAGCAGCGTCAGCAGGGCGCCGGCAAAACCGGCCACCGGCGCAGCCAGCGTCCATGGATGGGCGGCATAGTTGGCGAACCACGCGCCGCCGGCATGCGCCTGCACGGTCTTGAACAGCGGGTTCGACGGCCCGGTCGTGACGATGGTGCTGGTGATGCGGTAACCGTCGACGAATCCCCACAGCGCCAGCCCCGCCACCGCATACAGCGCCATGGTGGCAAGCGCCGCCACGATGCCGAAGCGGCGTGCGCGCTGCGCCAGTACGCCATCGGTCTTCAGCGCCAGCCAGCTGGCGCCGTGCATGACCAGCATGGCCACCGACACCAGGCCGCACAGCACGGCGAACGGGTTCAGCAGGGAAAAGAACCCGCCGTCGTAAAAGATCTGCAGGTCGGGCGCCAGGCGGAACGGCACGCCCTGCAGCACATTGCCCATGGCCACGCCGAACACCAGCGCCGGCACGAAGCCGCCGACGAACAGGGCCCAGTCCCAGGCCGCGCGCCACTGCACGTTCTCGCGCTTGCTGCGGTATTTGAAGCCGACCGGGCGCAGGATCAATGCCAGCAGGACCGCCGCCATGGCCAGGTAAAAACCGGAGAACGACACGGCGTAGAGTTGCGGCCAGGCGGCGAAGATGGCGCCGCCGCCGAGGATCAGCCAGACCTGGTTGCCTTCCCAGACCGGGCCGATGGTGTTGATCACCACGCGCCGCTCCAGGTCGGTTTTGGCCGCGAAGGGCAGCAGGATGCCGGTGCCGAGGTCGAAGCCGTCGGTGATGGCGAAGCCGACCAGCAGCACGCCGAGCAGCATCCACCAGATGAAACGCAGGACGTCGTAGTCGAGCAGGGTATGCAGGATCATGGTTTTACTCCGTAGAAATCATGGGGGCGGTGCGCAGCGCAGCGGTGGCGCCGATCAGCGGGCTGGCGACGCCGGGGCTGCCGGTCGCATCCAGCTCGGGTCCTTTGCGGATGGCTTTGAGCATCAGCTTCATTTCGACGACGATCAGGATCGTGTACAGCACCACGAAGCCGAGCAGCGTGGTCAGCACGGTCTGGATGCCGAGGTTCGACACCGCCACCGCCGTCGGCAGCACGCCTTCGACAGCCCAGGGCTGGCGGCCCAGTTCGGCCACGATCCAGCCGGCTTCGGCGGCGATCCACGGCAGCGGCAGCGACCACAGCGCCACCTTGAGCAGCCATGGATACGCTTCCAGCCGGCGCTTTGCCGACAGGTAGAAGAAGACCGCCGTCAGCACGATGAAGTACATGCCGAGTGCGACCATGACGCGGAAGGACCAGAACAGCGGCGCCACTTGCGGCACCGTGTCGCCGGCGGCCAGCGCGATCTGCGCGTCGGTGGCCTGGCGCGGATCGTCGATGTAGGGTTTCAGCAGCAGGGCGTAGCCGAGCACGGCGCTGTGCTCTTCGAAGCGCGCGCGCAATTCGGCCGGGACCGGTGCGCCATGCAGCGCACGGATCTGTTCGAGCGCGTCGTAAGAGGCAATGCCCTGACGGATGCGCACTTCCGCCAGCTTCACCAGCGCGTCGATGCCGGGCACTTCGCCGGTGAGGGAACGGGTGCCGATCAGGCCCATGACCCACGGGATGTGGATCGCGTAGTGCGTGGCGCGCGCCTGCCTGTCGGGAAATCCAAAGGCGGTGAAGCTCGCTGGCGCCGGCTCGGTGTGCCACATGCCTTCGATGGCCGCCAGTTTCATCTTCTGGTGTTCGGACGACAGGTAGCCGCTTTCATCGCCCAGCACCACCACCGACAGCGAGGCGGCCAGGCCGAACGCGGCCGCCACTGTCAATGAACGCCTGGCCACTTCGACGTGGCGCTTGCGCAGCAAATAGAAGGCCGAGACGCCCAGCACGAAGAAGGAGGCCACCACGTAGCCGGCCGAGGCGGTGTGGACGAATTTGGCCTGCGCGACCGGGTTGGTGATGACGGCGTAAAAATCGTTCACTTCCATGCGCATGGTTTGCGGATTCAGGCTGGCGCCCACCGGATTTTGCATCCAGCCGTTGGCAATCAGGATCCACAGCGCCGACAGGTTGCTGCCGATGGCGACGAGCCATGTCACGACCAGGTGGGCGACTTTCGAGAGCCGGTCCCAGCCAAAGAAAAACATGCCGACGAACGTGGCTTCGAGGAAGAACGCCATCAGGCCTTCGAGGGCGAGCGGGGCGCCGAACACGTCGCCCACGTAATGGCTGTAGTAGCTCCAGTTCATGCCGAACTGGAATTCCATGACCAGGCCGGTGGAGACGCCGATGGCAAAATTAATGCCGAACAGCGTGCCCCAGAACTTGGTCATCTGGCGCCAGACGGGACGGCCGCTCATCACGTACACGGTCTCCATGATGGCGACGAGGATCGACAGGCCGAGCGTGAGCGGGACGAATAAAAAGTGGTACAGCGCCGTGAGGGCGAACTGTAGTCGGGAGAGCCCGACGACGTCGAGGTCCATGGGTAGATCCTTTCTTGTGGTTGATTGAATGTCCGTCGCGCGAATGTCAGTCGTGGCGCAGCGCGGCCAGCGCTGCGTTGAAATCGGGGTCGTCGCGGCGCAGGTCGGCCAGGAGACGGCCGCCGCCCAGCACCAGCAGGCGCTCCGCCAGCGCGGCCTCGCGGCGCAGGTGGGTGGCCAGCAGCACCGTGCGGCCGCGCGCATGTACGTCCAGGCGCGCCAGCACATCGGTGGCGGTGGCGCCGTCGAGTGCTTCGGTGGGCTCGTCGAGCAGCCAGAACGGTGACTGCTTCAGCAACAGGCGGGCGAGCGCCAGGCGCCGCGCCTGGCCGCCGGACAAGCCGAGGCCGCCTTCGCCCAGCGGTGTATCGAGCCCGCGCGCAAAACCGCGCACATCGGCGTCGAGGCCGGCACTGCGCAGCGCCTCCCAGAGCATCGCGTCGGTGGCGGCGGGGTCGGCCAGGCGCAGGTTGTCGCGCAGGCTGTCCTGGAAGAGTTCGGTATACTGGGTCAGCCAGGTGCAGGGTTGCGCCGATACCTCGCCAGCGTGGGCCGGCAGTTCGCCGGCGACCAGCGCCAGCAGCGTCGATTTGCCGGCGCCGCTGGCGCCAATGACGGCGACGCGTTCGCCCGCGGCGATATGCAGGTCGATGGCGTGCAGGGAGGCGCCGTCGCGCCCCGGGTGGACGACGCTGGTGCCGCGCATCTGGACGGCGGTGCCGGTCATGGGCGGATGGACGGCCGCATCGGCGCACCGGCGCAGGCGTGGTGCGATGCGCCGCGCCGCCAGCGCGCTGCGGCCGGCCTCGATGGCGCCGCGGCGCAGCGCCGCGAAGGGTTCGAGGGCGGTCAATGCAATAAGCAGCGCCAGCGCCGCGGCCGGCGCTTTGACGCCGTGCCGTTCGGCCAGCCAGCCGGCCGCCAGCAGGACACCCGCCACGGTGGCGTGGCCGGCGACTGCCCATCCCCAGCCTGCCTTGACTTCCAGGCGATGCAGGCCGGCGTCGATGCCGGCGAGCCTGGCGTCGAGCCGGCCGAGTTGTTCACATTGCGCCGCCAGCCGTCCCGCCATCAGCAGATCGGTCTGGCCGGCGACCAGGTCGATCGTGGCGGCGCGCAGGCGTTCGAGCGCATGCACCCGGCGCAAGGCCAGCGCGCCCGAGCGCCGGGCCACCGCCACGGCGATCCCGCCACCGCCAAGCAGCAGCCAGAGCGCGGTCGCCACGCCCAGGCGCGCGTCGATCGCGCCGAGGAGCACGCCGGCCAGCGCGGCGGCGCCCACGGCGGCGCAGGCCGGCGCGAGCAGGCGCAGATAGATGGATTCGAGGGCGTCGATATCGTGCGTGAGGCGAAACAGCAGGCGCGCCGGGCGGCGCAGCAGGGCGCGCGCCGCGCCTGGCTCGGCCCAGCCGCGAAACAGCTGCTCGCGCAGTACGGCCAGCACGGCCAGGGTGGCGTCGTGGGTGACCAGGCGCTCGCCGTAGCGCCCGAAGGTACGGCCCAGCGCCAGCAGGCGGATGCCGGCGCTGGGAACGAAAACGTTGAACATGACGCTGGCGCCGGCGCCGGCGCTGCCCGCCAGGGCCGTGGCGCTGATGAACCATCCGGACGTGCCGAGCAGCGCCATGCCGGCCCAGGCGACCAGCGTCGCCAGGAAGGCGCCCAGCAACAGGCGCGGGCCGGCGACCCTGGCGAACAGGGCCCCGACGGAGCGCAGGTCGTGCTGGCGGATTTTCATGCCGCCCTCCTGGTGCTGTCCGTGCGGCCGACATGAATGATCCTGCCGATGCGCGCGGCCAGCGCCAGATCGTGCGTGGCGACGATCAGCGTGCGGCCCTGTGCCAGCTCCAGCAGGGCGTCGATGACGCGGGTGGACGTCGCGTTGTCGAGCCGGGCGGTCGGTTCATCGGCCAGCAGCAGCCCGGCGCCGGGCGCCACCGCGGCGCGGGCCAGCGCCAGGCGCACCAGCTCGCCACCGGACAGCCCGGTCCCGCCTTCGCCGAGGCTGGCATGCGGTGTCGCGTGCCGAACCCGGTCCAGGCCGGCGAAATCGATGGCGCGGCCGACCGCGTGGCGCGATACGCCAGGGCGGTCCATGGCAACATTGCTGCGTACCGTGGCGGGAAACACATGCGGCGTCTGGCCGATCCAGGCCATGCCGGCGCGCAGCCGCGCCGCGCTGTGCGGGCCCAGCGCAGTGCCGCCGATGCGGATGTCCCCGCTGGCGGCCGGCGCCAGCCCGGCGATCAGTGCCAGCAGCGTCGACTTGCCGCTGCCGCTGGCGCCCACCAGGGCGACATGTTCGCCGGCGCCGATGTGCAGGTCGAGGCCGTCGAACAACGGCGCCTCGGCACCGTGCTGGAAGTGCAGCTGCGTGATCGCGACGGCGGGTGCGGGACCGGCTGGTGCGTCCGCCGGCGTCGCGAGCGCGTCCGGCAGGGCCAGCATGTTCTCGTCCAGCGCCGCCAGGGCGCCCAGCGCAGCCTGGCCGTTGGCCTTGTCGTGCCAGACCGCCGACAGTTCGCGCAGCGGCTCGAAAAAAGCCGGCGCCAGCATCAGGATGAACAGGCCCTGGCCCAGCGTCAGCCGGTGGCCCCAGCTGCCGGGACCGATTTCCCCCAGCAGGTGAAAGCCGATATACACCGCCACCAGCGCGACGCCCAGCGCGGAAAACAGTTCCAGCGCGGTGGACGACAGGAACGCGATGCGCAGCACCGCCATCGTGCTGCTGCGCACAGCGCCGGCGGTGGCGCGCAGCCGGCGTGCGGTGGCATCGACCGCGTGCAGGGCGCGCAGCGTCGACAGGCCGCGCAAGCGGTCCAGCAAAAAGCCGTTCATGCCGCCCAGGACCTGCAGCTGGGCTTCGCTGGCAGCCTTGGCGCGCCAGCCGATGACGACCATGAATAAGGGAATCAGGGGCGCGGCGCAGACCAGGATGAGTGCGGCCAGCCACGACTGGGTGGCCACGGCCAGCGCGATCACCGGCGGCACCAGCATGACGCGCCAGCGCGCCGGCTGGTAGCGCAGCAGCCATGGCAGCACGGCCTCGGCCTGCTCCGCCATGACGCTGGCGGCCTGGCCCGACGCCAGCCGTGCGGGGTCGAGCGGGGAACGGCCGGCCAGCGCCGCGGCGGCGCCGGCGCGCAACGCGGCCAGCTGCCGGCGCGACGCGGCAAACAGGCGCCGTGCACCCCAGGCCTCAGCACTGGCCCGCCCCAGCCCCAACAGGAAATAGCCGCCGGCAAGGCCGGCCATCGCCGTTGCGCCGGCGCCATCGGCCAGGCGCTGTACGGCACACGCCAGCAGCGCTGCCTGCGGAATCCACAGCAATGCCGCCGCGCTGGGAGCGAGCGTGCCGATGCGGTCCAGGGGAGATGTCGCCATATCGTGCCTTCAGCATGGACGCTGAAGCTTTCCAGTATTTTGAATTTTCAGAAGTTAGTGAAAGTATGCGCCTAAAAGATGCTTCTGTGAGGAAAGTTGAGTGGCCTTGTCGGGAATTGCCGTCCGCCAGTGGGCTGCGTGCAGGGTGTGCAAAGTAACGTGAGATAATCGAACGTTCTAAAACTTCGAAAAGTTCACATCGTGACGCCACTGGTCCACACTTTTGTCAGCCACTTCGGCGAGATGGGCAGCCGCTGGGGCATCAACCGCACGGTCGGGCAGATTTACGCGCTGCTCTATGTCACCGAGCAGCAGCTGCACGCCGACGACATCGGCGAAAAGCTCGGCATTTCGCGTTCGAACGTCAGTATCGGCCTGAAGGAATTGCAGTCGTGGGGGCTGGTGCGCCTGTCGCGCATCCCTGGCGACCGGCGCGAGTACTTCACGTCGCTGGGTGACGTGCAAGAAATTTTCCGTGTGGTGGCGGCCGAACGGCGACGGCGCGAGATTGCGCCCACGCTGTCGGTGCTGCGCGAGTCGCTGATGGTGACGGTCAAGTCGCCCGATGACGCTTTTGCCCAGGAACGCATGCGCGCCATGCATGACCTGGTCGACATGGCCAATAACTGGTTCGACGATTTGCAGCGCATGTCGCCCGAGTCGATGGCGCAATTGATGAAGATGGGATCGAAAGTGCAGAAGCTGCTGCGCGCCAAGGACAAGCTGATGGGCGGGGGCAAGGCCGCACCGCAGGACGAGGAATGAGGCGCACTGCGTCGACGCTGCGGCGACGGGGGGGCGGAGCTGCCGCTTCCGCCGTCCCGCATAGCGGTCAGATCCGGATGATGCCTGTGATGTGCGGCTTGCCGCCAGGCGGCTGGTAGATCTCCACGAGCGATTCCCAGATCACATCGGAAGGCGGCTGGGAGGACGCGCATTTATAGCGGAAATTTTCACCTGCGACGACCTGGGTCGCCACGCTCGACGGCGTGTACTTCACGCCGGCGAACCCCGTCAGCGCGATCTTGAACACCTCCTGGTCGTCAGGGCTCAGGGCGTGATAGGGCGTCCATCCACCGACTAATTTTTCTGTGTCTGACATGATATTCTTTCGAGGCTAGCTGTTATTCCTACTCATCTGGCTTTTCGGCATCCGCCCCATTTATTGGGTGGTTTCTGGTATCCACCGCACCACGTTATCGAACGTCGTACCCGTGCGCCAGTATCGCGACGTATCGCGACGTATCGCCACGTAAAGCAACGTAACGCAGCGTCGCGCATGGCCACGTGACGGCGCGCCAGGCGCCGCGCCATGCCGGCGCTCCCGTATTCAGGACAGAATCAAGAATGATTGAACGACGCATTACCCTCGAACCCGTCACCATCGACAATTTCGAAACGTTGATGGATATGGAATTGCCGCCCGAACAGGCGGCTTACCTGGCCAGCAACGCGTATTCGATCGCCCAGGCACATTACTATCCCGATTTTCGCCCACGTGCGATTTACTGCGACGGTGTCCCGGCCGGTTTTGCGCTGTACGATACGTCGGGCGACGATGAAGCCGGGCATTACGCGATCTACCGGTTGATGGTCGAGCATCCGCGCCAGCAGCAGGGAATTGGCCGCGCGGCCATGGTGCTGCTGCTCGCCGAAATCCGCGCCTGCCCCGATGCGCGCCGCATCACGATTTGCTACAAGCCCGGCAACGCGACCGCGCAGCGATTTTATGCATCGCTGGGATTTGCCGAGATCGGCATCGATGCGCGCGAGGAGATGGTGGCGGAAATCCGGTTGTAACCAGGCCGGGGGCGAACCGTCCCCGCATGCCCGCGAGGCTGCGCCCGCCTTGCCGGCGTCGCACGGTCGATTGCTGCCGTTGTTCCTCAGGTCGCGACAATGACCCGGTTCTTGCCGGCCTGCTTGGCCTGGTACATGGCGCGGTCCGCACGCCGTACCAGCGACGTCTGGTCTTCGTTCGGCAGGCGCAGCGCCACGCCGGCCGAGAACGTGATCAGCAGCTTTTCGTTTTCGTGCAAAAAGTAGTGGCGCGTCAGTTCGCGCTGCAGGCGCGTCATGGTGGCGGCGGCAGCTTCCACCGTGGTTTCCGGCAGCACGATCAGGAATTCCTCGCCGCCGAAACGGGCGATCACATCCATCGAGCGCAGCGTATCCTTGACGGTTTTGACCAGGTGCTTCAAGGCATTGTCACCGGCGATATGGCCGTAGGTATCGTTCAGCTTCTTGAAATCATCCAGGTCCAGCAGCGCCACGCAAAGCGGGGTGTTGCGGCGCTCGGAGCGCGCACTTTCGCGCTCGTACAATTCGTCCAGGCCGCGCCGGTTCAGGCTGCCGGTGAGCTGGTCTTCCCGGACCAGGTCGGACAGGTTGCGCAGTTTTTCCTCGAGTTCGCGGATGCGCTGTTCGGCTTCCTGCACTTCCTGGTGGGCCGCCAGCATGCGGTCGCGCGAGAGCAGGGCTTCTTCCTGCACCTTGCTGGTTTCGGCCAGCACTTCATCGAGCACGACGTCGAGTTGGGCAATGTCCTCGGCGCCACGGATGCGCGTGGAAAAGCCGCCGATCTTGGTGTGGAATTCGCTGGTGGTCTGGGCCACGAAGCCGAGCCGTTCGATGAAGGTCATCATCATGTTCTTGACGGTCAGTTTGACGTCTGACAAACCGTGTTTGAGCTGGCCCTGCTTGTAGATCACGTCTTTCAATGAACGGGTCGCGTCTTCCAGCGAGCGCTGGTCGATCGGGCCGGAAATGAGTTCCTGCACGATCGCTACCTGGCCGCGCATCCAGCTGTCGTCGTCGAGCAGTTCGCCCACATTTTCCAGCAGCAGCTTGAACAGGCGCAGGAGCAATTCCTGCTGCTCGGCATCGTCGCCGGTTTTGAGTTCGATGCGGTAGCACAGCTCTTTCAGGCGCGCGGCAATTTCCTGCAGCGCCGCTTCGCCATGGGCGGTCTTGACGGCGGCGCCCAGCGATTCGGCTTCGGTGATCAGGACCGGGCTGCCGGCCAGCAAGGAAGCGACGGCAAACGCCAGCGTACGGCTGAGCATGTCGCGCAGGGCGCGCTCATCGTTGCTCTCGATGCCGAGCACATCGATGGGCGTGGTGCGGCGCAGGTATTTTTCGGCCAGCTGCGACAGGTTGCGGGCGTAGCCGTCCCAGTCGCGCACCTTGACGGCGCGGTTCAGGCGGCGCCCGAAATCGGCCAGCTCGCCCGGCGTGGCCGACAGCGTCGTGGCAAAGCCGGTCAGCACGACTTCGGCGCCCGGGTCGGGCACGGGCGCGGCAACCGGGGCGGGTGCAGGCGTGACAATGCCGCTGATTTCATTGTAAACATCGCGGTACGCATCGGGCGTCGGCGCGATCCGGCGCACGGCCAGGTGCTTGAACGCTTCGCGAGCGACTTCAGCGGGATTGGTGGCGGCGCCGGTGGCGGGGGAAGCAGGTGGAACGGGTGTCGACATGGTGGCGCGCTATAAATACGAGATTGATGCCATGGTAATGTGAATTTCCACACGTCATCTTCCGAAAAAAGGCAGGAAAGCCTGCCATTCTCACACTTTACAAAGTTTGCAATTACTCGACCAGGTGGTTGCGAATTGCATAATGCGTCAGCTCGGCACTGTTCTTGAGTTTCATCTTGACCAGCAGGCGCGCGCGGTACTCGCTGACGGTCTTCACCGACAGGGACAATTCCTCGGCAATGTCGCTGACGGTCTTGCCCGATGCGATCAGGGTCAGCGTCTGGTATTCGCGGTCGGACAGGGTGTCGTGCACGGGCGTGGCATGGTCTTCGCCGACCTGGGAAGCGAGCGCCTGGGCCAGCGCGGCGCTGACATACTTTTGGCCGGACGCGACCTGGCGGATGGCAACCACCAGTTCTTTCGGCGCGGCCTGCTTGGTGAGGTAGCCGGCCGCGCCCGCCTTGAGCGAGCGGATGGCGTACTGGTCCTCACGGTGCATCGACAGCATCAGCACCTGGGTGTCGGGATGTTCTTTCTTGATCTGTTTCAGCACTTCGATACCGTTTTTGTCCGGCATCGAAATGTCGAGCAGCATGACGTGGCAACGCGACTTGGGGAACAGGCGGACGGCATCGAGGCCGTTTTCGGCCTCGCCCGCCACGACGATGTCGCGCGAGTCCGCCAGGATCTGCTTCAAACCCTCGCGCACGATGGCGTGGTCGTCGGCAATGAAGACGCGGATGGTGGCTTTTTCGCTCATGTGGTGGTGTCGGGCGGCATGCTGGATCCGAGTGGTATCAAAATATTCACCATCGTGCCACCTCCCGGCGGAACCGACAAGGTCAAGCTGCCTTTCAGCGCCCTGGCGCGCTCGTCCATGCCGCGCAGGCCGAACGAATCGGGTTTCAGGCGGTCCACCGGACCGAGGCCGCGGCCGTTGTCGCTGATAGCCAGCTGCAAGGTCGCGCCGGCGCTGCGCAGGCGGACGGCCACCTCGGTGGCGCCGGCATGTTTCGCGACATTGGTCAGCGCTTCCTGGAAAATGCGGAACAGGGCGGTGGCCTGGTCGTCGTCGAGCTCCACGGCAGGATCGATCTCGGCGCGGCAGGCAATCCCGGTGCGCTCGGTGAACTCGCTGGCTTGCCACTCGAGGGCGGCGACGATGCCCAGGTCGAGTGTCGACGGGCGCAAATCGCGCGAAATGCGGTGCACCGCGTCGATGGTCCGGTCGACCAGGCTGTCGAGGTAGGCGGCCTTTTCCGCCAGGAAGGCCGGCTCATCCGGCAAGCGCCGCGCCAGCATCGCCAGGGCCATCTTGATGGCGGTGAGGTTGCCGCCCAAGTCGTCATGCAGCTCGCGCGCGATGCGGGCGCGCTCCTGTTCCTTGACCAGTTCGCTGTGGCTGCTGAGTTCAGCCAGGCCCACGCGCGTGCGTTCGGCATCGAGCTGCTCGGTCTTGCTGGCGGTGATATTGGTCATGATGCCGTCCCACAACAGCACCTCTCCGGACATGCGCGGACTGGCGCGCAGGCTGATCCATTTGACGTCGTCCCAGGCCTCGACATGGATGCGGCCTTCCCAGTTCCACCCGGTCATGGCGGTGCGGGATGCGTCCATCGAGGCGAGGTAGGCGGTGCGGTCTTCTTCCAGGATCAGCGCCGGAAACAGCCCGGGATCGCGCTGCAGCTCGTCCGGCGTGATGCCCAGCAGCGCCTGGCAGCCGTCGCTGAGGTAGGGAAACGCGATGCTGCCATCGGGCTGCAGCGCGCACTGGTACACCAGCCCGGGGGTATGGCTGACGACGGCATAGAAGCGGGCCTGGTAATGGTTCATCGGGAGCCGTGTGGCTGTCAGCGGCGCCGTGCGCGGCGCATGCTGGCAAAGCGGCGCAGCACGCGGACCGTGTACGGCGCCGGTGTCGACCGCGCGCGCGAACGTTGCAATGTACGGCGCAGCTGGCGCCCCGCATGGCGCAGGCCGCGGCGCGCATCGTCCAGCGCCAGACCGGCGCGGCGCCACAGGTGCGTGCCGCGCAGGCGCTCGAGGTGGACGTTCTTGAAGCCGATGACGCGCCCGTGCCAGTGCCCGAACCACGGCACTGCCAGCAGCTTCGGCAGCGACAGCGTGTAGATGCGCGCGACCAGCGCCGCGCCTGCCAGCTTGGCGATGACGAACGTGGTGACGCCGGTCGCGGCATGGCCGTTCGCAATGGCCAGCAGGGCCAGCAACTTGACGGGAATGAGCAGCACGCCGGGCAGGATGAAGGCGCACAGAGCGGCCCAGGGCGGTAGCGCCACGATCATCTTTTCGAACAGGCGCGCCAGCGGCAGCCGCGCCACCCACGCGCCGATCCAGATGCCGGCGCGCCAGAACGCTTCCTCGAGCAGCACCACGACACCGACCAGGTAGATCAGCGGCGTGAGCAGTCGGCTGCGCGGAGGAAGAGGCAAATTCATGGCTGCATGATACGGTAAACACACGGCCAGACCGTCTTGGGCGGCGCTGCAACTGTGCGCCTTGCCCTACAATGGCCGGATGAACAAGGCATTTACCAAAGAGTCGGACCACGACGACGATGAAGACGCGGTCGCGCTGGCGCAGGCCATTCCCGCGGGCGCGAAAAATTACATGACCCCGGCCGGCTACCAGCGCATCAAGGACGAGCTGCTGCAGCTGATCGACGTCGACCGTCCCGAGGTCGTCAAGATCGTCCACTGGGCGGCGTCGAACGGCGACCGCTCGGAAAATGGCGACTATATCTACGGCAAGAAACGCCTGCGCGAAATCGACCGGCGCATCCGTTTTCTCACCAAGCGCATGGATACTGCCGAGATCGTCGATCCGAGCGTCCACCACGGCACCGACCAGGTGTTTTTCGGCGCGACGGTGGAATACCAGAACCATCTTGGCGATATCCACACCGTCACCATCGTCGGCATCGACGAGCTCGACCCCCTGCACGGCAAGATCTCCTGGATTTCGCCGGTGGCGCGGGCCCTGACCAAGGCGCGCGAGGGCGACCTGGTCACCCTGCAGACGCCGCTCGGTCCCGAGGAGCTCGAAATTCTCGCGGTCGATTATCCGGCGCCAGCGGTGAACTGATGGCGGGTGCACTCGACGCCTTGCGGGTGGCCACGGCCAGCCGCCACGAACAGCTCGACGGCGGTTTGCCGCTGGCGCACGCCGATGCCGGCCTGGCCGAGTATGCGCAGCACCTGCAACTGCTGCGCGACTGGCTGGCGCCGCTCAATGCGTGGCTGGCCGGCTTCGACGATGGCCCGCAGGGCGAGGCGACGTTGCCGGCGGTCGACCGCATGGCGCTGCTGGAGGCCGATTTGCTGGAACCAGGCATGATTCTGCGCGCGCCGCTGCCGGTGGCGCCGTGGCCGCAGCAGGCCAGTGCCGCTTACCGCTGGGGTGTCATGTATGTCGTGGAAGGGGCACAGCTGGGTGGGGCGGTGCTGTACCAGCGCCTGCATGCCGCGCTGGCGCCGCATCCGCTGCGCTACCTGCGCGGCGACCCGGCCGGGCCGGGACCGCGCTGGCGCGCGTTCATGCTGGCGCTGAAGGAACACGTGGTCACACCGGAAGAGATTGCCGATGCGTGTGCAGGGGCAATGGCCGCGTTCGACCGCATTCTCGCCCTGCACCGTAAACTTCAGACAGCCTGAACGCGCGCCGCTCAGGCCCGCTCGCGCTCCACCCGGTTGACGCCGGCGACCCTGCGCAGATTGCGGATCAAATGCGCCAGGTGCACGCGGTCGGTCACCTGGATGGTGAAGCGCAGCTGCGTCATCATGTTTTCATCGTCCTCGTCCATGCCGACGTAGGTGATGTTGGCGTCCGATTCGCCGATCTCCGCAGCCACCCGGGCCAGGATCCCTTTTTCGTTATTGATCAATAAACGAATCCGGCAATCGAAGCGGCGGTTCAGGTCGCTGCCCCACTGGACCGCGATCCAGCGGTCCGGTTCCTTGGCGCGCAGGCGCTGGGCCGGCAGGCAGTCGGTGGTGTGCACGACCAGCCCCTGGTCGCGGCGCAGCTGGCCGATGATCTGGTCGCCGGGAATCGGCAGGCAGCACGGCGAGAGTTGCACCGAGACGCCTTCGCTGCCGTAAATGGTGACCGGGTCGAGCTCGCTGGCGCCCATGGCCTGCGCGGAGGGCAGCATCTCGGCGCTGATGCCCATCAGGCCGAAAATGTGGCGCGCCACCAGGGCCGCCATGCGCTTGCCGATGCCGATGTCCGCGTACAGCTCGTCGAGCGACTTGGCGGACGATTCGCCCAGCAGCTTGTCGACGGTCTGTTCGGGAAGAACGGGATTGATGCCGAGCGCGCTCAATGCCTGCGACAGCAGCTCGGCACCCAGTTCGACCGACTCGTTCAGGTTGATGGTGCGCAGGTGGTGGCGGATCGCCGAGCGGGCCTTGCCGGTGCGCACAAAGCTGAGCCAGGTCGGGCTGGGGCGCGAGGCCGGATCGGTGACGATCTCGACGATGTCGCCGTTGTGCAGTTCCGTGCGCAGCGGCGCCGCTTCGTTGTTGATCTTGACCGACACGGTATGGTCGCCGATGCCGGTATGGATGGTGTACGCGAAATCGAGCGCCGTGGCGCCACGGGGCAGGGCGATGATCTTCGACTTCGGCGTGAACACGTAGACCGAATCGGGGAACAGGTCGACCTTGACGTGCTCGAGGAATTCGGCCGAGTCGCCGGTCTGCTGCTGGATGTCGAGCAGCGACTGCAGCCACGCGTGGGTGCGCTGCTGCAGGTCGGACAGGTTCGATTCGCCGTTCTTGTACAGCCAGTGCGCGGCCACGCCGGACTCGGCGGTGCGGTGCATGTCCTGGGTGCGGATCTGGAATTCGACCGGCGTGCCATATGGGCCGATCAGCGTGGTGTGCAGCGACTGGTAGCCGTTGAGCTTGCGAATCGCGATGTAATCCTTGAACTTGCCCGGCATCGGCTTGTACAGCCCGTGCAGGCTGCCCAGCGCCACATAACAGTTCGGCACGCTGTCGACGACCACGCGGAAGCCGTACACATCGAGCACCTGCGAAAACGACAGGTGCTTGTTGCGCATTTTCTTGTAGACGCCGTACAGGGTTTTCTCGCGCCCGTACACTTCGGCCTGCAGGCCGGCCATGGCCAGCGTGCCCTTGACCGATTCGAGGATTTTCTTGACCACTTCGCGGCGGTTGCCGCGCGCCGCCTTGATGGCCTTGGCCAGGGTGCGGTAGCGCAGCGGGTACAGGTGCGAGAAGGCCAGGTCCTGCAGTTCGCGGTAGATATTGTTCAGGCCCAGGCGATGGGCGATCGGCACATACACTTCCATCGTTTCGGAAGCGATGCGGCGTTTCTTGGCCGGCACCATGAAGCCGAGCGTGCGCATATTGTGCAGGCGGTCGGCCAGCTTGATGAGGATGACGCGCACGTCGCTGGCCATGGCCAGCAGCATCTTGCGGAAGTTTTCGGCCTGCGCTTCGACCAGGCTCTGGAACTCGATTTTTTCCAGCTTGGACAGGCCGTCGACGAGATTCGCCACGGGCGAGCCGAAACGTTCGATCAGCTCATCCTTCTTGACGTCCTGGTCTTCCATCACGTCGTGCAGGAACGCGGCCATGATGGCCTGGGCGTCGAGCTTCCAGTCGGCGCAGATTTCGGCGACGGCGATAGGGTGCGAGATATAGGGTTCGCCCGATTTGCGCACCTGGCCCAGGTGCATCTCGTCCGAGAAGCGGTAGGCTTCCTTGACTTTCTTGAGTTCGGCGGGAGTGAGGTATTCGGCCAGCTTGGCGTTCAGCGCGGTGATCGACGCGACGGGAGTGCTGGGCTCTGGCGGCTGTGCTGCGCTGTTCTGCGACCCCGGGCGCTTGGCCCGGGATTTGGTCTTGCCTGATTCTGTGGAATCCGGTGTGGTGAGGCTCATGCTTGTATTCTATCTTCAGCTTATGTGATTACAGAATAACAGAAGATGGAAATTGCACGGTCCAGTGGGACACCGGTGTCACAGATTATTACATTCGGCTTACTGCATCGAGCGGAATTACATCGGCACTTTTTTGAGCATCTCGATGCCGACCTTGCCGGCGGCGATTTCGCGCAGGGCCACCACGGTTGGCTTGTCCTTGGCTTCGACCTTTGGCGTGTGGCCT
>Ga0265780_10002897_pt1 | contig 22937 bp, 25 predicted proteins | sample P1T30metagenome_FD_192432 | JGI IMG/M metagenome (GOLD analysis project Ga0265780, IMG submission 192432) | Plant litter microbial communities from East Loma Ridge, Irvine, California - P1 T30 | ecosystem: Environmental > Terrestrial > Plant litter > Unclassified | place: USA: California... | reverse complement strand
ATACGCGCTTCCCGGTGGCAGCCGGTTCCGGCGGCCAGTGGGGCGCGGCATCGAGCACCGCCGGCGTGTACGCGGCGTGCGCAAAGCTGCGCGAGCTGGTGGCAGGCGCGCTTGACATCGATCCCGCCACCGCGGTGTTCGAAGGCGGCCAGGTCAGCGCCGCCGGGCGCGTGGCGCCGTTGACGCAGGCCGGCGTATTGACGGCGGAAGACCGGATGGAATACGGCGAGCTGTCGAAAGAATTTGCCCAGCAAACCTTTGGCGCGCATTTTTGCGAAGTGGCGGTGCACGCGCTCACTGGCGCCATTCGCGTGAAGCGCATGCTGGCGGTGTGCTCCGCCGGGCGCATCCTGAACCCGAAAACCGCGCGCAGCCAGGTCATTGGCGGCATGACGATGGGGATCGGCGCCGCGCTGATGGAAGAACTCGTCGTCGACCAGCGCCACGGCTTTTTTGTGAACCACGACCTGGCCGGCTACGAGGTGCCGGTGCATGCCGACGTGCCGCACCTGGACGTGGTGTTCCTGGACGAAGTTGATGCGACCATGACGCCGTTGAAGGCGAAAGGCGTGGGCGAGCTCGGCATCAGCGGCGCGGCAGCGGCGGTGGCGAACGCGATCTACAACGCCACCGGGGTGCGCGTGCGCGACTACCCGATCACGCTCGACAAGCTGCTGGCAGATTTGCCAGTATCGGCATAAGCCCTGTCGTGCTATGTTAACTTTCACTTAGGAAACGAAAAACATGGAAATCCGCCAGGACGATTTGACCAATCCCGCCGTGCACGCCCTGCTGGAAGAACACATGGAAGGCATGCGTGCGCTGTCGCCGCCCGAGAGCGTTTTCGCGCTCGACCTCGATGCGTTGCGTGATCCGTCGATTACCTTCTGGTCCGCGTGGGAAGGCCCGCAACTGGTGGGCATCGGCGCGCTGCGTGAACTCGATGCCGGCCACGCCGAAATCAAATCGATGCGTACGCCGAACGCGTTGCGCCGGCGCGGCGCCGGCCGCGCCATGCTGGAGCACATCATCGCAGTGGCGCGTGAGCGCGGCTACCAGCGCCTGAGCCTGGAAACCGGCCCGCAGGAAGGCTTCTCCGCCGCCCACAATCTGTACCTGGCTGCCGGCTTTGTCGATACCGGCCCGTTCGGCGACTACCCGGCAAATCCATTCAGCCGTTTCCTGACCCTCGACCTTTCCATCCCATCCATTGCGATAGGTGCGCAAGCGTACAGTTCCTAATTGAAAGTTAGCCGATGATCTGATCGTTATGGTTACGAATCCGATCAGATGCTGATACGTTCCTCCCTCCCCGCCCGGATCGCCGCGATCCTGGCAGACCTGCCCGACGCCGATCCCCTCGCCGCGCTGCTGCGGCTGCACCAGAAAGGCCTGGACCAGTTGCCCCTGCCCGGCGCCGGATCCGGCGCCACGCTGGCGCGCTGGCAGTCGCTGGCCGCGGTCGGTGCGCACAGCCTCACGCTGGCCAAGCTGTACGAAGGCCACCTGGACGCAATCGCCATCCTCACCGAAGCGGGCCGGGCCGACCTGGCCGCCATCGGCGTGTGGGGCACATGGTGCGCCGAAGCGCCTGGGGCGCGCCTGCACTTTGATGCGGCCACGCAGACGCTGACCGGCCGCAAAGCCTGGTGCTCCGGCGCTGCCGACGCATCGCATGCGCTGGTCAGCTGCTGGAACGACGCGGGCGAACCATGCCTGGCGGCGGTGGCGCTGCACCAGGGTGGCGTCAGGGTCACCGATGAAGGGTGGCAAGCGGTGGGCATGGCCGGCTCGAACAGCGTCGACGTGGTGTTCGATGGCGCTGCCGCCACGCAGGTGGGCGCGCCTGGATTCTACGTTGCCCGCCCCGGCTTCTGGCATGGTGGCGCTGGCGTGGCCGCATGCTGGTATGGCGCGGCGCAGTCGCTCGCGCAGCTGCTGCATACGTCGATTGCCGAGCGTACCGCGGCCGGCCAGCCGGTCGATGCACACCGGCTGGCGCAGCTGGGCGAGATCGACGTGGCGCTGCAAACGACGGGCGCACTGCTGCGCGAAGCCGCCGCCGAGATCGATGCCGCGCCGTTCGACAACGGCATGGCGCGTGCGCTGCGCGTACGCCTAGCGGTGGAGCAATGCGCCAACACCGTGCTGCACGCGGTGGGCCGCGCGCTGGGCGCCGGACCGCTGTGCAAGGATGCGCGCGTGGCCCGCCTGTTCGCCGACCTGCCGGTGTTCCTGCGCCAGAGCCACGCCGAACGCGACCTGGAATCATTGGCCCGCGCCATCACGTCCGAGAGCGCGCCATGGCAACTGTGAACCCTGCCCTGGACACCCGCATCATCGAAGGCGCCGGCACCAGTGCCGCCGCCTGGCGCGCCGATGCAGCCGTGATGGCCGTACCAGCGATCGATTGCATGCAACTGGTGGGCGGCGCACGGCGCGTCATCATCGTGGCGCCCCATCCGGACGACGAAGTGCTGGCCTGCGGCGGCCTGCTGCAGCAACTGGCCAGCCTGCGCATCCCGGTCAGCATTGTCGCGGTCACTGACGGCGAAGCCAGCCACCCGGGCTCCAGCACCTGGACGCCAGCCCTGCTGCAAACAGTGCGGCCGGATGAAACCATGGCGGCGCTGGCAGTCCTTGGCCTGGACGAAGTCCCGGTCACGCGCCTGGAACTGCCCGACGGCGGCGTGACCGCGCACGAAGCCACGCTGGCCAGTTCGCTGCGTGGCCTGGCCGGCCCGGGCGACCTGCTGCTCACCACCTGGCGCCATGACGGCCACCCCGACCACGAAGCCACCGCGCGCGCCTGCGCAGCCGCGGTGCGCGACTGCGGCGCCACGCTGATCGAAGCGCCCATCTGGGGCTGGCACTGGAGCCGTCCCGGCGATTGCGCCATGCCGCTGGCGCACGCGCGCCGGCTGATGCTGGACGACGCCACGCTCGCGCGCAAGCGGGCCGCGCTCGACTGCTTCGAAAGCCAGCTGGTGTCCGACGCCGGTTCCGGCCACGACGCCATCCTGACGAGAAATACGCTCGAACGCCTGCAGAACCCTTTTGAGATGTACTTCATATGAGCTCCCTGGACGCGCATTTCGAAGCGCTGTACGCAGCCTCGAACGACCCATGGAACGTGCGCGACGCCTGGTACGAACAGAGGAAGCGCGGCTTGCTGCTGGCGTCCCTGCCGCGACAGCGCTACGCGTCGGCGTTCGAACCGGGCTGCGGCAATGGCGAACTGACGGCGGCGCTGGCGCAGCGGTGCGACCGCATCCTGGCGTGTGACGGTTCGGCCAGCGCCGTGGCCGCCGCCCGGGCGCGCGTGGCCGGCCAGGAGCAGGTCACCGTCGAGCAGCGCCAGCTACCGCAGGACTGGCCGGCGGCAACCGCCGCATTCGACCTGGTGGTCGTCAGCGAAATCGCGTACTACCTGCCGGCTGCCACCTGGCAAGCGCTGGTGCACAACATCGTGGCCAGCCTGGCGCCGGGTGGCCTGCTGCTGATGTGCCATTGCCGCTACCCGTATGAAGACTACGCCACCAGCGCCGACTTCGTGCATGGCGCGGCGCACGTGGCGCCTGGCTTGAAGTCGCACCTGCACCACGTGGAAAACGAATTTTTACTCGATGGCTGGCTGCGCGCCTGAGCCGGCAAAGGAATCCCATGCTTGGAATTGTTGTCCCCGCCCATAATGAAGAGGCGTACCTGCCACGCTGCCTCGCGGCCCTGCAAACCGCTGCCAGCCACCCGGCGCTGGGTGGCGAACCGGTCCTGATCCACATCGTGCTCGATGACTGCGACGACGGCTCGGAAGATATCCTGAAACGCTGGCAGATGCGCCAGCGCCTTGTGCATGTGCAGGTGACCGTGTCGTATTCGCAGATCGACAAGCGCAAGGTAGGCGCCGCGCGCGCGGCCGGCGCCGACCGCCTGGTGCGCCTGGGCGCGCGCTGGCTGGCGTTCACCGACGCCGACACCGAGGTCTCGCCCGGGTGGCTGGTCGAGCAACTGGCGCTGGAGGTGGACGTGGTCTGCGGCTCGGTCGCGGTGGACGACTGGTCGCCGCACGCAGGACACGCCGCGCTGTTGCGCACGCATTTCAGCGAGAACTACAATGACCGTGACGGCCACCGGCACATCCACGGCGCCAACCTGGGCGTGTCCGCTGCCGCCTACATCGAGGCCGGCGGCTTCGAGTCGGTGCCGTGCCATGAAGACGTGTACCTGGTGGCGGCGCTCGAGCGCATCGGCGCGCGCTTCGCGTGGAGCGCCGCGCCGCGCGTCGTCACCAGCGCCCGCACCGACGCACGCGCCCGCGGCGGCTTTGGCGACTACATGCTGGCGGTGGTGGCAGCCGCCTGATCGCCCACACGCGAGGAGTCATCATGCAATTGATCGGACTGGAAGAACACTTCGTGACCCCGGACGTGCTGGCCGCCTGGCTGGCGCTGCCGCGCGACCAGCGTGACCTTGCCGTCGATGCCTCCGACCAGGGCGAGGTGCAGCAGCGCCTGCGCGACCTGGGCCACGCGCGCCTTCGCTTCATGGACAGCGCCGGTATCGCGATGCAGGTGCTGTCGCTGACCGCACCGGGCGTGCACAGCCTGGAGCCGCAGCTGGCGTGCCGCCTCGCACGGCGTTCCAACGACCTGGTGGCCGCCACCGTCCGTGCGCATCCCGACCGGTTCCAGGGCTTTGCCACGCTGCCCACGCCGGCGCCGGAAGCGGCCGCCAGGGAGCTCGAACGATCTGTTTGCGACCTGGGCCTGCATGGTGCGATGCTGTTCGGCCGCACCGGTGAACGCAACCTCGACGATCCTGCCTTCTGGCCGATTTTTGAAACCGCCGCCGCACTGCGCGCGCCGCTGTACCTGCATCCGCAGTCGCCCGTGCCGGTCGTGCGACAGGCGTATTACAGCGGTTTTGGTGACGCGGTCGACGCGGCCTTTGCCACCCATGGCCTGGGCTGGCATGTTGAAACCGGCGTCCAGCTGCTGCGGATGATGCTTGGCGGCGTGTTCGACAAGTATCCCGGCCTGCAGATCGTCACCGGCCACTGGGGCGAAGTGGTGCTGTTCTACCTGGAGCGCATCGCGCACCTGGGTGACATCGCCAAACTGCCCCGCCCGCTCATCGACTATTTCCGCACCAATGTATCGGTCACGCCAAGCGGCATCTACAGCCAGCGCTACCTGCGTTGGGCCATCGAGGTGTTGGGCGTGGACCGGATCATGTTCTCGGCCGACTATCCGTATGCCGGCATGGAGCCGGACGCCGCGCGCCGCTTCCTGCACGAGTCAGGCCTCAGCGAGAGCGAGCAGGAACAGATCGCCAGCGGGAACTGGAACCGACTGTGCGCAGGGATTCGGCGCGACCGGGCCAGCATGAAAAGCTGAGCACAAACGACATGTGGGCACACTGCCAACACGTTTTCAAACAGACAATCAACCCCGCCAGGAGCCCTGCCCATGAACCATCCTTCTTCCGCCGACCTGCTGCGCGCAACCTATGCCGCTTTCAACGCGCGCGATATCGACGCCGCGCTGTCCATGATGACGCATGACGTGGCCTGGCCGCGCGCATTCAAGGGTGGTTTTGTCATCGGCCACGACGCGGTGCGCGCTTACTGGACCGAGCAATGGAGCGAAATTGACCCGCACGTGGAGCCGGTCGCGTTCCACGACGATGCGCCCGGCCAGGTGCTGGTCGAGGTCCACCAGGTGGTGCGCGACCTGGCCGGAGTGGTGCTTGCCGATGAGCAGGTGCGGCACCGCTTCACCATAAGCGATGGGCTGATCCGGCAAATGGAGGTCGAACCCCATTCCGCGTGATTGTTGTATATAAAGCCTCTTGCATTCCAAAAGAACAACCCAATCGTGGGGGTTATCATTCACTCACCTGCAAGGAGTATCACCATGACCAACCATATCAATCCCGGACCCAAGCCTGAACGCAAGGATGGCAACGACGATGAGCGGCATCACGTGAACCCGCCAACGGCGCCAAAGCACCCGACGCTGCCGCTTCACAATCCGCCGAAGAAGAAGTAATCAAAGGATGCCTGGGTTGAGGGATTGCATGCATCCCTCGCCAGCCCTCGAGCCCTGGCGCAGACGCATGCTTGTCCTGAATATCTTCTCAGCCCATGTCGTAACGTACAGGTACGCGGTCAATCAGCTATCCGCCCCCTGATAGCTCCTCTGCTCCGCCTCTTCCTCGCGCGCGAGCGCAATCTCGCGGATCACTGCGCCCACATCGGTCGGCGTGTCCGGCACCGCCACCACACCGGTGAGCACCACATCCGGCGTCAGCAGGCCGGCTTCGTACAGCGCCCAGATCTCTAGCCCGTACTGGCTGCCAATGAGCTGCGGCGCCACGGCCCCGAAGAAGTTCGAAAGGTTCGTCACATCGCGATCGAGCATGGAACCGGCCACTGAACTGCCGGCCGCATCGATCGCCTGCGGCAGGTCGATGATCACCGGGCCGTCGGCATCGACCAGGATGTTGTACTCGGACAGGTCGCCGTGGATCACCCCCGCGCACAGCATCAGCACCACCTGGCGCAGCAACGCCATGTGGTACGTCAGCGCCAGTTCCTCGGTCAGTGGGACATCGTTCAGGCGCGGCGCGGCGTTGCCCTCGGCGTCTACCACCAGCTCCATCAGCAGCACGCCTTCGAAGCAGATGTACGGCTTGGGCACGCGCACACCGGCCGCGGCCAGCCGGTAGAGCGCATCGACTTCGGCGTTCTGCCACGTTTCCTCGGCCATCTTGCGGCCGTACTTCGTCCTCTTCTCCATCGCGCGGGCCTGGCGGCTGTTCTTGACGCGCCGGCCTTCCTGGTAGGCGACCGCCTGGTGAAAGCTGCGCTGGTTCGCTTCCTTGTAGACCTTGGCGCAGCGGACGTCGTCGCCGGAGCGCACCACATAGACGATGGCTTCCTTGCCACTCATGAGCTGGCGCGATACTTCGTCGATCAGGCCTTCGTCGATCAGGGGCTGGAGTCGTTTGGGAGGTTTCATGGCGGCATTCTAACCCGCGTGATCAGATACCGGTCGAATGGAACAGGGGCTTCCCTATCTGCCGGGAATGAAGGATTTTTGAACCGGGGCTGTACGTGCGGGCGCGGTGGCGACCGCGCACTATGTACGCTAGCGTACGTCACCCTTCTTTCTCCGATGATAGAGTGATTCCACCGAATAAAGTAACTGGAACATGCATGGCACTCGATTTACGCTTCAACCTGAACGGCTCTGCCACCGCCCTGCGCCACCCATGGCGCCAGTGTGTCGGCAGCGGCCACGCGACGCTGGCATTGCGTGCGGACTGGCAGGCGCAACTGAAATTGGCACACGACGAACTGGGCTTTGAATTTGTCCGTTTCCACGGCCTGCTCGATGACGACATGGGCACGCTGGTCATCCAGGACGACAAGCCGCTGTACTCATTTTTCAATGCCGACCAGATTTTTGATTACCTCGTCTCGATCGGCATGCGTCCGATCGTGGAACTGTCGTTCATGCCACTGGGCCTGGCGTCCGGCGACGATACCGTGTTCCACTACAAAGGCAATATCACGCCCCCAAAGGACATGGCGCAGTGGACCGAACTGACGCGCCGGCTGGCCGCGCACTGGGTGGAGCGCTACGGCATCGAGGAAGTGGCGCAGTGGTATTTTGAAGTGTGGAACGAGCCCAACCTGCCGGCGTTCTGGACCGGCACGCAGGAACAGTATTTCGCGCTGTACGCCGCCACCGCGGCCACCATCAAGGGTGTCGATGCGCGCCTGCGCGTGGGCGGCCCGGCCACCGCAGCCAATAAATGGATCCCGGAATTCCAGCAGTACTGCCAGGAGCACGACGTCCCGGTCGACTTCATCAGCACCCATTTGTATCCCACCGATGCGTTTGGTGAAATTGGCGCCGACACCACCACCCAGCTCGCGCACGCCCCGCTCGACGGCATGCGCACGCACGCCATCGAAGCGCGCGACCAGGCGGCCGGCAAGACTTTGCTGTACACCGAGTGGAACATCACGTCGAATCCGCGCGACCCGCTGCACGACAGCGCGGCCGGTGCGGCGCTGGCCACCCGCATCGTGATGAGCGTGGACGATGTCGTCGACGCCTACAGTTACTGGACCTTCAGCGACATTTTTGAGGAAAATTATTTCCCGAGCGTGCCGTTCCACGGCGGCTTTGGCCTCATCAACCTGCACGGCATCCGCAAACCCACCTTCCAGGCGTTTGCCATGGTCGCCAAAATGGGCCAGGCGCACGTTCCCCTGGAGCAGAACCACCCGACCGTCATGGCGTGGGCCGGCGTAGTTCAAGCAGACACGAGCCACGTGCTGGCCATTAACCAGGCCATGCCGCGCCACGCGATCGGCGCGGAAACCATTACGCTGCGCGTGGACGCGCCAGCCGGTATGCGCGCCGGCGCAGTTCACATCGCACGCATCGACGAAACGCATGCCAATCCGGCCGCCTTGTGGAAAAGCTGGGATGCGCCCGACTACCTGTCGGCCGAACAGGTTGCGGCCCTGCACGTGGCCAGCGCGCCCGTGGAGGAACCACTGCCGTTCACGACCGACGGCGACCTGCTGGTGATTAATGCCACGCTGGCGCCACAGTCGGTCAACCTCCTCCGCATCGATTGGATCGCCGCCTGACCATGGACGTTATGGACCTAATGCTGCCCCAACCCATGATGGATTTGCTGACGCAACTGCAGAAAGAGTCGTTCGCGTATTTCATTTACCAGGTCAACCCGGCCAATGGCCTCATCAAGGACAAGACCGCCGACGATTCGCCATCGAGCATCGCGGCGGTCGGCATGGCGCTGACCATCTACCCGATCGGTGTCGAGCGCGGCTTCATGAGCCGGGAAGACGCCGTGCAGGTGACGCTGACAACGCTGCGGTTTTTTGCCGGCAGCGAGCAAAGCACCAGCCTTGACGCCACTGGCTACAAGGGCTTTTATTATCACTTCCTCGACATGGACACCGGGCGCCGCGCCTGCGAGAGCGAGTTGTCGAGCATTGACACCGCGCTCTTTATTGCGGGCGTGCTCGCCGCAGCACAGTATTTCAACGGCGCTCATGCCGACGAGCGCGAAATTGGCGAACTGGCTGACATGCTGTACCGGCGCGTCGACTGGCAATGGATGCTGGCCGGCGGCAAGCTGCTCAGCCACGGCTACAAGCCCAAAGCGGGCTTTCTCAAGTGGCGCTGGGACGGCTACAGCGAAGCGCTGATCCTGTACCTGCTGGCGCTGGGTTCCCCGACGTTCCCGATCGAGGCCGACAGCTACGCCGAGTGGGCCAAAACCTACGAATGGAAAACGGAGTACGGCATCGATTATCTGTACGCCGGCCCGTTGTTCATCCACCAGATGTCGCACCTGTGGGTGGATTTTCGCGGCGTGCGCGACGAGTTCATGCGCGCGCATGACAGCGATTACTTCGAGAACAGCAGCCGCGCCACGCACGTGCAGCAGCAATACGCGATCCACAATCCACTGAACTTCGCCCACTACAATTCGCTGTGCTGGGGCATCACCGCCAGCGACGGCCCCGGGGACGTGGTGAAGAACGTTGACGGCGTCGAACGGCGCTTCTTCAACTACGCCGCCCGCGGCGCGCCGTACGGCCCGGACGACGGCACGGTTGCGCCGTGGGTGGCCGCGGCCAGCCTGCCGTTCGCGCCGGAGATCGTCCTGCCGACGATCCAGTATTTCCACGATCTGCCGCTGTGCGAAACCGATCCGTACGGCTTCAAAGCCTCGTTCTCGCCGATCTTCAAAGGTCCGCCCCCGGAGGATAAAGGCTGGGTCTCGCCGCACCACTTCGGCATCAATGAAGGCCCGACAGTCATCATGCTCGACAATTATTTATACGATTTTCCGTGGCAGCTGATGCGCGCCAATCCGTACCTGCGCGCAGGCCTCACGCGCGCCGGATTTACCGGCGGCTGGCTGGCGGAAAACGACACTCACCCATCAAAGGAAGCTTCTCATGCAAATCAGTCTTGAAGGAAAAATCGCGCTGGTCACCGGCGGCAGCGGCGGCATTGGCGCCGGCATTGCGGAAGCGCTCGCTGCCAGCGGCGCGCGCGTCGCCATCAGCTATTCGAGCCACCCGGAGCCGGCCAACGACACCGTCAAAAAAATCACCGACGCTGGCGGCGAAGCCTTTGCCATCAAGGCCAATGTCGGTGAAGTGGCGGACGTCAAGTCGATGTTCGATGAAGTAGTCAACACATTCGGCCCGGTCGACATCCTGATCAACTGCGCCGGCATCGACGGTAAAAAAGGCCTGAGCTGGGAGATCGATCTCGAAGACTGGCGCAAGGTTATCGAGGTCAACCTGTTCGGCGTCTTCCACTGCTCGCAAATTGCAGTGAAGTCGATGGTGGAGCGCAGCGCCGGCGTCATCGTCAACATCACGTCGGTGCACGAAACCATCGCATGGAGCGGCTACAGCGCGTACACGGCCAGCAAGGCAGCCGTGTCGATGCTGACCAAGACCATGGCGCAGGAAGCCGCGCCGCACGGCGTGCGCGTGCTGTCGCTCGCGCCAGGCGCCATCAAGACCGATATCAACCGCGACGTCTGGGACGATCCCGAGCAGCTGAAGGATTTGCTTGGCAAAATCCCGATGAATCGCATGGGATCGGTCGACGATATCGCCAAGCTGGTGACGGTGCTGGTGTCCGACGTGGGCGCGTATGTCACGGGGACCACGGTGTTTGTCGATGGCGGCATGACCGATTATCCGGAGTTCGCGCACGGGGGCTGACTTACCAGGGCAGCGCGGCGCCGTCATACGAACGGAAGGCGCCGCTGTCGGCAGACGTCAATACATCGAGCACGCGCAGCATGTCCGCCGCTGCCACATTCGCGGGCCGGCCAATCGTCTCGCCCTTAAACGGTTGCGACAGCCGTGAGTTGACGGTGCCCGGATGCAGCGCCACCAGCACCGTGTTCGGCTGCGTGCGCGCGACTTCAATGGCCGCCGTTTTGATCATCATGTTCAGCGCCGCTTTGGACGCGCGGTAGCTGTACCAGCCGCCCAGACGGTTGTCGCCGATGCTGCCGACCTTAGCGGACAACACCGCCATGACTGCGCGCTCGCGGTTGAGCAATGGGACGAAGTGGCGCAGGACCAGCGCGGGGCCGAAGGTGTTGACCTGGAAGGTGGCCTGCATCTGGGCGTAATCGAGGTCGGCCAGGCGCTTTTCCGGCATAAAATCGGCAGTGTGCAGCAGGCCGGCAGCGTTGATGACCAGGTCGAAGCGAGGGCCGTCAGCCAGTGCCGTGGCGGCGCGGGCGATGCTGTCTTCGTCGGCGAAGTCAATCGCGGGTGTCGATTGGCGATGGAGAGCCGTGACCGAGCCGCAGCGCGGGTAGTTCGTCAGCAGGTCGACGAAGGCGGCGCCGATGGTGCCGGAAGCGCCGATGACCAGGGCGTGGAAGGGGTCGGGGAGGCTGGGCATCATGGTGGTCATTTTCCAAGTCGAGGTGACCCTGGATGATGCACTGTGAGCGCAGGTTGAAGAAACGCGGTGGCTTAAATTAGCGTGTCAATCTGCGGGCGCAGTCTTCACGTAAAACGGCATCGATCATCACACCTAATAAACCTACCCCACCCCCGCCATCCCCATCACCGCATCCCGCTTGTCCAGCAAATGCTGCCGCAGGATTTCCCCCAGCAGCTTGCCGTCGCGCGTCTCCAGCGCCTTGATCATTTCCTCATGATCGTGCGCGGCCTTGTCCCATTTGTCGGGCTTGAAGTTCGATTTGAAACGCAGCGCCTGCAGCCGCCGGTTGACGCTCAAATACGTCTGCCGCATCACCGTATTGCGCGACGCCGCGCTGATCTTGTCGTGAATCGCCTGGTTGCGGCTGTAGTAGCCCGGCAGGTCGCCCTGCGCCTTGCAGGTCAGCATGCCGTAATGTAGCGCCTTGATCTCGACGATTTCTTCCTCGGTGATCCGCGCGCACGCCAGTTCGCCTGCCAGCGCTTCCAGGCCGCTCATGAATTCAAACGTCTCGCGGATTTCAATCGTCGTCATCTTGTAGACCGACGCGCCCCGGTTGGGCGCGATCTCGATCAGCCCTTCCACCGCCAGCACCTTCAGAGCTTCGCGCAGCGGCGTGCGCGAGATGCCCATGGTTTCGCACAGCTCACGCTCGTTGAGCTTGGTGCCGGGCGGAAGCACCGCCTCCACGATCAGGTGGCGCAAGTGTTCGACGACGGTGTCGTGCAGGTGCTGCCGCGCCAGCTTTGGGACGGCGAGGGATATCTCATCAGCAGGCATCATGACCGAATTTTGCATACAAAAACCTCTATTCCATTCTGTGCAATTTTAGCATGTGCATCGGATCCTACCCGTTCCGCATGGCAACGATGGTCGGTGGGGCTGGAAAATCTTGGTTGAAAATAACTGTATACCTTCACCGACCCGGCTGCTAGACTCATTTTGCATGCAATATACAAAATTACTTATTCATTGATAGATGGAGACACACATGCTTACCCTGGACTTCCACCCTGCCGGCCGTCATTTCCTGCAAATCCCTGGCCCAAGCCCGGTTCCCGACCGCATCCTGCGCGCCATGAGCTACCCGACCATCGACCACCGCGGTCCCGAGTTTGGCGCCCTTGGCCTGAAAGTCATCGAGGGCATCAAGAAAATTTTCAAGACCGAGCAACCGGTCGTCATCTACCCTGCGTCCGGTACCGGCGCCTGGGAAGCTGCGCTGATCAATACCCTGTCCGCTGGCGACCAGGTCCTGATGTACGAGACCGGCCACTTCGCCACGCTGTGGAAAAAGATGGCGGAAGCGCTCGGCCTGAAGCCCGAATTCCTCGGCCTGCCAGGCATCGAAGGCTGGCGTCATGGCGTTGATGCCGACCGCATCGAAGCGCGCCTGCGCGAAGACACCGATCACCAGATCAAGGCGGTCTGCGTTGTGCACAACGAAACCTCCACCGGCGTGACGTCGAATATCGCCGCGGTGCGCAAGGCCATGGACAACGCTGGCCACCCTGCCCTGCTGCTGGTCGATACCATCTCCGGCCTCGCGTCGGCCGACTACCGCCATGACGAATGGGGTGTGGACGTCACCGTGTCCGGCTCGCAGAAAGGCCTGATGCTCCCACCGGGGATCAGCTTTAACGCGGTCTCCAAAAAAGCCCTCGAGGCAAGCAAGAAGTCGACGTTGCCGAAGGCGTTCTGGGACTGGTCCGAGATCATCCCGATGAACGCCACCGGATACTGGCCGTACACCCCGAACACGAACCTGCTGTACGGCCTGTCGGAGGCGCTTGACATGATCCTCGGCGAAGGCCTGGACAATACGTTTGCCCGCCACCAGCGCCTGGCGCATGCGTGCCGTACGGCAGTCACTGCCTGGGGCCTCGAGATCCAGTGCGCCGATCCGGCCGTATATTCGCCCGTGCTTACTGGTGTGATGACGCCGGAAGGGTTCGACGCCGACGCCATCCGCAAGACCATCTACGAACAGTTCAATATGTCGCTGGGGACGGGCCTGGGCAAGATGAAAGGCAAGATGTTCCGCATCGGTCACCTGGGGGAAGCGAACGAGCTGACGCTGATGGCCACACTGGCAGGCTGTGAGATGGGCTTGAAGCTGGCGGGCGTACCGCTGGCAGGCAGCGGGATCCAGGCAGCAATGGATGAGCTGGTCGCGCAAAACAAAAAAGCTGACTTAAAAGTCGCCTGACGCGCCGCCACCCTTGGAGGAGACACCATGAAATTTCTGCGTTTGCGGGCGACGACTGTCGTCCTCATCATGCTCTGCCTGATGTACTTCATCACCTATCTGGATCGCGTCAACGTCAGCACGGCGGCGGCGGGATTCGGCAAGGAGTTCGGCCTGTCCAAGACCCAGATCGGCCTGGTCTTTTCCGCATTCGCTTATCCGTACCTCGTCTTCCAGATCATCGGCGGCTGGGTCAGCGACAAGTTCGGCGCGCGTCGCACGCTGATCTGGTGCGGCCTGGTGTGGGGCGTGGCAACGATCCTCACCGGTTTCTCCGGCGGGCTGATCTCGATGCTGCTGGCCAGGTTGCTGCTGGGCCTGGGCGAAGGCGCGACCTTTCCAGCAGCGACGTCGGCCATGTCGCGCTGGGTGCCGAAGGAAAACCGTGGCTTTGCCCAGGGTATCACGCACGCGTTTTCCCGGATCGGCAATGCGGTGGCGCCAGCAGCAGTGGTTGCCGTCATGGCCGTGTACGGCTGGCGCGAATCGTTCTACCTGTGCGGTATTTTCAGCATCGTGTGGGTCGTGGTGTGGGCGCTGGTATTCACGGAACAGCCAGCCGCGCATCCTCGCATCACGCAGGAAGAATTGCGCTCGCTGCCAGCGGTGAAGAAGGAAAAAATCAAGGTGCCGTTCGGGCCGCTGTTTCGCCGCATGTTTCCGGTCACCATTGTGTACTTCTGCTATGGCTGGACGTTGTGGCTGTTCCTGAGCTGGATCCCACAGTTCTTCCTGCACAGCTACAACCTCGACATCAAGAAGTCGGCGATCTTCGCTTCGGGCGTGTTCCTGGCCGGCGTGGTGGGCGACACCGTCGGCGGCATCATCAGCGACCGTATCGTGAAACGCACGGGTGACCTCAAGAAAGCCCGCAGCTACATGGTGGCGATCTGCATGTTCCTCACCATGCTGGCGTTGCTGCCGCTGATGTTCACGCATGACCTGACCCTGTCGGTGCTGAGCTTGAGTGCCGGCTTCTTTTTCGCGGAGATGACAATCGGCCCGATGTGGGCGATCCCGATGGACATCGCACCGGAATGCAGCGGCACCGCCAGCGGCATGATGAACACCGGCTCGGCTGCGGCAGCAATCCTGTCGCCAGTGGTGTCGGGCTACATCATCGACGTGTCGGGAAACTGGCAGGCGCCATTTTTCGTGAGCATCGTGCTGATGGGCATTGGCGTGGCGCTGTCGTTCCGGATGCGGCCTGAGGTCCGGTTCGAGCATGTGCCGGTGGCAGGTACGGGCACGGTCATCAAGGCGCCGGTCTGATGGCGTGAACTGTGTTCGGCAGGCATGGCGCGCGCCTGTAAATATGGGGTGTTTCTTATACTCGTTGCATCGACTTCACAAGTCCCACGTGTACAAAGGAACAGCATGCAAACCCCTGAACAGAACGGCGCCGCCCAGCCGGCTTCTTCATCACCGTCCAACCGCCGCGCTTTCCTCGCAAGCGCGGTCGTTGGCGCCGCAGCGGCCGCCGCCTCCAGCAGTGCCTCGGCAGCCGTGCCAGTCCCGCCGCCAGGCGAAATCAAGGTGCAGCGCAAAGGCCGCTTAGAGGGCAAAACCGCTGTCATCACGGGCGCTGCCCGCGGCATCGGGCGCGCGCTTGCGGTGGCCTTTGCAGCCGAAGGCGCCGACATCATGGGCATCGACCTGGCCGGCCCGGTCAGCGGAGTGTCGGAAGCATCGCCCTCCACGCAAGCCGACTTCGAAGAAACCGCCCGCCTCGTCAAAGGCTACGGCAGGCGCTTCATCCCGGTGGTGGCCGATGTGCGCGACATGAAGGCGCTGCGCCTTGCCGCCGCGCGCGCCAACCAGGAATTCGGCAAGATCGACATCGTGGTCGCCAACGCCGCCATCCAGACCATGAAGCCGCTGCTGGAGATGAGCGACCATGACTGGAGCGACGTCATCGACGTCAATTTGAACGGCTACGCCAACACCATCCGCGCCTTCGGCCCATCGCTCGTGCAGAGAAAGAGCGGGCGCATCCTCATGATCGCCTCGCGCCAGGGCCGCCAGGGCTGGAAAAATGGCTCGAGCTATTCGTCGTCAAAATGGGGCATCATCGGCCTGATGAAATCGGTGGCGCTGGAGCTGGCCGACAAGGGCATCACGGTCAACTGCATCGAGCCGGGCCTGGTCGATACACCGCTGACGCGCAACCCGGTCCGCCTGCGCGGCGCGCTCATGGAAATCAACCACACCGAAGACGCACCGCAAAACCCGTCGATCGACGAGGTCGCCGCCGGCCTCGCCAAGCAAAGCCCGATGCACCTGCCGTGGCTGAACCCCAGCGATATCGCGCCGGTGGCGGTGTTCCTGGCGTCGGATGAAGCGAGCCGCATTTCCGGCTCGACGTATGACGTGACGGCAGGCGACAGCGCGCATTACACGGCGTAAAACACCCGCGGCCTGCCTCCAGCATCTCAGAGTGCGGCCGCGTGCTGTCCAATCAATTCCCTGAACCACACCTGCGCCGGATGCGTATCGCTACGCCGGTGCCAGATCAGGTGAAACACGATCTCCGGCAGCGTCACCGGTGGCGGAAACAGCATCAGCCGATGGCTCGCCTGCGAATGCAGCGCCACCCGCTTGAGGATGGTGGCTGTCATGCCAGTGCGCGCCACGACATCCGACACGGCAAACAGTTGAGGCAGCGTCAGCGCGAGCTTGCGCTTCAGGCCCTGCTGCGCGAGCGCCTGGTCCACCAGGCCGTGCAACTGCCCTTCCGGTGACACGAGCACATGCTGCAAGCCCAGCCAGGTGGCCATGTCCATGGCGCGCCGGGCGGCCAGGTGATCGCTGGAGACAATTGTGACAAATTCATCGCGCATCACCGGCCGCGCCAGGATGCGCCCGTCACTGTTGGCCGGCGCCACGCCAACGGCAGCATCGATCATCCCCGCGTCCAGCAGGTCGACTGCCGCATCGCGGTCGTTGTAGCCGACGACGTTGAGCGCCACGTCGGGCATGGCCTGTTGCAGGGCCGCCAGCAGCGAAGGGAGCAGCACGACGGTCGGATAGTCCTGCAGCCCCAGCCTGAACGTCACTGCCGCGGTTTTCGGCTCGAATGCCGCACGGCTGACCATCGCTCCTTCGATTTGCCGCAGCACGTGCGCAATGGGCGCCGCGAGATCGCGCGCACGCGCCGTCGGCAGCAAGCCATCGGCGCTGCGCTGGAACAGCGGGTCGCCCAGCAGGGTACGCAAGCGCGACAGGGCCGCGCTCATCGCTGGCTGGCTCACGCCCACCTGCACTGCCGCGCGCGTGACATTGCGCTCGTTCATCAGCGCGTCGAACGCGACCAGCAAATTCAAATCAATGCCATGAAAATCCATATAACGAATAAATATATATACCGGTTATTTGTTGGACTGATTCTACCTGAAAGCCCACACTGGCTACTCCTCAACCAGCCAAGACTTCCACATCATGAATACATCGACCGACTTCTCCCAGCAAATGCGCGCCGAGCGCACCACCGTCGAAACGCTCTACCGCGCATTCAGCGAGCAGAACCCGGACCTGGTGGACACCGTCCTCGCGCCGGAATGGGATGACATTCCACTGGCCCCAGGCCAGGGTCCGGGGCCAGAGGGCATCAAGCCGATCATCCGCAGCATCGCTGCCGCGTTTCCGGACGTGCAGATCACGATTCACGACATGGTCCAGGCGCCAGGCAAGATCGCCGTGCGCGCCGAGATCAGTGGCACCCATCTGGGCGAACTGTTTGGCATCGCGCCCACCGGCAAAAAAGTCAGCTTCCGCCTGCACGAATTCCACACGCTCGCCCACGGCCTGGTCACCACCACGTGGCACATGGAAGACTGGTTCGGCCTGTTCCTGCAACTCGGCCAGTTTCCGCCACAAGGCTGACCAGGAGAGGACATGATGAAAACTTCGTATATCAATACATTTGGCGGACCTGATGGCATCGTGTTCAGCACGGCTGCCGACACTACGCTGCAACTGCACGAGGCGCGGGTCCGCGTCGAGATGGCCAGCGTCAACCCGCTCGACCTGAAAATGATTGCCGGGTACATGCAGCAGGTGTGTCCGGTGACCTTCCCTTACACGCCAGGCACCGATTTCAGCGGCGTGGTCGATGCGGTCGGCGCCGGCGTCAACAACATCAAACCAGGGGACCGCGTGGTGGGCCGCACCGCGCCGGGCGCTGGCGGCGCGTTTGCGCAGCGCCTGGTAATTGCAGCCAGCGAACTGGTTGCCATTCCGGCCGAGATGAGCTTCGAGCAGGCGGCGTCGTTGCCCACCGCATTTGGCGCGGCGCGCCAGGCCCTGTTCGACTCTAGCGGCCTGCAACGCGGCGAGCGCGTGCTGATTCACGCCGGCGCCGGCGGCGTTGGCATCATGGCCGTGCAGCTGGCACACCATGCCGGGGCATACGTCATTGCCACCGCATCGGGCAAGAACATCGACCTGGTGAAAAGCCTGGGCGCCTACGAGGTCCTCGACTACCGCACCGCGGATCTCACACAGTTGCCGGAGATCGACCTGGTCATCGACACCATCGGTGGCGACGTCCTGGAACAATCCTGGCCGGTGCTGGCCCCGGGCGGGCGCATCGCCAGCCTGGTGGCGTTCGATATCGCGCCCAGGAACGGCCATCCCGGTACGTTCGTGTTCTTTGCCGATGCAGCGTCCGTGCTGCCCGACGCCATCGCGATGTTCCTGGCCGGCCAGCTGCAGATCATCACCGATGCCATCTTCCCGCTGGACCAGGCGCGCGCCGCGCTGGAAAAGCTTGCAACCGGCCACGCACGCGGCAAGGTTCTGATCCGCACCACCAACTGACCAGGAGCGCACCATGCATCAACATCCACAAGTCGTGCTGGTGACCGGCGCGTCGTCAGGCATCGGGCGCGCGATTGCCTTGTCACTGGCGCGCGACGGCCACATCGTCTACGCCAGCATGCGCGCGACGGCGGGAAAAAATGCCGCGCGCGTTACGGCGCTGCGCGAGCTTGCTCAGCACGAAAACCTGGCGTTGCACACGCTGGAACTCGACGTATTGTCCGAGACCGGTTGCCGGGCGGCGGTCGATAGCATCCTCGATCGGGAAGAACGCCTGGATGTCGTCGTGAACAATGCCGGCATGCTGATGCAGGGCGTCACCGAATCGTTTTCGATCGACCAGGTGGCGCGCATCATCGACACCAATGCGCTGTCGTGGCTGCGTGTCAACCGCGCCGTCCTGCCGGTCATGCGCCGGCAAGGCCACGGCCTGCTGATGTATGTCGGCAGCACCACGGCGCGGTTGCACGAGCCGTTCATGGGCCCGTACATCGCCAGCAAGGCAGCGGGTGACGCCCTGGCTGAAATCATGGGCATGGAAGTGCGCCCCTTCGGCATCGAGAGCGTGATCCTGGTACCGGGCGCCTTTACCACCGGCACCGAGCACTTCGCGCATGCAGAGGCGCCTGCCTATGCCGCGATCGTGGAGCAGTACGACGCCATGCCCGCGCGCATGTCAGGCCTGGGTGACAAGCTGGACGCGGTCGACCAGGCCAATGGTGGCGGTCTCAGTGTGGACGATGTCGGGCGCGCGGCGTGCCAGGTCATCGCCATGCCGCATGGCCAGCGCCCTTCGCGCATCACCATCTATGGCCAGCGCAAGGGCACCGAAGCCATCGACGCCGTCTACCATGAAAAGCAGGCAGCTTTCCTGGGCCAGCTGGGCCTGGCCGACCTCGCGCCGCCAGCTCCCGCAACCCAGGGTCAGGTCTGACATTCGGACACGGCCCCAGCCGTAAATTTCCCTCCGGCCTTGCAACAACGCCGGTTAGGCCTCGTCTGCCGACGCAAGATATATCCGTAACAAGTCCCGGATTTCCGCCACCAGCACGCGGCGAACGGCGGGCGTCTCCTGGCTGGCGTCGGCGACTGCCTTGAGAGCATGCAGGACGACGATTCCCATCGTCTTCGATTTAGCTGGCGTCAATCCGGGCAGCGCTGCGCGCAGGATTTTTGCCATGCTGCTGCGCATCGTCTCGCGAAACTGCAAGCGATTCGTATCGTGGCCGCCGCGCCCCTCGATCAGCGCGATGGCAAAGCTGCGCTGCGACTGAAGCGCCACCATGAAGTCCACCAGCGCCTCAGCGACGCCAGCGGAGGGCATGCCGGGTATCCTCTCTTCCAGCTCGGCGAGCCGGCTCGTCACGTACTGCGTGTACTGGAGCAGCAGCGCGTCGGCAAGGGATTCTTTCGACGGGAAGAATCGATACAGCGAACCGATCGCAGTACCAGAGCGGGCTGCAATCTCGGTCATGGTGGCCGCATCAAAACCTTTTTCGGTAAAGACTTCGATGCCGGCATCCATGATCGCGGCGACACGCAGACGGCCGCGCTCTCTTTTTGGCTCGTTCGCACCGGCAGGGGGGATAGTCGACATGGCTTGAAGCGGCTCCTTGGCTGAAGTTGGAGATTTTGCGAGGCAATACTCACATTGTCATCGTACGTGATGCCGCCATTCTCCGCGCTTCGGCGGACCGAACAACAAAACAAGGCACAGTTGATATACGCGAGGATATCCTCTACTATCGAGAATATGCGAGGACATCCTCGCATACCCTTCCACCGCATCGCACGTTGCATCACGAACTGCATTGTTTCCTGACCCTGAAAGCACGACATGAACTACATCGCACTGTTTTTTTGTGGCGCTTTTCTCTGCAACTGCATTCCGCACCTTGCATGCGGGTTGAGAGGCGAATCGTTTCCCACGCCGTTTGCCAAGCCGAGAGGCGTGGGACTGTCTTCACCGCTCCTCAATTTCGCATGGGGCATCGCCAATCTTGTCGCGGGTGCGGCTATCCTGGCCCGTCACGGCGTTCCGACGACGTTCGGCCCCGAACTCGTTGCCCTGTTCCTGGGGGTGATTGTGATCGGAACCTACCTGTCCATCCACTTCGGCAAAGTTCGACAGTCGCCGAAATGAACCAGCCAGGTTAGCAGCCTGTTCACACCACCTCACTGGCTGCCGCAACATCCAGCGGCCAGCCATCAAACTGCGCCAGCCGCTCAGGCGCCGGCGCGCCTCCCACGACAATCTTCGAGAACACATCGAGCGGACTGAAAAACGCGGCGCGCATGCGCCCCAGCTTGCTTTCATCGACCACCAGGATGCGCTGCGCCGCGTTGCGGATCGCAGCCTGCTTGACGGCGACTTCGTGAAAGTGCGAGCAGCTGACGCCGCGCACGGGATCGGCGCCGCCAGCTGACAGGAACGCCTTGTTGACGCCTAGCCGCCCCATGTACTGGATCGCATCTTCCGAGTAGAACGTGGTCGACGATGGATGGTAGAGGCCGCCCAGCACGATCAGCTGGGTGTTGGGCCGCTTGCTGACGATCTCCGCAATGTTCATGGAGTAACAAACTACGCTCAGCGCCATGTCTGGCGGCAGCGCGGCGGCGAAGTGGACCATCGTCGTGCCGCAGTCGATGAACAGGCTGTCGCCGTCCTCGACGTAACTGGCGGCGCGCTGGCACGCCAGCCTTTTGCGCGCCGCGTGATGATCGAGCTCCTCGGCCAGCACGTATTTTTCGCCCGACGTCGGCAACGTCACCTCGAGGACGTAGCCGCCCAGGCACGTCAGGGGGGAATCCGGGGCGGCGAGGTCGCGCCGGATGGTCATTTCCGTCACCTCGAGCAGCTCGGCAACGCGGCTGACCAGCGTCGGCCCGCCCCTCCCGACGAGCGCCTGCATCCGTTCACGCCGGAGCTTGCGCGCCTTGGCGCCCGCGGTTTGCCGCGTGGCGGCGCTGTCGTTCGAGGCAGAATTCATAAACGGATTCTAGCAGCAGCACGATATTATTTGCCATCTAAAATAGTGGTTGCAAAAACAAATGTTATGGGCGTAACATGAACGTAGCCGGGTAATTTGCAGTCCAACGTGTTCGGCCACAAACAGAATAATGCAACGCGCATAAGCGTTGATGGAGATGAATCGATATGCCCACTGCCACCCCGCGCTCTGAACGGGCGGTGCAGCGACGCGCTGACGCGCCTGCTGTGTCCACACCCGTTGCTATCCCTGCCGAGCCAGTCATCCACCACGGCCATGCCCGCAACACCGGCGTCGCTTACGACAGCGCCTGGTTCGACAGCATCCGCGTAAACCTGTCCGCCGCCGAGCGCCGCATTGCGACCCTGCCCGGCCGCCGGTCGGTCAAGAAGGACGCGCAGGCGGGCTGGCTGCTGAAAGCCATCAGCTGCATCGACCTCACCACCCTGAGCGGCGACGACACCACCGAACGGGTCAAGCGGCTCTGCGCCAAGGCCATCACGCCGGTCCGCCAGGACCTGCTCGACGCCCTCGGTTTCGGCGACCGCCAGCTGCATACCGGCGCCATCTGCGTCTACCACCGCTTCGTGGCCACCGCGGTGGCGGCGCTCGAGGGCAGCGGGATTCCTGTCGCGGCAGTGTCTACCGGTTTTCCGGCCGGCCTGATTCCGCACGATTTGAAGCTGAAGGAAATCGAAGCGTCGGTGGCTGACGGCGCGGCGGAAATCGATATCGTCATCACCCGCGAACACGTCCTCACTGGCAACTGGAAAGCGCTGTACGCGGAGATGCAGGATTTCCGCGCCGCGTCCGGTGACGCGCACGTGAAAGCCATCCTCGCCACCGGCGAACTGAAAACGCTGCGCAACGTTGCCAAGGCATCGATGATCTGCATGATGGCCGGCGCCGATTTCATCAAGACGTCCACCGGCAAGGAATCGGTCAACGCCACGCCGCTTGTCACGCTGGTGATGCTGCGCATGATTCGCCAGTACCAGGAACTGACCGGTTTCAAGGTCGGCTACAAGCCAGCCGGCGGTGTGTCGGCTGCGAAGGACATCCTGAATTACCAGATCCTGATGAAGGAAGAACTGGGCCGCGAATGGCTGGAACCCGACCTGTTCCGCATCGGCGCGTCGTCGCTGCTGGCCGACATCGAACGCCAGCTCGAACACCACGTCACCGGCCGGTACTCGGCTTTCCACCGCCATGCGATCGGATAATTAAAAATGAGCGTCTCCCACTACTTCGATACCATGGACTACGGCCCCGCCCTTGAGAGCGACCTCGACGCTCGCGCCTGGTTGGCGCGCCACCCCGACGGCTTCGGCCACTTCATCG
>Ga0265780_10002896_pt1 | contig 22939 bp, 33 predicted proteins | sample P1T30metagenome_FD_192432 | JGI IMG/M metagenome (GOLD analysis project Ga0265780, IMG submission 192432) | Plant litter microbial communities from East Loma Ridge, Irvine, California - P1 T30 | ecosystem: Environmental > Terrestrial > Plant litter > Unclassified | place: USA: California... | reverse complement strand
GACTAGAGCATGGGTGATTGTGGCAGAAGTCTATCCTCTCGGTCTTCGAGCCAAGGGCGTGTCGATCGGTGCGAGCTCGAACTGGCTCAACAACTTCGCGGTCGCCATGAGCACTCCCGATTTCGTCGCAGCAGCTCCATATGGCGCATACATATTCCTTGGACTGATGTGCGTCTTCGCAGCTGCATACGTCTATTGGCTCGTTCCCGAGACCAAGAATCGGAGCTTGGATGAGCTGGACGAGATTTTCGGGGACACTAGCGGTCGATCGATCTGGGAGGCGAAAGTAATGCAAGAGGCTCGACGAGATGTTGGCCTTCTATCTTTGCTTGATATCGAGTACTCGTCGGAACCGACTCAAGCGGAGAAAAAAGTGACCAGCGAGCATGTGCAGTGAGTAAATAGGATTGCGCAGAGTGCTGCTCGGTTTGGACTAGTAGTAGCCTTGTTTCGAATCGTGGAACGAGTCACATTTGTCGACCATAATATGTATGTGTTATGTATATTCATGCTCCAATTCCGCAGTTCCAACCAATCCTAACCGTTTTCTCTCAGACGCATAGAAGGTCGTGGTCGACGAGGTGAGGGGATAATGCGCCTGTAAGGACGTCACTTTGCTGTATTAAATTCCGGAAGAGAAGCTCCGAAAAAGCAGTGTTTGTGCCAGCGGCGAGTGATCATAGTATCGGAGCCGCAAAGCATTGACGGAGCTCACGGAAAGTACTTCAAGCCTGTTCTCCGGATCACACGACGCTCAGGAACACGAAAGACGCCTGGATATTGACATTGACCTCTCACATCTCACGGGGTGCCGGTATCTCATGCTACGAGAGATGTGCTGTAAGCTGGTATTGAGAGAGAAGTGGTTGCTGTAGGCTGATTGTCATGGGCGATACCTGCAGTTCCTTTGGCATGAAGGGAGACATATCCGGCATTCCACAGCGTGCCGGGGTGGAAAACCGTAGCAATCGATGTAAGGGATGTGAAACCATAGGCACAGATCTTGGACGTGCAGGGGATCTTGCTGTTCATTCCGGCGATACACAACCTCGTGCATGAAATAATCTGAAAACCCGGTAAACATATCATAATAACTCAGTCCTGTCATGAATTCTGTTTTCGCGATAAAGCGTCAAAGTCCACTCCAGAATCTTGGGGCGCAACTCATCACACCTTAGACCCCATTGGAGTTCCTCTGTGCCCGTGCTCGCTGTCGAGCGGCCGCAGCCAGCTCAAAGCTTCTTTTCTTGGGGTTCGGAGCTTCGAAAACATCCGCCATCTCTTCGAGGGCCAACTTCGAGATCAGCGCGATACCCGCGAAGATGTAGCATATGCTCACCTGCTTGGTCTCCACAGCGAAAATGTAGATGACGATGAATCCAACTATGTCCCATGCTCCGAAGATGAAGTACACTAAGATCAGTCAAACACCGACGTGGCCGCAAGAATTTACTCACTGATGTATTTGAGCTTTCCCAAGGCGGGTGGAAGACCGAAAGTGTTTATGAGCGAGCACAGCGATGTGACCCATGACTGAAGGCTGAGACCTTTCGCTCGATTCTCAAACGTCAAGACCTCGGCGGGGTAGAGACCTTGCAGTGGAGTCCATCCAAAGGAGAAGGTCACCATGAATAGGACTGGGTCTTAGCTCACGTCGGGACCGATACACTTACAGATGAAGCTGATGCCCGCATCGGCCCGAGTCTTGCTTTCCGCTCCAATGGGACTTAGGAGGAAGCCAACAATCCACATGCCAATCGAAGCACATGTTATCCCGGTGAGTAGAAGCTTTCTGCGCCCCACATGGTCGACAATGGCCGACCCAGTGAGGGCTCCAAGCATTGAGGTACACGAGTTCACTAGATTTAATTGACGCTGTCGATTTCTGTCGGTGATTCCAGCAAGACCGAGTAGAACAGGAAGAAAGTCTAGGTGATCAGTGCATGCCGGAAAGCAGTTGGAGACGTACAGGTGATCATCCCGTTGCCAGCCAATTGCCCCCAGCAAGATATCATAGCACAGAGTCCAAAGCGGTATCGATTGGAACGAGAATTGAAAAGGCAGCGGAAATCCCAGAAACGCCGATCGCCTCCATCAACCGATATACTGTCTTCGATCTCCAAAATCTGCAGGCGAATGATTGGAGATTCCACATCGCCGGTCTTTGAGTGGTACCTCGCTAGAACGGCAATGGCTTCATCCTTTCGTCCCCGGGCATAAAGCCATCGGGGTGACTCGTATATGAACAAAATGAAGGCGACGTTGATTACCGCCGGAGCACATTGCAGGTAGAGACAGGTCCTCCAGGACGCGTCGGTGGTGAGCCGGCCCAAGGGGATCGCTACTCCAGTAGCCAAGATCTGACCCACTAGCAACATCAGCTGCTGGACTTATTCATCAGGGAAGACCTTGCCGTAATAGAATGAATTCAAGACACCCATGTATCTGCCTCGAGATTTTGGGGATGTAATCTCGGCGAGATAGGTCTTCGCTGATAAAGCAGCCGTAGAGCAGCCAAATCCGGTCAAGAACCTCCCTCCAAGAAGCATCTGGAACGATCTGGAGTTGGCAGAGATGATTGCGCCCGTACTGGGGTGTCAGTGAAAACAATGTGGAAGCCTAGTCTCACTCACATAAGAACAGTGTTTCCGTAAGCCATTGAGTATTTTCTGCCAATGAGATCAGGCAAGATGATGTTCACGAAGAACGCGCAGACACCTCCGACAGTGTAGATTCCCTTGGACGATCAGCGCGACGTTCAACCGATTTTTTGGAAAGCTCACAAACAGAATACCAGTACCAGTCGAAGCAGACTCAAGACCAAAGTAGCTTTGAAAAGTAATCATGGAGTTGACAGACGACATGATGGTGGTGTCGAACCCGGTATCGCACGAATTGACGATGACAACAAAGCAAGTACCAATGAAACAGAGGAATCTGTAATCGAAGATACCAGGTCCCGGGTCGGCTTCATGAGCAAGTCTGAGAGCAGCAGCTTTGTCTTCCGGGGTCATTGATGAGAATTGTCGGTTCTCGAAAGTCGATTCATCATTCTCGATGTGCATCGTCATCTCTTTGGTAGCGTGCTTGTCATCGTAGTCCTCTTCGGCTACGCTGCCAGGTGGCGAAAGGTTGTTGAGCGGCATTGTAAAGAATGTGCCAATCGAGGGGGATGAGGGTTAAGGACCGCCGAGCAAGCTGAATCTATATACAGGTGGGACGGCGTGTTAAACGCGGTAGATCGTCTACGCCAAGCCAGAGAACTCTCCGGTACTGAGCGGGGCAACGCCCCCGTGTGGCGGAGGCGTGTTATTTATCCGTTTCAAGTGGGGCAAATTGCCAATCGACTCTCGATTCTGCCTGAAGAAGTAGATTCATTAGCCTTCGGTGAATTGGGCTCAAGCGTTTAGAGCCGCTGGACCGGTCTTTCCACCCTATGCAATGAGGTCTTTTCGAGCCGGGACGGCCAGATTGAAGTGGGGAAATAGGGCGATCGAGAACCTTGCGGGGTTCAAACGCGACCCTTCGATTACCGAGTTTGCTTGTCCTATAGCACGCCTGAGAACTGGTAATTCGATTTCGCGGCTTTGAACGGAGCAGAAGGCTGACGAAGCTCTCGCTCGACGGCCAGAAACGGGCCGAGAGATAAGACCACCCAAGGCGTAGGGCGACAGTAGGCGTTGAAATTTACCGGTCCACCCCACGAGCTCGAAAGCCATTGATGAGCCTCCGCACGAGGACCATCGAAGCAAACGACCGGCTGTAGTCGACTAGACGAGATGCCATCCATCACGTCTACTTCGACCAAGCTTCTCAGAGGATGTCAGGGGGCTCGTGAGTCTTCGAATAACAGCCGGTACATAAGCACTGATAGAGCGTTGGCTGCGCGTCTCGATACCCTAATCATTGCTCATACATATACTTTCACAAGATGATCAAACAGAGTTGGAATTGTCAGCGCAACTGAAAGGTTGCGCTTCACCGCTCTGGATGGCAGTGTTGAGCGAGACAACCGCGGCGATAGTCCCCGCTACGGTAATGAAGAGGGAAAGACCGATGAGGATGAGGCATATCGCAACTCCGGTCCACCATTTTAGGCCCCGAGCCGCCGCTGAACGAGTCCGACGGGTCTCCCAGATCCACATGACTGCTGGAATCGTGCTAGAAGGTGTTAGCCGAGTATCACGGGTTACAGCCGAGGAGACCTACACAGCGAGCGGGGTTCCACATAGAGCACTGATGATAGTCAACAGGTCGTCAAAGACGGGTATCGCTAACGAGAAGATGAAGACGAGAATACCGGTGCCGACAACACATGAGCTGCCTTATCAGCCTCTCACCTCACAATCGATCACACGCCAACTTACAGCCAGGCTGTCCAATGCTGCCATGTGTTTGCAGTCAGGTGTTCAGTATTCCGAAGTGCCCTTACAAAGACATACTTGGCGGGAATATGTATGTACAAGATGGCTCCGACGAGCAATCCAGGTAGAACGACACCGTAGCAGACCCGCTTCATCAACGGTCCAGCGGATCCTAGGGCGGGGCTATCAATGTACCTAAGAATCAGACGGGAACTAGTGACAGATGGTCACTTACTGGCCTACGAACGCGTAGATGACGCAAGAGATCACAAGATAGGTCACCGTCACCCATGTTTGACAAAGGACCACCGACTTGTTAAAGTCCTTGGGACTTTTCATTTCAGCGAGGACGTTGTAAAAGGCGGGTCCACCGGTGAATGCCAGGATGATGTTGGTTCCGGCCTGTACTCCTGGCAAAAACCCGGGATTGTGAAACATGCGGACATCGAGGAAGAGTGGCTCCCCGATCGGTGCAAGCGTAGGTCGATCTTGTACACCGCAAGCTGCAGCAGCGGCGATGAGTGCCCCCATGAGTGAGACCAAGGCAACCCACATAGTCCAGGAAATCTTGTCGAGAGTTCTATAGGCGCCGATCACGATACTGAGAGCGGTGCATATCACCACCCAGACTATGGTGCATGCCCCATGGAGGGTGACAGCATTCATGGCGGTCGAGAAGGCCAAAACCTGACCAGATCCGACCAAGACGCAGAATATCTTCCATCAACATCGCTATCATCATGCATGAACTCACCCAGTACATTCCGCCGAAGAGCTCTTTCCCAAACCTTCCAGCCATGATGTAGCCTACGTCCGCGACAGAGTACACCTCTGGGTGACCACGCTTGAAAATCCCGATCACAAAGTCCATGACCGTAGTAACCACCCCAGAGGCGATGATGCAGATTATGGCAGGAATCATTCCAATTGCGTGCAAGGTATTGGGAAGAGCCAAAACTCCGATACCAATCTGCAGGTTGATAAGAAAGATAGAAGATTTGATCCTGAAGATCAGCCTCGATCACCTGACACTCACACGTCCGTACCACACGATTCGGCTGGCAGCAAGACGGGATCATCGTCTCTCTTTCGGAGAACATCGTTCAATTCGGTAACATGCGATATCCCTGCAATCAGACTCGAAGCCGGAACCCACTGAAATCGTGCAAACAACGGAGCAAGGAGCGCAGAAACCGAAAACTGTGTATCATGTCAAAACTCACCATCCAACATTCTTGTAGTTTGGCGCCCCCTCTCCCAGTTTCCCCCAGACTCCATCAACCTCTTCTACGTAGTCGACTTCTTCTGCAGACCCCCGCTTCTCCGATTTCTCCTTATTAGCAGAGTCTCTATGCCATCTGTACCATCGTTGTCGTTCGGGTTCTGCCACTTCGGCATCGTTGATCACCGGCCCAGACACCGCTGTCTGGTCTTCCGCACCTTCTGACTGAAAACGAGACATAGTAATGGTCGGTGAACAAGATAAACCTCAAGTAAAAAGGGTGGGTTGTAGAGAAACTCGCTGCCTTATGTGTGTGCCCTCGGTCCAAGGGCACTGGTTGGCCGGGATTTCGCCAAGTTAACAGTGACGCGTCTCAAAATTACTTGAACGCTGCTGGTCCTGCGTCATATGTCATACAGGGTAGCTCACTGACATGGCGGTATGTTCCCATCATGCGATCAGAAAGACTTGGCACTGAAGAACATGCCGGCACGACAGAAGGAGTACGAGTAGAGCATAGGAAGGAAACGCCAAAAAAAGGGTAAGCCTGTCTTGTCCGACGTCATCTTTCCTGATATGGTGAATTTTTGCGGAGTTGTTTCGTCAGGGAAAATGACCCGCTCTAACTCCAGCACCTTACAGCGAATGTGTTCCACTGGATCGCGAGATACCGGCGCCGGACTCTTTTCCTCAGGACATACCGAGTAAGTATACCTTCTCCAGGTCGCCCTTTTGACGCCATCCAGCCAGCCGCCATCCTGAGTACGGAACTTGGAACCTCCGACCCGATAACGAGAGTTTTCCTTTCCTCTCCCGACCCCGGACAGTATCCTCAAATCTACCTTGCGGGGCTACCGGCTGACTCGCTCAATATTGGAATGAAGAGAGTCAGTCAAAGAGAGTATTTGTGACACCGCTACTGGAGCGCAGCATACTTGTGTGCTTGGAGTTTCGGATCCATGAGCCAGTCACGCTGTTCGAAATCGAGATTCATATCAAAACTCTGCACAAGGAATACCTAAGAGCCCAAAAAGCGTAATAACGAACCAGTGTCCTGACGGTGATATCATCCTCTACCTGGCGGCGTGAAGCTCTTGGTGTTGGGCCATGAACCGACGTCGGCGGGATCTCCTCCTATCCTGACCCATTGACCGACACTGGGAGTTGGACCATCAAGGACGAACATTTGGTACCAACCAGGTACACAAATCTCGGGCGATGGAGGGGCAGTCACCGTGCACTGACCACCACCACACGACACAGCGGGGAAGTAGTGTCGTTGACCCATCGAGGCACCATGAGTGGCGGAAACGGCGCCCATGAGCGAGACTCTGGGTGTACCTCCTGATGGCATGTTGACGGAGAAGCTATACGATCCACCGTAGCTCCAATCCCCTCGAGCACCAGACGCAAGCGAGAACGACGGTTTAGCGCGTCCATTCTGCATGTAATCAGGCGAGAATCGCTCCATCCTGTACTCTTGTGGGTGAATGTTGTCCTCGGGATCGGAGCCAGTGACAAGAACGGACCCGTCAGGGAGAAGGATGGTCTCACTGTGGTACAACCGAGCAATGTCGGTTGTCCCCATCAGACTCATTCGAAGACCCAGAGGTTTGGTGGGGTCATACAGCACAGCTTGATTGTTCGGATCCGATGCTAGACCAAAGCCGGCGTGACCTTGCTTGGCACCACCCATGATGAGGAATTTACCATCTTTCCGTCAGCTGTTTATTCGGACAATGAGGCGCGGGACTTACCTGGAAGGTTTACCATGTTTGTCATGACCCTAGGGGTGGGCATTCGCTCGATGGTCCATTGGGCACCAGCCACTTCGGGTTGAATCGTCACACAATTGTCCAAGGCTCGGAACATCAGGTCCGCACCACCACAGATGAGGATCGTGACGGGATCGGAGTATGGCGCATACTGTGGCAACATCATGGCGGTTCCTTCCAAGGGATACGTTCTCCCGGCATCGGACGCTACGATTGAGCCTGGCATGTTCGGAAGCTGGTTCCGAGTTTCGAAGGTGACTGGATCCAGAATTCGAGCTTCGTTGTAATAGGCGACAAAGATGCCTCCGCTCGGGAGAACATACATGAACGGATAGAGATTATACGGATCGGTTCGGGCGAGCCAGTCCATGTACAGGTATTTACCTCCGGGAGGATTAGGCAGAATCTCAAGGGTGGGCTCGGCTATTCCATTCGATCCGTGCTCCCCGCCAACGACCAAGACTGATCCATTGGCCATACCCAGCGCTGAGGGGTACCATCGACCCCTCTGCAAAGCGACTTCATTGAAATTCTCCTCCCAGTCGTTTACACCCTTGACACCATCGGTTCCGTCGGGGGTGAATAGACGTACACCGTATAATGACTCGACCGACCAACCTCCAATATTAAGCTGTCGACCTGCTTTGTCGGGCAGCGTAATCCCTGCGGCGCAGAATACGTCAGTCTTCAAACCATGGAGTTCTCGCCAGGCGGCGGCAGGATTGCCGATTTGACTGACATCGAGCTCGTAGGCACCGGTCGAGTTTGGAGCGCCGGTCCCATGTTTTTCGAGGAATTGAACCTTATTGTTGATGCCCAGCGTTGAGATCAGAGGGATCACCAGGCCACCGATCATCATCGAGTATTCTCCTCTATCCGCACCTTGCGGTGTTGCCCATTCGTAAAGCGGGGTGCCAGTCCAGTTGTACATTGAGAATCTATTTCCGTCTCCACAAATCTGAGTGCCGTCACCGGTACACGCCATCGTACATTCAGTATCTGGACGTAGCGTCGAGCCAGACGGTACCACTGACGACCAATCCTGGCATGTTAGCTTGAAGACCTCTCATGGTTGGAGCATCTTGGCAACTCACCCCACAACTGCATTCCTTTCCATATTGCATTCCTCCTGTCATGTAACCATACTCGCGACAGTGTGCCAAGCAATTCTCGGCCGAGTTGTTCGTGCTTGCAGGGATTTGCCACTGGAGGGCTAATTGGCCACTGAGGTTGTCTGTCCAGCAACCAACATAGGTCCAGTTACCAGAGACGTTTGCGGCTTTGGGCGGAGCATAAGCTGTTACGTTACCGGTCGAATAGACGCTCATCCGGTTGCCCGCCCCACACTTTTCGAATGAGTTGCCACTGCATGCCATGGAGCATTGTGACTCTTCGGTGATAGCCGCGCCTCCGTATAAAGCGTTGGCACAGAAACATTGGGTCGAGTACTGCGTACCAGCAACCTTGTAGCCTTGGGCGGTGCATTCGTTGATACAGTTGGCGGCAGTCAGGTTGGCGCTCTCGGGCAACTGATTGGGCAAAATCCGACCATTTACGTTATCGAGGTAGCACCCGGCGTAGGTCCAGTTAGCGGGTAGGTTTCCAGGTTGGGTAGGGGCCGGTCCCGCGGGGACACCAGGAGCGACAGGAGTAGTGGGCACAGGTTCAGATCCGGCAGTCCCATTGGCGGATCCGAAACCCCACATCGTCAATCTATCTCCACTTCCGCAATTCTCAGTGTTATTGCCAGAGCAAGGCATGTTGCAGTCGGCGAGAGGAGCGGGGCCGTTCTCGAATCGGATAGCATTCCCACACCAGCATTCAACACTGTATTCTTTGTATCATCAGCTCTCTCCTCGTGATACAACTATTCGAACATACCTTGACCGCTGTAGACAAAACCGGCCTGGCGGCATGCTGCCTGACAGTTCAGAGAAGTGAGGTTGGTGGGTCCACCGGGTATACGAGTATACTCGTTATTGGATAGGGCTCGGCCGCCCTTCTGGTCGTAGTAGCAGCCTAGAGCGTTCCAGCCGTCCAACGCGACAATGGGCGTCGGGGAGGTTGTAGCAGTCGAGGTCGTACTATCAAGTCAGTATTTGCTATTTGCATTTGCCCTTTTACAACTTGACTCACGTAGTAGATACTTCACTGATGGTCGTCGTCACAGACGTCTCAATGGTGGCAGTTGCAGACAATTCGCTGGTGGCATTGACGGACGTCTCGCTGGTTGTGACTGAAGTCGGTACGGTGGTCACGGTGACAGATGCTTCATCGGTCGGCGTAGTGGTTACTACAGGAGAGACTATGGACGTAGTCGATGTTGTCGGCGTGACAGATACGTCGGTCGTGGTGGCATCAGTAGCCGTAGTCGATGTGGTAGTACCCGTACTTTCAGGCTCAGTGGCCTCCACTAGCTCCCATGCTGTCAGTCTGTTCCCGTCCCCACATTTCTCGTTGGGATCTCCGCTGCAATTCATGTTGCAGTCCTCCAATGGGGCCGCTCCGTTGTCCCCCAAGAATTCTTGACCACACCAGCACTCTTTACTATACTCAGTGCCCGCCAACTTAAAGCCGAGGCGCTGGCATGTCGCGGTACATCCCGCATTTGTCATATTTCCAGGTCCACCGGGTACCTCATCACCATGACCAACGGCTAGAGCTCGACCACCTTTACCGTCAAAGTAGCATCCAACGGATTTCCATACACGACTCTTGGCTGTGGAGACAGGCGAGGTCTGTGTAGTTTTGGTAGTGGCGGTTGTAGCTGTTGGTATCGCGGTGGCATCGTCATCGGCAAGGACACCATATTCCCAGGCAGACAGTCGAGAGCTTCCCCCGCATTTTTCGTCGGGCAGACCGGTGCAAGTATAGCTGCAATCGCCTTCGCTGGCCAGCTTATTGGTCCCAGCAATGGTGTCAGATCCAAAGCATTCCTGTGACCACCTATTGTCAGCGTCTAGTTGTGAGCTCCGGTGCAAAAGCGTACTCGGTACCGCAGTATTTGAACCCTCGCTGCAAACATGCTGCTTGACAATTGGCGTTGGTCATATTCGCGGTTCCACCTGGGACGGCAAGCCCCTGATTGAACGTTCTGATATTGTCGGCCAAATCGGTATAGCATCCCATGTATTTCCATCCCTTGCGAGAGGTGGATGCCGTGGTGGTGGCTGGGGAGTCCGTATTTGCACTTTTGGTCGGTGTTGTCGATGTGGCGCTTTCCACGGGGATGGGGTCTGGGCCCCTTGCGGTGTCGAAACCCCAAGCAGTGATTCGGTTGGGCCCACCACACATCTGCGATGAATCTCCTCGACATGGCGTGTTACAATCGGCCGTTGCCGCAATGCCGTTATCGCCATTGAATGTCTGGCTGCAGTGGCACTCGGAATAGTATTCCGTAGCGGCAAATTGGAAGCCAAGCCGACCGCAGGCCGCTTGACATTGCTCATTGGTCATTGAAGTCGCGGCATCTGGGATCTGGCCGTCGACTCGATTGGTGAACACTCGAACGTAATTTGTGAGATCGTGGTAGCATCCCAGAGCGTGCCAGGTTCCAGTCGACGTTGGAGTGCTGGGTGTGGTAGCGGTAGTCGTACTACGGATATGAGCTCATGTGTCTAAAGTCCCGCAAAGTCCCGGCTGTTGACGTACGGAGCAGCAGCTGTGGTAGTGGTGGGCCTTGCTTCCTCGTAGTAGATTATTTTTGTGATGTTGGAGGTCAATTGGTAGGTCTGAAGAAAGTCTCCTGCCCCGCAAAATTCTGTGCCGTTTCCTTTACATGGCATCGAGCAAGACGTGTTGCTTCGCAGCATCGAAGAAGGCGCGAGGGCTTGTCCTGCCCAACACTCACCGCCGTACCTTTCATCAGCGTCGAGCTCATCGTACGAGTAAAATATGAGGAAAGCGCACTCCAGTCCAAAAGTCAAATATCCAGAGGAATTCGCGGCTCTAGCGCAATTTGCGACCGTCGAATTCGCATATCCACCCGGAATGGAGTTGGTGAGGTCATGAGCGAATACTCGGTTGGCAACGCTATCGGTATAGCATCCGATATACCTGGTCGTCAGCTTCGGGAATTAGATTGGTGTGATTAGGAGAGGCCCAAGCTGTCATAGGGTTGCATGGGGATGACTTACGTGTAATTGGTATCGGGTAGGGTATAATTGGTGATATATGTAGGAGCACGTTTGAAAAGCACATGCTCAAAGTTGTTATCCTTGTCGACAGAAGCAGATTCACGAAGGGCCCGGCCCGAGAATCGGGAGAAGTCCAACTTCATAGCTTGAGCCTGGGCGCAAAGCAGGGCAAGAGCCGCTACTTCGGGTAGACCAAACATCATGGGCGATTTGATAGGCCGAATCTAGCTGATGCGACCGAGGGTAGTTCAGTGCTATGGATGAGGGCATTGTGGACTGGCTACTTATATGTACAGCGAACGAGAAGTGTGGAGTACGATATTGAACTCGACGCGTCGAGCCAGGCCGCTGTACGGGACAGACCCTGGTCCAGGCACGGTGGTACCAGGCTAATCCGCACCGTCCATTTAACTCGGCTCCAGAGGGCCGGGTCGACGGGAGTGCCTTGCCATGGGAGTCATGCTCTCAAAGCAAAGCAATTGCGAACGACTGAGACAAGCCTTGTCATTCTCGCCCCACTTTGTCTTGATCTGCCAGGAAGGGCAATGAGGCGGTCTCAAGCTGATGGGCCTCTCGAAGATAACGGGAGTCAGCGATGGTCACGTCCATGCCGAGATGCTGGCTAGCCTGAAGCCGGAGTCCCGTGTCTAGGCTATCTGCTCGGTTCCGAAATCGATCCCGTGCCCATTGTCCGAGCCGCCCTTGCACTGAACGATGTTGCAGAACGACACCCCTGCCCAGTGTAGTTCCCAAGGACCCGGAACAGGTTGAGATCGGCTGCTCCGAGATGCAGGCACTCTCCTACATGCACGACTCTCTGGATCAGCACGCCCCGAATCCCAATTCACGCTTCCCGTGCTGGCTAATCGCCTTGTCTCCCTGAGCTATGTTTCACCTTCTTTGTCCACTTCGGAACGTGTTCCGGTTCTTCTGCCACTCAGTGATCAAGCTAGATGGACGAAAGTACCCTGACAGCCTCGAACTAGGCGTTCGCTCCAGTCGGACTGTAGTGGTAGCGGCTGTGTCCAATATCTAGGGCACTCCGGGACCTCAGCCATCAGAATCGAGCCGCCACAGCCCGACGGAATCACGAGTTCTCGTGGCCTGGGGGGGCAAGGGCTTCCTATGTGAAGGTGAAGATGAGAGAGCTAGGGTGTCCGGGAATTTTCAGATACGTTGTCTCGTGATCAGAACAGATCTCGACGCGTAGGTGATGGAGCCGAGTGATACTCAAGTCTGCTGTTCGTCAACCAGACAAGCTCACTTCTCCAGAGGAGAAGCTGCCCATCGGGAACAAAAGCTACGATAGATCAATGCTGGAACAGATGCCCAACATGACAGGTCATGGTTTCCGGGGGGTCTCCTATGCCAGCGAAACACATTGCCTCGGCCTGGTCTACATAGAACAGCAATCTTGACTGCTCTCTATTCCAATAAGCAAGCTACACGACTGACAAGTCAGTGATAATGTCATGGATGGGCCTTGGCCCTCGCTTATTAGGGTATCCAAAAATCCCGCAGTCGGGTACAATCACCCGGTATATAGATATATAAGTACTGCTGATCCATAGATCCCCCTTGAAGAATGGACATTGTTGTCAACTCATTTTGAGAAGGAACCCATCTGTTTGGTGTCGCTCCCAGCAAGGCCTCAGGTTATTACAGAGACGGTGGGTCTCTGACAGATAAGCATATCGTAGCTCATTCATCGCGAAACCTTTGCCTGGACGTCCGTAGTTTTTTGACTGCTTTGCCCCGACTTTCGCCGACATACACCTGGTAGGCAGACAACAGGATATCTGAAAAAGTGTAAACAAGCCTATGAGCGCACCACGTGAATTCTGAGATACCTTCCTTCAATCAGACCGTCGAAGAAACCACGAACCCGCCTGGCATAAGCGTCGAGACGTCATTATGTCATTACAGATATGCTTGGCGCTGACGGCTCAAGCGAGCCGAGGTCTCACCAGGGCTTGATACGCTTGGCAGTTTGATCCGTGTGTACTATGTCGGTCACTCATACTTCGTTACCTCTGTGTCGACCACTTGATACATCAGCAGGTCACATTGAGATGAGTTTGAACGACTTTCGTCGAGATAATGTTTTAGGCAGCAACAGCACCTACAGAATCACAGATACTCCATTCTGGGTGCGCCTGCGCTCGTGCCCTAAACTGATGCCGATAGGCTGTAGCTGCTGCTGGTCAAGCTGTCAACTTGACGATCCCCGGCACTGGTCCATACAAGGTCCACTCTTCGTGAATCGAAAAGTGGTGTAACCATTGATACCCAAGACTCTACGACGCTCGTCTGAACACTCAATTGGTACGTTCCACTGCCGCAATGGCTGGTACTGTCTGACCGCAAGTCGTACTGGCAGCACCTTCCCGGTAACCTCACACGCAAGTATTTCATTTGGACACCTCAGCTCGAAGAGGGTAGTAGAAACAGCCCGATCACAGAAGGGGATGAGACCAACTTCAGACCGAAGTATGAAAATGGGGATTCAGTGTACGTCAAGAACAATGGTGTAGATGCTGAGGCCAAGCATCTGGGCTTTCACCGAAATGCAAGACGGTTGGCACACCCCAGGCGTCGAGAGCGATGTGTACGTCGGCGGCAACTTCACCATCTTGACTCAAGAAGAGGCAGATAAGCAAGATCCGAACTACAGGGAGCACGCGGACATGGAGAACGGTGTCATCGCTTCGAAATCAAGGTGAGCTCAGGTACATGTACAGTTGCCAACGAGCTGACTTGCAAGTCTAATCAGGGTAGTACTTGCCGGTCTCTTTGTATCTAGCGCTTTTTTCTGAATAGACCGCGATATGTAAAATGCGCAACTTGCTCGGCCCGTGAAAATACGATTACATCCAGAATAGGCAAAACACAGCAACAAAACACGCGAAACATCGCTCTAGGACGTCTAAGGTTGATGACAAACCTGATAGGCATCTAGTGCCTTGTAAACGTCCTCATCCGAACTTCCAGCTGTCAGAGCCTCTTTGACAATCACTGCTTGAGTTTCTGGACCTCCGCGCTAAATTATCAGTTTCCGACCCACCGACCATGACGCGAGCTTACCGGAACTAGATCGATGATCTTTGGGTAACCGTAATCTGTCGAGGTGGCCGCAATCAGAGCATCAAGTTCGTGCTGACTCTTCGCACTAGATCCGCTCTGTATCTCTTTATGCCATTTCTTGATTATAGGCCATACCGCTTTGGTCATGGCAAGTCGATCGCACGATTCCATCGATCGACCGAATGGTGAGGATACCTGCAGCAGATTGGCCGTTCTCTCGTCGTCCGTGACGTTGACACCTGGCTGGTGGAAAGTTGCGGGATTGAAAAACACGGCATCGCCTTTTCGCAATTCGAGCTGAACCATGTTCTCTTTGAAGTAGTCAATGTATCTTGGCTCTCTAACGGCTGTGTACCCTTTGTCAAACAGCTGAGAGAACGGCATGAAACATGTGGGACCGGTCGACAATGGCATATCGGTATGAGCAATGGCCGATTGCAGCGTCAAAAATTGAGAAGCGATTTGGTTGACCAGAGGGATCCTCTTGATTCGATCCATCGCTTGATGGCTGACATCTTTGCGTCAGCAACGCATCAGACGGAAGCTTACGGTAATCCCGGTGAATATCCTGTTGGTTGCCCCCTTTGAAAGTCGCATTTAACGTTGCTGTAATTTGGTACGATGGGCCAAGCCAAGCTTCGCATACAGCAGCCCTGTCAATCAGCGGGGCCAATCGGCACAGAGATACAAAGTACTCACAGCACATCGTTGCCGTAATATTCGGCAAAGGAAGCCGGATCATGCTGAGCATGTTTCTCGTTGTATGCAAACGTTCTTCGAGAATCCTTCTTTCCCTCATGTTTGGATCTTGGATTCAATTCCTCTCCGACCTTGACTCCCTTCTCGATGATGTCAACAGGAATCATGTTGCGCATCACAAAGATACCGGGACCCGTGAGCAAAGCCCGCTGCACATCGTCCATGACCGCATATCTCTGCTCGATCGAGGCGATGAGCTTCGGAGCGATGTCCTGGGCGTCAAAGATGACCACATTCGATACGATCTCTTTGCTGTGAGGATAGGCCGATGCATCGGTCTGTTGTTCGCCTAACTTATCAACTGTTGGACTAGGCCGGTCACCTACATGTTGCTTTAAAACGTTCATAGTCGTCATCGTCGAGCTCGGCGAGCAATCGAGTAGATGGGGCGGGCAACGAGAAAGTCATGCTGGCAATAATGGTAGAGTCGAATCGTCAACACTCACGACGGGGCTGCATCTGGAGTATATTATGGTCACGGGAGAATGCAGGGCCGTCGGGGAGTTTACGGACCTTCCTTGCGGACCGGTTCTGGCCGTGTGGAGGCATGCAGGTGGAGGTGTGCTTGGCTCCTAGGTGCTGTTCGTCGAGCGGATAAATTCTCGCTGAATTCCTCAGTCTAGTTTCACCGAAGCATATGTACAGTAGTGCAGGGAGTGGTATCATTGCATCTTTTCTTCCCCATATGGTGACAGAAATCCGGTTGAGTATTGTTTCTTACGCCTTTCCTCGTTTTCCGCTGCCTGCTGTCGTCGTCTACGTGATGTATGGCTGATATGCGACGTTGTTTTCTATGGACCGCTTGTATAACTTCTTGTTGGACCGCATCAGATAGAACTTGAGGCCAATGGCACTAGAGCAGGCAATAAGGGCCATAACCATCATCAAGATGAAGGCTAGTTGATATCGCGGCTCGTCTTCGCCAACAAAGAAGTAGGGAGCAATGATGTTGCCGACTTGACCGAGGACATTAACGAAAGCGACAGATACGGCTCGTTTCTCGGGTGTTCGGCCCATTGTATTCGCCGTCCAGGTCGAAATCAGCGGATTGGAGAAGTACATTCCGCCAACAAAGATGAAGGACGCAGCGTAGCGGGCATCTCGGTTGGTGGTGATAAGACAGATGATGTATCCAATACACCCGATGCCGATCGGACCTGCGAGTCAGACGATAGCGAGGCGAACGAGTGGGTTGCAACTCACCCGAGAAATGGAAAGCTCGTTCCTGTGTCTTGTCCGAATGCCAAGCATTCACAAGTGAACCAAGGGCGGCGAAGATATAAGGTGGGGCTGATATTTAGCTCATCATGCTCTGCGATTCGCACATATGCAAACCACATACCAGTGAGTAAAAGGGTTACGGTGTTGCTGTATCCGAAACCACGGACGATGGAGGGGTAAAAGTTGGAGAACCCGTATGCCGCGGAGATACCTGAACACGTTAGTATATCTCGAACTGGTCTTATCAATCCACACACCGATGTTCATCCCAACCTGGAACTAGTCAGCTCGAGCTTCGAAGCTCAGCACTGAAATCACTCACCAAGAACCACATTTTCCAATCGAATACCGACATCTTCAAACCTTGAAGAACCCCTGCTTTGGCGTGAGTCGTTGATACACGGTCAGCAGCGATTCGGGCTGCGGCGATGATGCGCATGTCTTCGGTCATAGACCATCGAGCGGATCCAGTCTTGGAATGAGGATAGTCGGGAAGGACGAACAAAGCCACTACAGCAAGACCGGCTCCAGTGACGGCGAGAACAATGAAGAGCCATTGCCAGCCGGCGAGACCGTTTTGGCCTTCCAAAGTCGCAAAGACCGCAGCAGCGATCAGACCGGCGACACAGAAGGCAAGCGTCTGACCGGTATATAGTAGAGCACACCGGAAGGCCATCTCTCGCCGGGTGTACCAGCACGACATGACGTAGATCGCTCCCGGGAACAAAGGAGCCTCGACCACCCCAAGGAAGAAGCTATTAATTAGCCGACTTTCTAACAAGGCGAACGTGATCTCACCGGACCGCGAAGAGGCCTTGATGGCTCGTAACACCACAAGTAGCTGCCGAGACACCTGACCAAACTATAGCCATCAAGCAGAGGTAGAGCGATGGGCGAAGCTTTCCGATGATCATGTTGCTGGGGATTTGACCCAAGATGTAGCTACATATGTCAGCGGGACAAACACGCGGTGAACAGAGACTTGTATTCACCCATAAGAGAGGATTGACACTGCAGTACTGAATTGGGAATCGGTGAGGTTGATGTCTTCCTGAAGGGTGCTGATACGAGCCTGGCCGATGGAAGCACGGTCAAGATAGTTGAACAGGTAGAGACACCATAGACAAGGCATGAGTGTCAAGTCTAGTCGCCTGACGACCTGCTTCTCGAGGTCTCGCCAATTCGGGATACCGAGGGCGTCAAGTTGATCTTCGGCCTTAGGAAGCGGTTCAGGCTGCTTGAGATCCTCTTCGATATCGCCATCGACTACTGGATCGGCTGCTCCGAGAGCTCTGATGGCATCGTCGGCCGAGGTCATCTCGATGGTCTGAGTAGTAGGTTTGTCGCTCGCCATCATATACTCAAATAGTGCCAGAATGACAAGTAGGAGGATGAGTTCTGTAAGATCGTAGAGAGAGAGTCCGCTCTTATAGGTCTCCCTGCATCCATGGGGAGGAGTGTCATACTCCACCGCCGTTGTGGGTCACCTCAGACCCCACCATAGCCTGAGATGGGAGCAGCCGCGGAGCATCGCGATTGGCCAAGATTGTTCAATTCGAAATGGACGTCGGTGCCAAGGCTGTATCGCTCCGCGATCTGCTCAAAGAAGCCTACATGACTCCGCCGGCATGTACTAGTGACTTGGCGTCGGCTACATCGATCACGGTCGACGATGGCTTGAGACGGAGAGGTTTGCATGGTTACTCGGCTTGGCATCCGGCAACTTCAGGTACAAAAGAAGCTTAAGGCGCGTCAAGCAAGCTTAATCCCTTATCTGGTGAGACCATTTCACCCTGAACTCACACGTCCAAGCAGGATACATGCGGCATCGAGTAAGCATTTCTCCTTAGTACCGTGTAAATCCGACCTATTCTCTTCGTATTCTGGTTCAACATTTCGAATGCGTGGCGGATTCGTCAGGACGACCGTTTGGATGTGAAATCGCGGAATAATTTCGGTGTCCTAGCGGCAGGCTCTACGGTCACCAGCGAGCTGCTCCACTTCGTGGCCCCCACTTTGTGGATCTCGACTTGAAAATCACTGTTGACTCAACTCAATTTACTACCATGCATGGTGGCATTGAGTTGCTAGTCCCTAGCTCCCGCTTTACTTTTTTTTCGGACTATTACCCCCAGTCTACAACTTGTCTGTGTTCTTGTCAAAGGTCTGTACGCCCGGAGTTGTCCTCTCCCATGGCTCCATGTCCTTCGTGAAAGTCTCCATCGTGGGCTTCGGCAGTGCTCCTGGTTCGAAAAGACCTAGTTGTCAGCTTTTGGAAATTAGGCGAGACTCACCTGCTTTCAAGAATGTCTCTCCGCCAGTACCGATCCACAGACCGCTTGGTAATCAGGTATGATGCTGGTCTGTCGAGACACCAGACCTACCATCCGCACTCATCACACCATGCTCTAATCATGTCTCGACCGTCGATCCCTACGACCTTGTGCGTCTTGGGCTCAGGACCTTCATGTCGGATAACCGATTTGGGAGTGAATATGTGAGCGGAATGCCTATATTGATCCTGATTACCAGAGGACTAGCATGTACGAGGATGAATTCTTACAAAGCTCCAGCCCATCTCCGGCAATCTGTACAGTCCACCACATCAGCATGATTGCAGGCAGCCTGACGGAAGCCTACGACAGAGGTTCATCTGTGAGTCCTCATTTGGCCGCGGAATCGTGTAGCGGTGCGCTTTGCAGTTGCAGTGTCCTTCGATTGTCTTCGACATCGTTTGAGCTGGGGACGACGAGTGATTTACCAAGATGTAGCAATAGGACCCGGCTGCGTTTATCGTCCGCGACTGAGGTTACCAGTGTCCGGCATTTGACCGCGGGACCGTATTTATCAGCTATTTAAGCGTCATCTTGATGACAATCGTCATGCTGCAAGAACGGACGACCATTTGACTGCTGTGGTCAGGGGGACCGAGTGATCCTGCGATATGCATGGAATATACGAACAAGACAACTCATAGAGCGCAGAACAAATTTACAAGCCCAATACTCCCTGATCATCCGCTACTTCAGCTACGGTCTAAGCTAGCTCCGGATCCATCCCCGCAGATTCCGCCCTTGTGGAGCCAGACTTTTGCCTCGACGCAGTTGGAGGCCATTTGCTTTCAAACACCTCATTCAGCTCCTCCAGGGTCCTGCCCCCAGTTTCGACACCAAAGACATACCACGCGCCGGCGTATACGAGATTAAGGGCGACGAACAGGATATAGTATTTCCAGGAGATGGCTTCGAGAGCCACAGCCGTCACGAAAGTGTTGTACATATTGACCTGCCATCAGTTCGAGTCAAGGCTATCTCGACTCACGATATTGTTGCAGACAATCTTTAATGCCATACCCTTGGCCCGGGTATGATTGTCGAGGCATTCGGCACTATATGTAGGACTGAGAGGAGTATCTGCGAGTCAGATCAACACGAGAGTCACCTAAAAGAACTCACAGACGAAACTGTATGCACCACCGAAGAGGAAGATCTGAAGCGGTCAGCAAAGCCCACGTTCCAGGTGGATCGACTCACAGAAGCGATACCCGCATTCGACACTGGGAGATTGACCGGCATGTCAGCCCCAAATTGACTACTGAAGCCAGTAACACAGGCGAAAAGGCAGCTGAGAACGATGCTACCTATCCATAGCTTGGTTCGTCGTCCAATCATGTCGTTGGTCGCCGAACCGCAGATGGCGCAGAAGCAGGAAACGATCGAGTTGGCAAATGTTAAAAGCAGCCGCCTGTCGGTTGAGGTTATACCCAAAACACGGAACATAGCCGGCTGATAGTAGGTCAGAACCGAATTGCCTGCCAGCTGTCCACAGACACTGATCATGAGATTCATCGCCATCCGCCATCTTGCGTTGTGGGAGTTGAAGCTAAATGTCAGCCGAAAATGGCGGGTCGCCGGGTTCAGACTGCGTACAGTTGCAAGAAGTTGAAGTTGTCCTTGTAGCTCTGGGGTTTGATGCTCTCGGCGAACTCCCTGATTTGAAGTGCGACGATGGGGTGCGATCGATCACCGGCACCGTGATATTTGGTCAAGACCTCGGCGGCCTCTTCGTATCGCCCTTTGAGACATAGCCATCGAGGAGACTCGGGGATGAACCAAATTCCGCATAAGATGATCGTGGGTGGCAGAAGCTGTAGACCGAGGGGCATCCGCCAAGCAACCTCTCCAGTGAGCTTCGCAGCAGCGTATGCTACCCCAGTCGACAAGATCGAACCAGTATAAAAGACTGGACGTCAATGAGAAATCACACATACTGAGTTTCCATTTACAGGTGTTGTAGAATCCTACGACTCGACCTCGGATGGAAGGAGCTGAGAGTCAGATTTGAAGGCAGACACTTTATTGACTCACGAGAGATTTCAGTGGCATAGGTAGGAGCAGCACTCGTACCAGTGCCAACACCCATCCCTAGCAGAAATCTACCTCCAAGGAGATAAGACGGGTTCTTGGCTGCTGTGAGGATGATGGCGCCTGCAGCTATGAGTAAGGCTCCGGCGCCCATTGCTTTCCTTCTCCCAAACAAATCCGAGATTGGTGCCATGAGCAAAGCCCCGATCATATTTCCAGCGGGGTATAGCATCATGACCAGTCCAGTAGACGCTCCCAACTCGCCTAGTTGAAAGTAACTCTGGTATTGCTCCATCGCATTGATAGAACTGAAGATAGACTACTAGTCAGCTCCAGTTAAGATTGTTGAGAAGCCACATACCCCATCGAAGCCCGAGGCCATGGCATTCACATAGGCAACAAGAAAGATAAAATACAGCTGTACGCTTGACTTCGCCCATGGCCGGAAGGGAGCGGCAGCGATAGCCTCATGGTAGGTCGCGTGCACATCCTTGACTTCGGACTTTTCGACGTTGACGTCGGATGTCTTTGATGTAATTGGCTCAAGATGGTTCAACCCAGCTCCGGTGATCGGCTCGTCTTGTTTGACCATGGTCGATTATTCACCGGGAAACAGTGAAGAGTCAAGGAGACCTATGAACATTATGTCGTACTTATGTCACTCGAACTGTGCCCCACCTTCAATACTCCCCCACCTACTTCATGATAGGACCGTCTGTGATCGATCAAGCATGCGTTCGGCGTGATAAGAGGGACTTTTATACCACTCGCTAGCGCCAAGCCAAAACCCCTATCATCGACATTTCCCCTTTGGGCTAAGGCGCAGCGGAATGCTGCCCCACTTTCCGTTCATAGTGTATGGAGTACCGGAACACGGCAGTCACAGGCTCAGCTTCCTGTATCTCGCCCACTGCAATACGCTGTCTTTGTCCCAGCGATTTGGAACTGTTTGATACTCCACTACAACTGCCGCGCTGGGTGGGGACAGGCATGGGTCGAAAGATGTGCCTAACACATCACCTTTATAGGCGCGTCGACAAACACCGGCGCGTCTGACCCTGGTCCTTCAAGTTGTATAGCGTACGTACATGTACACCAACCATGGCGTTCGGGGTGCCAGGGCCAGCCGTACACTCGCTTATCGCATCCGCCCCACTCTGGATTCCGGCTGCTCTCGCTATCTTTCAGATCGATGTCGACTGGTCATTCACGCCCAGAGCTATCATTTACTCGAATCAAATCACACCTATATTTTTGGCGCCATTCGCCATACCTGAGACTAGGTTGATAGCGCTATCTCGAATCGTACAATCTCCGATACTGTTATGTCTCTCGTGGGGTGACCTGGGATACCTCTGGACAGGATGGATCACGCTGGCCCTGCTGCGTTGTCTAACTGGACACCTTCTCACACGATCAGTAGGATGGGCATACCCATCGCTCTTTAGTCACTGGGCGTTATATGAGTCCTCATCTGGTGTCGGTCCCGTTCTGGCGGCGTATTTGGTCATCATCGGTCCCTCGGGGTTGCTCGGTACTTCGTCGACGATTCGGATATATGCATCTCGCCGATATGTCCCTCCCGCCCTCTCTTTCACGATGTGCTGGTTAGAATGCCGACCCTGGACCTACGGCACAGCCTTGTTCGCCGTTCTACCAATTGCCCTGCTGCTACCAGTATTTCGTCAGCGATTGGGTCTGCCGACTCCGAATAGTATGAATCAGGTAACTGACCAGCCCGGACCTCATCGATACTGGCCCAGCTGTATAGCTGTCCTTCTTCCATGGCTGATCGCTTATCACCTATTCTCGCCAACACGACTTCCCCTCCCAACATCCGAGAAGCCGTTACTGGATATTATCATGCTGTCCTTCCCCCGTCCAGTTCCCATAGAGACATCGGTCAACATCATCAACAGGACCATCCAGTCATACATCCCATACATCTCTTCCGCCGTCACTCTCGCGATGTTCACCCATGCTGTCGACCACGAAGCTCTCCGCTTAGTTCAAT
>Ga0265780_10002895_pt1 | contig 22943 bp, 26 predicted proteins | sample P1T30metagenome_FD_192432 | JGI IMG/M metagenome (GOLD analysis project Ga0265780, IMG submission 192432) | Plant litter microbial communities from East Loma Ridge, Irvine, California - P1 T30 | ecosystem: Environmental > Terrestrial > Plant litter > Unclassified | place: USA: California... | reverse complement strand
TGAGATGGAAAGGTTGGGTAGATGAGGAGGGAGGGGTGGGGACGTGTTGATAGTGTATGGACGGCGTTTTGGGTGATGCATGTGGATTCGTGGAGAAGGGAGGAGAGAAGAGAGATGAAGAGAGAAGAGAGATGGAAGAGAGAAGAGGGTCGAGGGAAGAGAAGAGCAGTTGTAGACTCATGATGGCAATTGAAAGAAGTACAAACATTCTGTGGTTTGATTTGCATGCTTGGGTGACATGTTAAAGCGGAAGTGCTTCTGTGGGCTATTGGTTGAGGGGACTGAAGCCGCTACATATGAAGTAGCCATGTGCCATACTCTCAACCTTTTGGCGAAATGCTCGGCTCTACACAGCTAGACCTCTGCTGTCTCAACGTTCGCATCATGAACCATTCTGCCTGCCCCGTGATGTACCGCACTTCTCCCACCCACTCATCACCATCTTCTCGACTCAGCGCGGCACAGCGCTGAAGTGGAGATTCAGATATAGTCTTGCATGAAATCAAAGTAGACTCTGTATTCCCCATCTTCACTACCCCTCCCCCTCCCCTTCAACAACCCTCCTTTTCCTCGCCCCCCTATACACCCAACTCACCCCCACCTCCTCCTCCCCACCATACCTCTCCTTCGCCCACCTAACCCCATCCTGCAACACCCCATACCCCGCCCCCACCACCAACCCCATCCTAATCGTCCTCGCAGCCGTACTCACCCCAAACCCATGCCATGCACTCCACACACCCCCCGTAACCATGCCCGCACACGCACTCGACCACGCATCCCTAGCCCTTCCAACCCCCCTATCTACGCGCCCAATATCCAACTCATCCACGCCCTCCATCTCCCTCATCGTGCGGCCCGCACTCCACGTGCCCCTAAAAACATCGAGACTCTCTTCCACCACGAAAAACACCGAACTCCACGCCGCCAGCCCCAAGCCGGATTTGATTCCTGCAGAAATTCCGAAGCGCCATTTGTAGTAGTTTTTGGATTTGTGGTAGAGGTACCAGCCGGGTTGGCTGAGGGGCAGGCGGTGTGCGTTTTCGGCGCGGAAACGTAGGCTGGCGAGGCGGCCCGCGGATGTGGAGCCGAGGGTGAAGCCGGAGAGGAGGGAGAGGGTGGTTGTTAGGAGAAGGCGTTGGTCGAAGGACATTCCTAGGCGGGGGGAGTTGGTGGGTGAGGGGGTTTTGGGGGGTGTAGATTCGGGAGAGGGGGTGAGATTGGAGGGAGAGATTGGTGTGGTGGGAGATGTGCTGGGAGATGTGCTGGGTTCGATTGAGGGGGTGGGGGGTGCAGATGTTGCGAACCACGACATAGTGGGTGGTGCGCTTCGTTGGATGTGGTGGTGGAAGCTGTGTATGCGCTCGATTGTGGTGGCATGCGGCAAATGCAATTGGCGAGAAAATCGATACGTTGTATTTTACGAGAATACGGGAAGTGCTGGTCTTGTTCTTCGAGACGTTACGCGGTGGCGAAGGAGATTCTGAGGCAGTTGTGAGTGTTTGCGGAGCAGCTTCGGAGGTTTCGAGGCTTTGGTGCCAAGACATTGTTCGCGCCTTCCTTCACCCCACGATACCCCACCACCCTACCCACATCGACGCGTCAAACTAACCCAAACTCAATCTATATACGAAGTCCAGGCTACTGATTGTATTATCGACGCGACACTACACTCAAACACCCTCCTTGGCGCGTCACTCTCCCCGCCACCCGGGACCTTTCCAAAGTACCACTCAACATCTACCGCGCAATCTCCCACATCAACACCAACCATGGCCGACCCTTCCCCCCAAACCTGGACCCTGCGCCTTAAATCCCGCAAAACCACCGTCCTCCTACACATCGACCCCCTCCACACATTCAGCTTCATCAAGCAAACCCTCTACGCCACCCTCCAACAATCACCCCTCAAAGACCCCTCCACCAACCAAGAAATCCCGCTCCCAGACACTCCAGAAGACATCCAATTCGGCACGCCCATCGACGTTCTGGACCCGCACCAGGGCTTCCAGGTCGCCGAGTGGGAAGCACCTGCTGAGAGCGAGGAGGATGATAGTGGCAAGGGCAAGGGCAAGAAGAAAGCGGGTAATGTGCAGGTGAAGGATTGTCCGAAGGGCGCGGGGCTGAGGGATGGTGCTGTGTTGGCGTTTCGTTGGAGGGGGGATGGGGTGTGGGATGGGAGTGGGGATGAGGATGGGAAGGGGATGTGGGGGGTTAGGATTGCGAGTTATGAGGATGTGTTTGGGGTGGAGAATGAGGGGGATGTGGGTGGGAGGAGGGAGTTTGAGGGGTGAAAAGAGGTGGTGGCGACGGGGATTTCTTTAGGTCGAGCTCATGAGAAGCATGCTGAATGGGTTTCGTCACAGGTTTAGATCACGGGAGAGGACGATGGCTAAGGCTTGATCGGAGTTAAAAGCGTGCTGGCCGCTGAGATGAACGATGGAAGAGAGGTGAAGCAAAAGTCGGTCAAAGAGACGTATGAAATGTGAGAGCGCATGGAAAATACAATCTCGACCCAACGAACGCCCTGTCAGCTATCGCAATTTCTCGCGACACGCGATTACCCAGAACGTTCCTCATATTCGGCCCAAATCAACAAATGGCGCGACCATCCGCCACAGCGGGTTATGCAGGTATCCATTGACAGCCTCCACTACCTTCGCGTCAAGAACGAGGCTGGCCTTCGACTGCCGAACTTCATCGTGCATGGATGGCACACCTGTGTTGTATGGGCGCGCTTGTGTCAGCCAGGACTATTTAGGGCACATGCAGCGACCACCCTATTTCTGACCCACCAACGCTGTTAGCGTCAGTCGTAAATTGCGCTACGTGATTCGCCAGTATGAAAGACTACGACAACAATGGCATCTTTTGCAAAAGCCTGGACGACTGGCGCCGTAGTGCTACGAAGCCCTGCTCAAGTTGTAACTAGTTCGACCAGGCTTGACGAGGCCTTGTCTTGCAGTCTCTTTTCATAAAGCAGACACATCAGCCATGTTCCTAATTGAGTTGACACCGATTCAACATGGCGGAGTCATCGCCAACTCGCAAGGCTGTTTATCCCATCGTCGCTCTTATCGCTTTTCAAATACTGTGGTCGATCTTCAAGGTATGCTATGGTGTCTGAAAAAGTGCTGTACATCAAGGCAAGATGGCGCTGACACTTGCCACACATGTAGAGAATACTGGTAGCATTGCAGCCTGATCTTCGCAAAGTCCCTGGCCCGCTTCTGTCACGTTTTACAGCTCTTCCACTGAGATTCGCGGTCATATCTGGCCGGCGCTCTCTCTACATACACAACCTTCATGAGCGCTACGGTCAGTGACCCCCAAGTTTATCCTATTCTACCTTCCTCGCTCAACACCCACAGGTCCGTACGTACGTATCGCGCCCGAGGAAGTCCACACCGCCGACTTTGAAGCCTTCCGGACCATCCATCGCGTCGGATCCGACTGGGACAAGGGCAAGTTCTACAAGGGCCAAGTACCATCGCAAACAACCGACGAGAATTCCGGCGTGTTCGGCACACGCAGCAATCAGAAGGCATCGCATCGAAGAAGACTGTTCCAGGCCGCAGGCACAAAAAAGGTCGCGATCGAATGGGAGCCCGAGATCAAGGCGCTAGCCACCCTAATGGTGCAAAAGATCAAAAATGAACTAAAAGAACACGGTTCATCCGATGTGATGAAGTGGTTGACTTTCTATACCTCAGATGTCGTTGGAAGCCTCGCGTTCGGACATAGTTTTCATCACATAGAAAACGGCACAAAAGGTCGCCTCCTACGAGACGTCGAGACCATGATGCCCATTATCGGTATCCGCATGGAAATGCCATGGACGAAACCGATCATGGACAACCTCCCTACATGGTGTCCCGGCAGCGCGTCCGAACTCTGGAGACGCACCGAGGGCTACGGCAAGGACGGCGTGCGAGCTACGCGTAGAGCACAGACAGACTTCAATACCAAGACCATCTTTTCGAAAATGGTGCTCGAGGACGCGAAGGATCAGAGCGTGCCCGATAGCGTGATCGAACAGGAAGCTAGCAACATCATTATAGCCGGCACGGATTCGACGTCCATGACGCTCACGTACCTCATATACACTGTCCTACGGCACCCTCACGTCAAGCAAGAGCTCGTCGCAGAGCTAAACACTTGCACCGCGGACCCAAATTTGCAAGAACTAGAAACCAAAATATACCTCAACAACGTCATCACAGAGTCAATGAGACTTCACCCAGGCGTACCCGGTAGTTTGACGCGCGTGGTACCCAAAGGCGGCGAAACCGCACTCAAGTACAAATTACCTGCCGGCACAGAAATCGGCACACAAGCCTATACATTCCAACGCGATCCCAGCGTCTTCGACGACCCGCTCACGTAGGTCAACCGCATCCTCCCCCTTTCCTTGATTAACTAACGCTCCCACAGATTCAATCCCGACCGCTGGCTCACCGCCACGCCCGCGATGCGAGAGCACCTCATGTACTTTGGCGGGTCGGCGCGTATGTGTGTTGGGCAGAACGTTGCGCGCATAGAGATTTTGCATGCGGTGTCTAGGTTTTTTCGCGAATGTGAGGGTGTGCGGCTTGCAGATAGTACGACGGAGGAGAGTATGGCGATGGTGGATTATTTTGCGATTACTCCCAGGGGGGGGAAGTGTGTTGTTGTGCCTGGTTGAAAAGATTGGTACGTTGGCTGGGTGGTTGGTGTAATTCATGATCGGCGGAGTGATGGTGTTGTGTTTGGTAGTGGTCTGAGGTGGGGTTTGCTATTGATAGCGAGGTGGGAATGGACTTTTGACTTCACGTTTTGGGTTCAATTGTTGCTGATGCCTGGTGGTGGTTGCCTGGCCGGGGCGCGACGATCACAACTTCCCAGGTAGCCCACACGAGTCACGTACTACGGTTCTCTTTTCCTTGTCTCATCAGCTTCGGCGCTGGCCTCAGTATCTCCTCAAAATCTTCATAGTACCATCGACTTCGTACGCTCGCTATCGACGCGATGGATCAATTCTACTTCAGGAACGCTGCGCGTTACCACTCACTCGTCGAAGCAGCTACACTTAAGCCGATATTCCTTACACAGAACGGAAGTCAGAACACGGTAGTCAGCGTCAGGATCAGGCCTCTTGCAACAGACGAGGAGTATCCATCCGCCATATATCCTCGATTAGAGCAGGGGCAGAAGAATGTGCTGGACGTTCACGATCTAGTCAATCATCCGAGTGGGACTCCAAGACTACGGTCCTACAACTACGAAGTCGACAATACATTCGGTGTTGGCACGGCTACGGAGCAAATATACGGGAACTGCGTAGCCGAGCTAGTTGACTTTGCCTCGAGTGGCGGTGTTACAACTTTGTTCGTTTATGGCCAAACCGGCTCTGGCAAAACTTTCACCGTGAGTGAACTGCAGCAGCTTGTCGCCAAAACTTTGCTAGGCGCCAATTCTGGGACGGAAGTCTACATGACCACGATCGATCTCGTTGGCAACTCTGCATTCGACCTCTTGAATGGACGCACTTCTGTACGACTTCTCGACGACTTTGCGGGAGTCACTCAGATGGTGGGCGCTACAGAGCATCGAGTGAACCGACTTGAAGAGATGGAAGAATTGATCGAGCAAGCGGGTTCTTATCGAAGGACAGCAGCCACGCTCAAGAACGATGCATCATCAAGATCCCATGCGATCTGCCGAATCCGCATCAAGAACCCAGTGAACCCTTCCGAGGGACTATTGTACATGGTCGATCTCGCAGGTTCAGAAAGCGCTCGCGACGTCGCTGAACATGGAAAAGTCCGCATGCGCGAGACACGCGAGATAAACGTCAGTCTATCCATACTCAACGACTGCATCCGCAGCAAAGCGAAAGCAGACGAGATAGCTTCATCAAGTACTCGTCAAAAACCACCGCGCATACCGATTCGACAGAGCTATCTCACGCGAGTACTAAAACATGTGTTCGATCCGGACAGCAGTCGTGAGTGCAGGACAGTAGTAATCGCCTGCATCAACCCTAGTCTCGCGGACGTCGCTGTGAGTAGAAACACACTTCGTTACGCGGAGTTACTTCGCAACCCGATTCCAGTTACCGATTTTAATCCGGAAAGGCTGGTCAATTGGTCGAATGAGCGGGTCCAGCAGTGGATCAGAGAAAATGTAAGTTGTTGGGATGCTCGAGCTAGATGTGCTTGTATTGATATGTCAGTCTACGACTCTGCTAATTCTGCTGCATATTCTTGCTCTGCGCGAGACGGGTGCTGAGCTCCTCGCTCTCACGGACGTTTCGTTTGACTATAGATGCCAGACTTGCCCGGGTGTTTCGGCGGAGCAGGCTAGAGGATTTCGGTTGAAGTTTTGGCAAGTATGTGCTGCTGTACAGTAGTATCGATTTCGTACTCCTGAAATAGGTGCCTGTCCATTCATTCGCAAAAGATGTTTCATTACTTAAAGTCCTGATACATTGCTCGCATCTATTTTGTAGACGGTGCGGACAAACTGTTCGCAAAATCTGCTAACTTAACATTTAAACTCGCCTTTCAAAAGATGGTATTCCCCAGCTTTATGAGCCCCTGTGCAAAGAGGTCTGTACACTAGGCACGGACCTCCCAGAAGCGCCAGCTATAACTAGGTCCATGTTGGAGATGCGTATGTAGAAGGTTTGATGACTGGCGATGCCTGGGACGAGAGTTTATGTGAGGAAAGTTGACTGGCATGAAACCAAGGCTTTTACCATATAGCTAGGTTGGGAAACGATACCTCTTGCTACCATCAACGATGTAGGTAATTCAACGGCTCGAAGGCTGGACTAGAGAGTGAAAAGAACCACAACTTCGCAAATGTCTGCTTTGAGCGGATATCGTAGGGCACGATGCATTGCACATCCCAAGGCACCACAAGATGTTTCGAATTTTCGAACGGTCCATTCCAGATGCTGACATGGTAAGGCTGCCAATTGCTCATTGGCTCGGTGATGTGCGGGCCGCATATTGATGCCCCGCTCATCCTCTTTAGGCAGAGCCTGCTCCAAGAACACCATCGGATGTCAATGACAAAGTAATGATACTCGATTTCAATACCATCGTATCACATGCGGATAACTATTCCTGTGGAGGTTGTGTCGCAGCTACTCGCTGCTTCCACCAGCGCATTTCAACAGCACGATACCGCTGGACATACGGTAGCGAGATCGAATACCTTGGAGAGCAAGAGAAAACAACCTAAGCAAAATGACGTTGCTACTACAGAAATGTTTACACACAAATCTCTGAATCATAATCAACCATCGATTCGTCTCGTCAAAGTCCAACCGCAACTGTCACCCGAAGGACTCATCCAATGTGACATGTGACACGCAACAATCGAGTCATCATACGTGTGCCTGTCTTATCGTTGGGGCGACCGCGAACCTCAATACGCCATTCAAATCGAGGGCCATATGTTTTATGTCCGGCAGAAGTTGTGTGACTTTCTCCACGTCGCATGGGAGGACGCATCACGAGGACTACCCAATGAGTCGTACTGGATAGATGCTCTGACTATCGACCAATTCAATATAAGCGAGCGAAACCACCAGGTGACCCAAATGGGGCAGATCTTTAACCAAGCTATCTGCGTACACATGTGGCTTGGCACTTTGCCAGCAGCAGTGCCTGTTGGCCTGTTCCGAGCCATGCGTTCGGGAGAAAAAAGGATATCCCTCCAAGAGTGGAAAACGTTCTTTGACAACAAACACGTCATATCCAAGCTTATTTTCAACAACGACTACTTCAATCGGACATGGATGACGCAGGAAGTTTTGCTTGCCCGCCATGCTGTCATCCGCCTAGGCAACGAGTTAATCACTTTGGAACAGACGATAGCGGGTCTGCAACGATTCGGTCTTGATAAGCATCATCTTGAGCTCAAGCACAGTCCTTTCCTACCATTCATGGAATTTCGACGCGAGGACTTTGCTGGAATGAATCTCATACTGGTGCTAAAACAGTTCTATGGGAAGAAGTGCGAAAATCCTCGGGATCGGATTTATTCGCTCCTATCGCTCTGTTCCCATCAAGGCCGTGGTATCGACGTCGACTATGGCACTCCCGTCCTCGAGGTTGCGATCAACGTCCTGCGCGAATGCCATAGATCATTCTGTCTTTGCTCGATTGTAATGCTTTTGGTTGCGCTGGGCATGCGTGAGAAAGGTGCTACTGACGCCTATTTAGATGACGCCGACAAATTAGTGGTGGAACTTGACCTGTGCACTGAAACCAAACAACCCGACGCCATGACCGCACTGCGTCGGGACTCGACTGTAACAGTTCAGGACGTTAGGACGTTAGAGGGTACGATACCCATGAACAAGGCTTGTACTTGAAGTTCTGGTTTGGCGGCGTGTGCGCGAATTCAATCTTTGACGGTGTTCGCATTAGCCTGGACAGCCTCTCCCTCCAAGACACGAAAGATATCTACTGGATCGCATTGTATCCAAGGCCTCGGCAACACAAGGTCTCTCAAGGCAAGAAGTTCGGAATTCGACAGAAAGAGGACCAGGATGACATGTACACTATTCGAGTGGGGCTCAGCCTTCTCGCACACCTTCTCTTGCATGACATGATCCCAAGCTTTGCGCGCCTCTGTGGTACGCCTGGACCACGTTTTGGGTTGGATTCACTTCGTCCCCGAATTGCACGGGTACGAGAAAAATGAGCTACTGAGGGAAAAGTGGACATGGAATGCCGCCCATCAGCAGTGTGGCACCATTATCATCGCTGTCTGGCATTGGTCAACTACTCAGATTGTCAGCTGTGGATCATGAACTTCTCGAAATCATACTTCTACCATTACATCAATCCATAATCAAAATCGTCTAACGGCACTGGGTCCACCATTGCCAGCTCGCCAAAGTCACTCCCAATCTCGTCAGCAAGGTCGTCGTAGGCCTCATCGTCAGTATCAACACGCTTAACACCATCACCGCCATCATGCCCCGCCGCCACCACTTCGGTCACCGTGACAGCAGCTGCAGTCTTCAGCTTATCTTGACTTTCATCCTCCCCTTTTGATATATCCGACGAGTCAATAAGAGGGATGGGACCATCACGAACCTCGACACCGTAGCCAAGAGGCACCTTGGCAATCTTTGAGGCTTGTGCGTCTGACTCTGCATCGAAAATGAGTTTCGTTGGTGTTTGACGCTGATTCGTCGCCGAGGCCATTAGGCGGGTGGTCTCCTTTACTGTGGGCGTTGATGTTCCAGTGATACTGGTTGAGCCAAGCGGTTCGAGGTTTGTAGGTGTTGGTGCTGGTGATAGCGATGGAGACTGAGTGCCGTCGAGTTTGGGCCGCTCTATGCGCAAGGTTGTCACTCTGGCTGGCTGTTGCTTAGAGCTGCCTTGAGAATAGTAAACTGGGCGCTGGCCTTGTCGGGGGTTGCTGCGAGGCTGCTCTTGCGACGTACTATGAGCACTAACATCGAAGAGGGACGAAGCCGAGGCTGGTGGGTTGAGCTCATGCACAGCAGGGCCTGTGTTCTCACTTCCACTTCGTCTAGCCTGATCCTTGACACGCTGCCTGTTCTCCTCCGCTACTTCCAACGCCCGCTGCTGGTCAGCAACTTTGTCAAAATTGACATCGCTAAAACCAATCTTGACAAGAATCGTGCCGACCAGGTACCGGTACTGGTCATGCCCAGAAACGAGCTTGCTGACGTCGATGTTCTCAATGCCGTGCACGTCCCTTACCGGACCCAGGCCCGCAACACCCATCTCGAGCTTGGTGGAGCGATAAAGATATCCCAGAATGTAGTCTTCGGTGCTGTACGCATTCACCACACGAGCCGATACAACAGCGCGTGTCTGTCTCCACTGCTTGCTATTCGAAGGCGCCGGTGCACCCAGTAAAACGACCGACTCGACGAGACCAAAGGCATGCTGCTCTGCGAGTTCTACTAGGCATGCGTAAATTACGCGAGCGCCAACAGAATACCCAATAAGTGTGACTGGCCGCTTTCCTTGCACGCCGTCGATCAAAGCATGTGCCAGTACCTTGCCAGCCTTGTCTGCTCGTGCCAGCGCTACACTGAAAGGATTGTCGAGGACGCTAGCTACCTTGATGAGGCCAAGGGGCCATAGACCGGCGTACAATGCTCCCAATAGTGTGCGACTGACCACGGTATGAGTAAGGCCATCCCATGCGTAGCTGAAGAGCACATCCTTGAGAGAAGTGCCTAGGCGAAGCATAGCATCGAGTTCGAAACGTAGTGCAAATGGCTCCGTGGCACTGGCGTCAAGAACTTCCCAAGGCTTATTGACGTCTGATGGGGAGCTAAGCCAGCCGCTGATGCCAACTGATACTCGAAGACGGTGCTGCGACCGTTTCTGTGGGTCGCGGGCATCGAGCTCGTCTGCCCAATCATTGTCTCGTTGATGGGATGAGCGATTGGGGTCTGCCTTGCGTGAGGGGTGGTCCTTCTGTGGGAACGTAATACATACCTTGAACTGGAACAAATTCGAAGTCCTCCACCTCCTTCGCGTACTGCTCCATGATTCTGCCAGTCATCTTTGCTCCATATGCGCCAAATAGCGATCCAACCAGAACAGAGCTGCTGGCAAGTGCGCCCAGATAAGTACCTGCAACAAGACCCCCCAGTCCTAGCCCTCCCATAACCGTGCCCATGCCAGCCATCAACAATGGTGCGGCCAGGCCACCAGTGACACCGATGAGGACAGCACCACCAACAGCAGCAAGACCAACTTTCCATCTTCGAGCCGCCGCATCATTTGTTGCCTGTTTGGTCGTCGTCTCTTGAGCATCCATCTGAGATGCAGCGGTCGCTAACAGCCCCTGAGCCACCGAACTCTCGTGCTCGGCAAGCAGATCCGTCTCCAGCTCGAGGCTACTTGCGAGGTGCAACAGTAAGAGCCTTGAGTGGGACGTATATTGCTCCAAACTCAAGAGCAGCAAAAGAAGACAATGCAGAATGAGCACTCGCTTGGGACGTTCCAAAGCCAGTATTCTGGTGTCGATGATCTCGTATCGGCCATGCCTCCTCTTCCCACCGGTTGTCGGCGCCGCGAATGGATCCTCGTCGAAGTCGATCAAAGATGATATGCCCTGTCGTTGCTTGTCTGCCTCTTGTAGCATCTGCCTTCTATTTGTCTTTGCTTGCCGCACAGTCTCTGGCCTAACGGATAGTACGTCGCAAATGCGATGCATGACCCCGCCACGCCATTTATCGAGGAATGTGAGGGCGCTTCTGCGCAATGCTTGCATCTGCGTAGACTCAATGTCACGCTGCCTCGCACTTCTAGCAGCATTTGCCGCCACAGATGCCTCATCCTGTGGTTCGTCAAAGCTTATCAGATTCTGCGACGCCTTCGGTGGCGCGGATGGTGGACTCGTTGCGGTCGAAGGGTTCGTCTCGTGGGTTTTGTCGGGGTCGAACGTGGCTATCAGGTCAGCTCGCATAGAATCGATGCAAAGCAGTATGAGAAGAGCCAGCTCTACACGAAGAGCAGGAGTCTCAAGGACTGAGGTAAGTGAAGCTCCTTCGTCTTTTGGAGCGCTGTCAGGGCCAGCGCCCGATATGGCGCCAGCGACTCTGGAGAACATGCTGGACGGTTGATGTTGGAGTAAGAGAGTCAACAACAAAACGCGCACGATACTATCTATAAGCTGCGGCCTCGTACACGTGCGCGTTGGGTGTTACAGATTTCCAGCCCCCATAGGAGCGTGATCCTGGAGCCTACTAGTAGCAATGCCTGCGACATCTTTGTGTTCATCTTCAGACCCGCAAAGATTTGATGAAAGATTCCAGGATGGGAGCGATTGAGCCTCACTACGAGCCAATGATCGCGACATATGTTCGCGATGCAGCGACGAAGTGAGGTGGGAGAACTCTGGGGAAGGCACCTCTTCGCGAAGGTTTGACACGTTAAATTTAGAACCTCGGTTGCTAGAGCGCCCCACCGTCACCATGCACACGATACCGTGCTTCCGGGCCACTTACAAAACGTGACCACAGGCTTTCTTGCCTCCTGGAGTCCCCGCACTCGCTACAACAAATTCACAATGGACCTAGCCTTTTCGGCTCTAATTATCCGATCCAAACCGGGTTGATTTGCTATCAGGGCAACCCACCCGCTGCGTGCGCCATGGCCAGATTACCCGTTCAGATCCAACATACATCGCCCAGCGAAAACTACATCTTACCACCCCTGGGCGACCATGAAGAGAGTGAACGCATTTCTAAATCGATCAGGGTCCGGTAAGGCCGAATTGAGTCCGACGCTCACATCGCCTGTCGGCCGGCCGTTCGAACATAAACCTCTAGACGAGACGCAATCATCACTACGCCTCCTGACACTCTCCCCTGAGCTATCCGCGGACGGCACCATACAGGGATATGTCAGCCACTCCACACTGGAACGAGCTTCATATGTGTGTCTCTCATACTGTTGGGGTCCAGCCGAATATGTCCGTATACATATCAATGGTGCACCATTCCATGTGCGTAAGAACTTGTTCGACTTCCTGGACTTGGTTCGCATCCTACCGATGACCTTCTATTGGATCGACGCCATTTGCTTGGATATGGAGAACGTTTCCGAACGGAACCATCAGATCAAGCAGATGGGTCAAATCTACTCCAGAGCGTTCCTAGTCTATGCGTGGCTGGGCAAGATGGCGAAAATGGCTCCTTTTATGACACATCTACGAAGTGGATCAAAAGGGCTTCAAGGGCAATCCGGGCCGCCTCGAAATACAATTATACAAGCTAGGGACATGGTCAAAAGCTGCGTTTTCAACAACGAGTACTGGAGCCGCGCATGGGTACGCACTTCCTTACCATCAATCCCATAGACGACACAGACTGATCGCACTCAACAGGTTACGCAAGAGGTCTTCCTCGCCCGAAGCGTCTTGGTTCTCGTTGGTAGAGAAACCTTCAAAATTCCAGACCTCGTCCAGGCAATGAACAATTTCGAACACCCAGACCTACTAAGCGGCTTCAGCGACTGCACGTTTGCACGGTTTGCAGACATGGCCAGGAACCCAGCCAAGTACCGCTCAAAAACACTGATCAACCTCGTCGACGAGTTTCGCGACAAGGAATGCTCAATACCTCGTGATAGAATTTACTCTCTTCTTCCGATATGTCACAACTTCCAGCACCCGCAGGTCGACTACAATCAGCCCGTCGAGGACTTGGCTTTTGACATTTTGAAGAGATCGGACGAGCCATTGTGCGCTTGCTCTGCCTTACTTGTTGCGCAGACGCTTCAACTCATGGATCCAAGGAAGGAAAAAAATGTTGCGTGCGAATATGTACCGTACATCGAGTTCGATGTGCGAGGCCTGAGATTTGCTAGACACGCTATGCTTTGCAACGATCAGATCCACTCGTGGGGCCATTACAAGCTCATCGGGACCGACATGTTCGGACACGACCAATTACACTCACAGTCGTGTCTCGGGTTTGAGAGTCTTATGGATGCGCTGCAAGCTTACGCGATGGACACAACGAAGAACCCGGAGGAGGAAACATGTACGCCAACCGAGGCTCCATTCCTACTTAGGATGATGGATGATGAGCACGTTCAAGCCATGCTCCACGGCTTCGGTCCCGCACTCACAATCTCGTCAAACGACATCGACACAAACAGCAGCACCGTGTCCGTCGCACTGTGGCTACTGCCAGAGTTAATCACGCAACAGATTCCACTCTGCACGAGATTCGTGCATAGAAAAGACAAGCCACGGGAAAGCGACGAGCCTGCCGAGTACGACCGTTCGATGTCAATGTCCTTGGAAAGAAGAGGAACGGAAGTGAACTGGGGCCAGAACGGCGATGTGAGGAGGATCGACTCGGCTGGGCCGGGGAGAAGCCATGAAGAGGAGGGACCTATATCACGATTGAGGCTGGTGAAGCGGGGACTTAGCGCATCGTAATGGCCGAAGCAGAAGTGCGAATGAGGGGCTCGAATCGACATCGGCCCGCATCTTCGCAGGCAAATACCCAGCATCACTATGTCCGCTACATACTGTCACTCTGGCGCCATGCGCTCAAGCATCATTCAAAATGGCGGACCTTGATCACCTATCAAACCTGAGACGCAAACACGAATGCTACTCGCTCACCCCGGGATCATGTGCGAAATCTCACACTGGTCAGTGACGTATCCAACAGGTTGAGCGACCGCAGGTATCAACCACGCCGAGGTGCGCCATCTCCCTCGCACGATCCGTGAGCGTGCCACAAGACTGTACCGAAAGTCTTCGCTCGTATTATATGTCACGTCCGGATCACCAAAAGCCGCTTCGAATAGGAAGAGGCTTGCAATGAATGCTATCGCGTCCAGCGAAGCTACGCGAGAGATCTAGGGACATCTCACGTGGTGTTAGTCTACCAGTGTAAAGCGCATGAAACTGCCTACTTTCTCACCTTGTTTCTTGACTTTTAGGATTGAAATGGATATGATTCACTCTTCACATCATCATGTCGTCATCGAATACGAAGACAATAAACTTTGAAGCAGACAAGCACGGCAATCGTGCATATTCCTATTGGTGATGTCCGAGCAAATGCTCGATAAAGTATGTATATAGAAGCAAAATCCCCCTTTCTCACCACGCCCTCAGTTCCTAAAGATATGTACAAAAGAATGTCCCATCACCAACTCAACCGCCAAGCTACAAGCGCATCTATCGCTTGAGCGTCAGAACACCAGGCCTGTACGGCAGCGCATTGTAGTCGCTGGGGCTGTTCTTGGGATCGCGGCCCTGGTACAACAACTGCAGGTTGCACGGGTCGACAGTAAACGTCTGATCAGGGTTCGTGCGGAACAGATCACCGTGCGAGATATCGTTGGTCCAGGTAGCGCCGCTGTTCGCCTTGCCAGCGAAGGGGCTGTTCTCGGCCGTGGCCTGGGGGGTCCAGTTACCGCCGAGGTTGGTTGCGGTGAACGAGCGGAAGTAGCGGCCCTGGGAGCCAATGGCCTCGACGATCATGAGGTACTTGGAGGGCCCGTAGGTGTAGACCTGCACGGCCTCGAAGAGGTTGTTCTTGGTGTCGGACATGACGGTCACAAAGTTTGTGCCGAAGTTACCGGGGAAGTTGCCGATTGGCATGCTTGCACGGTAGATCTTGCCGTTGTCGCCGCAGAAGAAGAGGTACATGTTCTGCGAGTCGCCGATGACGGTCTGGTCGATCGCGCCGGTGTCAGAGCCGGTGATCTTGCCGCTGAAGAGCGGCTGCACGGCGCCCCAGCTGTTGGCGTTGCTGGGGTCGGTCGACGTGCGGTACGAGAAGGTGGTGGGGCCCCACTGGTACGCTAGAACCCAGACCTTCTTGGGCGCGAAATAGAAGAGGGTTGGCGCGACGGCGTTGAAGTTGTTGTTCTTGGTCTGGGCGACGCTGCTCAGGTCGGACCAGTTGTTGAAGAGGCCGGAGCCGAAAGAGCCGTACGACTTGGAGCTCGTGCTGTAGAAGGAGCCGTAGACGAGCTTCTTGCCGTTGTACTGGACGGTGGTGAAGTCCTTGAGCGAAGCCCATCCATTCTTAGGGGAGGTCAGGACACCGGTGGAGGTCCACTGGTACCTGGAGGGGAGGGCGCAGTTCTGGGCGGCAGCGGTGGATGCCAGCAGCGCCGACAGAAGACTGAGCTTGGGAAGCATGGTGGCGGAGTGAAGGAGTGGTGGGCGGAGTGATTGAATCGGAGTTGGTGGTGAGAGAAAGTCGTCATGGCGTCGGGTTGTCGTGTCTTTATACCTGAGTCCTAGTACGTATGCGTGCTCCACCATAAACACATTGCCACCGTCTTGGAAATTGCAGACACTTGCTGGAGTGCTAAGTCCATGCACCCCATGTTTACCTAGTCTCGCTTAGACTGCCGAACCTGGTTAATGCTCAAGACGTATATGAACCACCGGTAGGACAAATAGAATTACCGGAAGGACTTATTTTCTCCGAAATTGCGGGGAGCGCTACTTACATAGATAGCAGAGGACCAGGGTATCGAATCTCGTGGCCTACGTGCACAACCTTGGAGGCACACTTGAACAAGTTCCTTCCTCAATCGTCGAATGTTCTTTAACCGGTGCCTTTCAGGACGATCGCATGTCCTCTGGGCAAGACTTTCGGTGACCTTGCTGCGGACAAACTATTCCCGTACAAGAAATGCAGACACGACTTGAGATGGCAATGTGCTCAAATGTGGCGCTCTGTATGGTATGGCGTAATGGACCTTGCGCCTGGCATAATCTAGCTGTGGAGAATCAAGCATTTCGGCGTCTGGTGGAGCTTCGAGCCAGAATTCCGCCGGAATTAAGGCCCAAATAGGCATCTGTTCCATAGACTGTTCTCGGGTTGTGCATCTTTCCCCGGAAGTTCGCCCATACGGAATCATACCGATGTAGTATATCATGAGTCTTGAGTCCTGCAAGCGGTTCATTGTCATCCACCAATATCCAGTTTCTGATACCTCCAGTTGCAGAGTGTTCTTGCGTCGTTTGTTCTGGTAGGTAATGATGTGTCTCGGTGATTTCGTCTTTATGCTGTCTGTTTCAAGGGTTTCCAGATCCAGTAAGATAGCGTCGATCTCATGAAACAAACCCCACCCGACTCCACCGTAAAACGAACATCCACAGGGTCGAGCCCAGACTGTTCTTGCTCTGTGCACCGCGAGTTAATTACTTCTGACATGCTTGACAAGTTGACATGAGGCTTGACAAGCGTGTGCCGAGAAGAGTTGCCGTGAAACAGCGAGAAGGGTGTTTGCATCCGCAGAGATTGATACGCTTCTAGAAGTGCTTGGCAGAATGCTTGTGCACGTTTAAAAAGTCGAGATCGAGGCTGCTATGGGATGCATTTGCGAAAGAAACGTTCCAAGTCCCTAGAATGACAGAAGTACAAATCAAGAATCTGACGGAACGCTTACTAGATCGAGAAGCGCTAAGAAGAACCACTTGAGCCGGGAACTAAACTCACAAATTCTGCATGTCAATCCAAACCTTAATGGTAGTAAAATGCTACGCGAGCTGCAGAGCGGTAGACCTGGAGGAGCGATCTTCCCGAGCCGAAAGGTACCAGAAGAGAGGAGTCGCAGATGAAGGTCGTACACCCGTGGTGCCTGAATGCTCGTGCTCGTGGCTATCCATGTCTATAGTCTATAGTCTGCCTGTGTATATCGTCTACTCTGCCCTATGAGCATCTGGTTTCGATCTCACAGTGGTGGGAGCGACATTCCTACAAAGAATGCCGGCTGTTCGATGTCGTGCTTGAGGTAACTGGTTTCGTTGTCAGTTTGCTGCACAGTTGCCTGCGATCTCCAAGTTTGAGAACGAGTTCTTTGGCAGGCCCAATCGGTGGCACTTGACGGAATGAAGAAAGCCACATACCTCAATATACCAATCGCCCCAGGACTCAACATCATCGCAAGCGGCATATCCAACGGATACCCCAACCACCTCTTAACAAAGCAACGCAATGACATGCCGTGTGCAACCTAGTACACGTTAGCACAAACACTCAAAACTCGCGATCCCGCCAACCTACAACGACAACATCAGCCGCCTTACTCCCATCCATACTCGGCCGCTGGATATCCCGAATCTTCTTAATCAACCGATCGAGTCGCTCAGTGACTTGCTGCGGCGACTCTCCGTCCTCACACCCATCACTCCAAATACTCCTAAACCACCCGTAAGTAAAGTCTCCACAAACCACGCGCAAAAAGAACCTTTACCACTCTTTCCCATCCGCATCAACACCACGTTCTTTCCTCGACTTCCGAATCTCACTCCCCACCCACCCCTCATACATCCCATGCTCCCACTCCGCCACATCCCCCTCAATCACCACCCTACCCTCCACATCAACCCCCTCATCATTCTCCATGCCGTCGCCCAACTCATCCCCAAACAGCAAAGTGAAAGTTTGCTGCGCGCGTTGCCGCGGGCTGACGAATACCTTCACCACGCGCGCCGGGTCGATTAATTTCCCCGCGCCGACGAGGTGCGCGGCTGTGCTGGAGACTTGGGCGCGGCCGGTGGGGGTGAGGGGAAGCTCGGTGAGCCCGGTGTAGCGCCCGTTTTTGGTCCATTCTGTTTCTCCTGCTGGGGTTAGGGATGTGGGATGGGGGAGGGGAGGGAGGAGGTACCGTGGCGGGCGATGAAGACGCGGGGGGTCGAGGCGTCTAGGTCGGACATTGTGGGGTGTGGGCGAGGGTGTATATACGTTCTGGTGGGCGGGGATAGGATTGTTGAAGAATTGATGGTGCTGGTGGTGTTGGAGTTGGAAAAACGTGATTGAGTGGCGTGGGGGTTGGTGTTGGTCGAAGTGGGGCTAGCTGCGTTGGTGGGGTGTAGACGATTTATTACTGTTCGTGATGATGATGATGATGATGATGATGATGCTTTAGTTTGAGACGCCGCCGAGTATCTGGACAAGAGGGGAGATGAAGTGAGACGTGGTTTGTATTATTTTTGTATTTGCATTTGCACGATCTTGATCATTCTCATTCTCATTCGCATCTTGCCAATAGCACGTCCTCCCCTTCTCCTCCGTCGTGGTTTCTTCATCATATCAGGCCGATACTACACTGTTCAAGCCTTACGTCGTTGTTGTTTGTTGTCGTCAAAAAAGTACAACTACATTCTGCCGCCCTAGATCGATGCAAGCTTCCAAACCAAAATCGACTCGCTTCAATTATCCCCCTTCGCCAGAAACGCCAACCAATGCAATGATGAATGAGCAACCAATAAGACATGGTGATGAAGCGAATGTCGTGATGAAAGAATATCGCAATGCAGCAATTGCTGGGTTGTTGGAGCTGTTGGCAGCTCATTGGTGTGCTGCAGTGGTCTGCTGCTGTCCATGTACCTGTCTTCGCCAATAACCATGACCATCTAGACTGGTATTGTGTGTAGAGTAGCGACCAACTCTGGCCTGTGTCATGACTTCTGCGGCTGTGAAGATGGCTCAGGCGTAGTCTCCACGCCCTCCATGGGCCCACCCTCTCGGCCTTTCCCAGGACCCTCTCCCTTCCCCTCTGTCGGCGTGCTCAGCTTCTCCTTTGGATACGGCTCGAGATCCTTGTGACTTGTCGAAAACGTCGAGATGACAGGCGTGTATGAAGACACGTGGTCAGCCTGCGTGGGAGTCTTCGCTTCCGGCCCAGCTGAGACAGGGCTGAGGAGGCTCTCCGTCCCGGCGCTCGCTTCCTGCGAAGCGAGAGTCCCGTTCATCAGACCATTCCAACCACCCTCGATGTCTCGGAGCAGGCGCACGTACTCTTCTGGTACTAGTCCGCTTTCGCCAGTCTTTGGGTCTTGTGCTACTAGCCAGCCTTGGCCGTGTCGGTAGGATACCAGAATCACCTGGCCTTCCGCGAGAGGCAGTTCGTTGTCGTTCTCGCGCACGAAGTCGAACAACGCGACTGCCTTGCCATGCATCTCCTCGTCTGGCGATGCGATGGTGAACTGGTAGTCGCGCGAGAAGCGGTTGTCGTCCTGGATGTAGTCCTCTGGTTCCGACATCTCCTCGTCTGAGTCGTACGCCGGCCCCTCGCCTTCTGCATATGTCCGCCGAGGAAGCAATGTCGCAAAGTGTGAGTCTCGCCGCGATGCGCCCTCTGGCACGTTGAGGCTCGAGGAGCCTGGTGGGTAGGTGATGTATTCGCTAGGGCCGTTCGGATCGATCTCGCTGAGGCGGCTCTGGCTGCTCTCTCCGTTCATACTAGCAAGCGGCGCACGTCTTTGCTGCTCCGAATAGCCCTTCCTGCCTCTTGTATGGTCGAAGTCTACTGTGTTCGACTTCTGCTTCTTGTGCCGTGCGCCGTGGTGGCTTGTGACCACTGGGCTCGAAATGTCCTCGTCCTCGCTGTATGGCGGTCCGTCTGCATATGATGTCTGCGGCAGTTGTTCGCCTGTGGGGTCCGATGCATCTGCTGACCAATTGCCCCGGTCGCTACGCCATGCGACTGGCGGTGGGTCTGACAGCCGTCTGCTCACTTCGCTTGCTGGCGTCGAGATATCTGAGGGCTGTTCTGGGAGAGGGCCGTAGAAGAGCGGGTGCAGTGGGTCGTAGGCGAAGTCCCGTACCAGCGAATACGGCAGGCTCGAGTGGAAAACGGGAAAGGCGGTCGACTGTGGCCGCGACCGCATGGCGGGCTGTGCGTTGGATGTGTTGGAGAAGGTAGAGAGCCGCTTGTTCAAGTACGAGCTGGCACGCTCAAGCTTTGCCCGGCTCGGTGGGCTTGTCACGAGGGGTGGTAATGTGGTTCTCGTCGCACTTGCAGGCTCGCTCCTCGGGGAAAGAACGTCGGCAGCCATGCTGGAGTGTCGCTCACGCCGTCGAGCTTGACCCTCTTGTAACCCGTCCAGCCGTTGCAGGTCGGCCGAAGACGCAGGCGGTGAATATGTGTCGGTCATGCGCGAGGAGGGGAGGGTATGGAAGTATCTAAGCCGTCAGCAGTGGGTTCGTGTTGGTGTTGAAACGAGGCGGAGTCGAGACTGCTGTGGGTGGCAGAGTTGGTTTGGTTGCGCAATGCAAATGATGCAGGTGAAGCAGAGTGACTACCCACCAGCCAAAAGATTCTTCCGCAGCCAGCGCACAAGGCGCACTTTGATGCTCTCTAATCACACACAGCCGGTACCTGGCAGGCGGCTGCTGGGCGCGGTTATGGCAGCGGGCGCGGCGACTCGATGTTCAGTTTCGAGTACGCTGACAGCCAATGCGACGGCGCCTGGGGGCTTCTGGAAGAGCAGTGGGCCACGGGTGACAGCGCCCGGCGATTGGAGGCGAGTCGGGCAGGCGTGAGGATATTTTGCGCAGCGCCTGTGGAAGCGCTCGCTCAGGTGCTGGGGTTTGTGGGGGTGACTGGCGGGCCTGGCGCTAATAACACAGAGGAGCGGGCGGCGCAAGTGCGGGACCGCCTGCGCGGCTGGCGACTGAGAAAAGGAGCGCTCGGGTGGGCGAGCAGAATAACGGCTACTGAGTGAGCACTGAGAATGCAGGCGGCGGGACGCTGTTTGTGAGGTGCAGTGTGGACTGGACCAGCGACCGAATGCAGGTTATTAATAGAATGGCGGGGGGAACGCCCGTGGTTCGGTTTCAGGCGCTCGAGGAAGCACAACAGCGCAGCGCACAAGAAGTCTGTAAGAAAAAATCGCAATGTGGGTGAGGTTTCTGGCGAATTTGGTCAAAAAGCGCCTCTCTCGAAATGGTCGTGCCTCGCCGAGTCGACCGCTCGAGGGGCTGTACAGGCGGCTCCTCTGCTCTTGGGGTCCTCGTTGCCAGCCAGCCTGCATCTGCTCTAGTGTCTCACGTGTGTGTTTCATCTTGACCAGGCTAACGGTACTGGGCTGAGGGCTCTCAAATGGTCCGCGGTCGACGGGGAGTCTCCTGGAACCTTCTTCTGACAAGCCCGAAAGAGCGGCGACAGCGAGTCGTGGGAGGCAAGAGATGTAAATCAGCACATCACCGCTTTGGTAGGGCCAACAGGGCTGTCCTGGGGGAAGACGGGTATTTTCTTCGAGCTCCTAACGCTCTTTGACATTCAAGATCGCAAAACATCGCACATCACATCTCAAATGATCTGGTACAATGCAATGCATGATTCAGGGTGCTTTAGGAACAGGAAACATGTCCGCTGTCAAACATCAAGGGCATGAACTCCATCAAATCCACAGGTTATCTTCTTACGATCCGGACACGAGTTGGATGGCTCCGCATACAGCGTGAGTAGGACCTTACCATCCAGCAGAGTAAGAACAGTCACGTAGGACAATATCAATTACAGATCATCTGCGGTGATGGACCGGCCACAGTCCCTCTCACCAGTTGACACCTGCAGTTCTGTTGCTAAGTCACGGGACTTGCCGTGCTTAGTCACCTCTACCACCGAGCTTGAAAACTCAAGCTTGACCTCGAGCTTTGTTCCACACGACTTCCACTCACCACAGGCACCTGGTGCCGCAACACACCGACCGTCTACACCATCTAGCTAGCTGCTTTTCAATGATCATAAGCTTCAGGTGAAGCAGCTTCACATTCCTAATGTAAGTGCACCCACAATACCACCCCCTCTACGCGATGATGAACACCTTTATTGGAGCTGTCCTAGGCAATAGCCTTTGAGGACTTCATTAATATACACTGAAAATTCTGAGCTCGTGCAAACCAAGTCCCTCGATCTTACAACGCGCTTTGCGAACATCAACTAATCTGTTGTGAAGAATTTGCAGTTCATCGCAACCACCCACCAGCGGCTCATTCCTGGTCATTAGCACATAACACTTTGCCATGTCGGCCGATCCACGGTTAAGAGCGCGGCAACAGGCGGCGGCGGATGTCCCTCCACCACCGCCACCGCCCCCGTCTGAGCCAAACCCTATGGGCTTGGACGGTGCGAATGATGCACATGCGGAGAGCAACATGGTTTCTGATGACAAATTCAAATTGAAGTTCTGTACAATCTGTGCCAGTAACCAGAACCGGTACATTCATCCTACCTGTGTCTTTCTCACTCCTACTAAACATCGTTCATAGCTCCATGGAAGCTCATCTGCAACTCGCATCCGCACACCTCCCCACCATATCCTTCGGCACGGGCTCCCTCGTGCGCCTCCCAGGCCCCTCTTTCGACAAGCCCAACGTGTATCACTTCAACAGCACGACCTACGCCAGCATCCATGACGAGCTGGCGACACAAAACACCGCGCTCTACACGCACAATGGCTTGCTCAACATGCTAGGCCGCAACCTCAACATCAAGGGCTTCCCAGAGCGCTTCCAAGACTGGGTGCCTGGCAAACCGCGCCTGGAACATGCCGAGGACAAAGGTTTCCAAGGTACTGAGTCTGGCGTCGCGGATGTTCTCATCACATGTGAAGAACGCTGCTTTGATGCCGTCCTAGAAGACCTGCACAATAAGGGCGGAAAGCTGAAT